>JAEEGG010009542.1_pt1 | contig 21712 bp, 27 predicted proteins | sample 9134161 | NCBI WGS metagenome assembly JAEEGG01 (sample SAMN16246543, study PRJNA631951) | gut metagenome | biome: gut microbiome; feature: rumen; material: CR-attached | host: Bos | place: Iran: Karaj | collected 2018-10
CCGGACTGGTGCCCCATTATCTGCCAGCTCCCGGAGGGGCACGGTCGGCTGGCGGATGTGGATGCGCTGATTGAAAGGCTTAAAAAGGAAAAAGTCGACATGCAGAAGCACATCCCAAAGGGGTTTGCGGAAGAAATCGCCGGCATGTGTGGAGAGATCGATGGTGTTATTTGTTCGATAGTTACGGCAAACAGAATGCCTACCATCGTCCCGGCAGCGCCAAAGGAGGAAAACCAAGATGACGGTAATTGAATTTGCAGAGCACAGGCAGGACGAAGAAGAAAAAGAGTATCGGCTTGGCGCTGACAATGCGTCCGATCGTAGATACTGGGCCGCCTACTTGGACGGTGCCCGGGCACAGCGGAAGGAGGATTTACCTGCTTTGGAAAAGCAAACCCCAAAGCCGCCGCTGCAAGCCTGCGGGCACACAACGGAAAAGTGGATGAGCTACTGCCCCTTCTGCGGGCAGAGGTTGGACTGGACCGATCATTGCTGATCAAGGAGGGATAAACGTATGGATAGACTGACAACATCCGGTACGGGCACGCAGTATATAAAAAAATACCCAGGAAAGTACCTTGCCGGGAAGGTGGTAGGGAAACATGAAAAAGCAGTATCAGCCTGGGAGATGTCGCTGGAGGATATTCAAACGGTGCTCAACCGGCTGGCCGCATATGAGGACACGGGGCTTACCCCTGCCGAAGTGCGGGATCTGAACCTTGTGAACAAGAACCGTGTCTTTACGGTAGACAAGGAGAACGAGGCTGAACTGAAAAAGATCGTGGAAATGGGCTTATTCAAGGGACCGGATGGCGAGATAAAGCCCCTCGAGGCGTTCTTCCAGTACGAGCTCCCCGTGTTCCTGGATGAAGGCGCTTGGGAACCGACCCGGGCGCATAAGACAGACGCTGGCCTCGATCTGTATTCCAGGGAGGATGTATCTATCCCCGGGCCCGGCGGCAGCGCTACTTTCGATACTGGCATACACATCAAACTGCCGCCCAATACATACGGGAAGATCGAAAGCAAATCCGGCCTGAACGTGAACTTCGGCATCGTCAGCTGCGGCGGCGTGATCGATGAGGGCTATACCGGCTCTATCAAGGTGAAGCTGTACAATTTTGGGCTTAATTCGTTTCGTGTCGTTCCTGGCATGAAGATAGCCCAGCTGATCGTCCAGCCCTGCGAGTATGTGACCGTGAAGCAGCTCCCCTACTGGAACAACGACACGGAACGGGGCGACCAAGGCTTTGGCAGCACGGGGAGGTGAACAGCATGGGCGTATACATCAAGAACGCGAAGATGCCCCGGAATTGTGCCGCCTGTCCTCGGAAGATCTTCGACTCCGCCCGGTCAGAGTATCACTGTCTGGAAACCCGGCAGATCATCTCATCCCTGAACCTGTCAACTGCGATCCGCCCGGGGTGGTGTCCTTTGAAAGAAATCAAAGAGCCACACGGACGCCTCGGCGACCTGGACGAGCTTCGGGACCGTATGGAGACAAGCCGGGTACGGAACGTTCACGAGGACTATAAGATTCGCCGGAACCATGACGCCGAGCACAAGCATTTCCTGCACATGATCGCCAACACGCCCGACGCCCTCCCTGCAGAAGGGAGCGATTGAAAATGACGGACGCCAATGACTACCGGAACGGCAGCGGGTATATTTGCCCCACTGAGAACGAGGCGCTGACCCACCTGGATCAGCCGAAGCGTCGCCGCCACCGGGTCCAGGTCATGGACGAAAAGCAGATCAGGGCCATGGACAGGAACCGGCCTCCGTCTTTCGGTGAGTTCGTCCTATCCCTGGAGGACGGTCCAGATGGAGAGCCTCGGGCCGTCCTACGGGACCCGGACAAAACGGTGCGGCAGCTCTTTTCCTGCCTGGATGCCGTCGCCTCCATTGCCGGATTTCGGATAGACGCCATCATGGTCCACAGCAAAGAGACCGGCATGACCTACGCGAAGTGAGAAAGGAAAACGCTATGACAGGGTATATGATCAAGACGGGAACCGGAGATATAAAGCTTCGGGCACCGTGCCGGTATTGCGTCCACGGCTCCCGATGGGAAAGCAAGGCCCCATGTACGGGCTGCCTGGATGTCAAGAGCTACATGTACATGGATGATCGGCAATTCAGGAACTTCAAAGCAAAGAGCCTTTTATCAAAGGCGATTCTTCAAAGAAAGATCAGAAAGGGGAAAGAAAAGTATGGCAAAATGCCGAGGATGTGGGGCGGAGATTGACTTCATCAGAACGCCCACGGGGAAGCTGATGCCCGTTGATATGGAGCTGACGCCGTATTGGCCGAAGGAAGGAGCACCCGGAAAGATCGTCAAGCGGAACGGGATGCTGGTATCGGCGGTGTTCAAAGAGGAAGAAGCGCCCGCCGGGGTGCACATGGCCATTGGGAAGATCCCGCATTGGGCTACCTGCCCGGTGGCTGACCGGTTCAAAGGAGGGCCCGGCAATGGAAGAAAAGAAAGGCGCTGACAGGGAGAACTTCAACAGGATCATGGCCACCATCCAGGAAAGGATCAGCCAGGAGCAGAAGAAGCACCAGGTCCTTGGCATGATGGTCACCCTTGGCACCGACCAGGAAAACCTCAAGCTGACGGAAAGGTGGATCAACGCATTCCTGGCAAACGGGCTCACCGTTCAGCAGGCCATGGCCGTCCTGAATTCACTGGCCCGGCTCGGTGCCGAGGACGGTAATAAAAAACCTTGATTTATCTGCCCTTTTGTTGCAAAATGACCTTAAAGGAGCAAATCGAGAATACGGAGGAAAAAGAATGATTTACGACCATGGAATCAGCTCCTTGTACAGACGTATCGTGAAGGCGCGACTTGCGACTGTACTCCATCATGAGACCTGTCCGGTATGCGGCCGGAAGCTCGTGAACATCTACCGGCGGGGAAACGATTGGAAATGCCTCCAATGCTGGAAAGCCGCCGACCAGGAGGCGCCCCATGAGTGAAGAAGAAAAGACGCTCATTGAAAGGTTGTCCGAGCGGGCCGCGTCCATCGGCGCCCGCGCCGGGATCGAAGCCTTTGAAAGGGCGAAGCGAGTGGCCAACCGGGATCTGACGGACCGCCGGCTGCGGAACGTGAAACTGCTTCTGCGTAACTACCGGGCGTTCAAGGACCATGTGGATCACGCCGTGGCGGAGTCATCCCTTGACGACATCAACGAGTCCGCGCTGGAAATCCTGGAGCTCATGAGCGACCGGGCTTCCGATGGCGTGGTGTTCGTGGACAGCATCAAGCGGAGTATCGCCCGGACCCGGACCATCGTGGAGCATATCGACGTCATGCTTGATCTCTACAAGCTGTACTGCGAACGGTCCCCGAAGCCTGAGGAAATGCGGGCATACCGGTGCATCTACAAGCTGTACCTGGACCGAGACACCATCCCGGTCCCCACACCGGACGAGGTGGCCGAGGAGGAGGGGATAGACGTCCGGACGCTGTACCGCGATATAGACCGGGCAAGCGAACGACTGGCGGCGCTGATCTTCGGCATCGACGGCATGAAAAAGGCGTGATGTCAAAAACGTGTCATTGACATGTCATACGCCCCCTGCTATTGTGAAACTGTAAAATCTTATCAAAAGCCCACGCACCCATGACCCACCCGGGCCGTGGGTGATTTTTTATGCGGAAGGAGGCGAAAACTGACCGGCGGCTTGCTCCTTGGCTGCCCGGTGCTATCAAAGAGAAAAGGAGGCAGCGATATGTTAATCGCTATAAAAGAGAAGTTCAAATCCAATCCCCTGCTGTACTATGCGCTGAGCATCTGCGCGACTTGGGCGGGCATCGGCTCCCTGATGAACGGGGTGGCCATGACCCAGACCTATGGCATCATCCCGTCCCTGATATGGGTGGCCGGAAACACGTTCGCATGCATCCTCTTTGGCCTGGTGGCCTTGAAGATCCCGAAGGTCCGGGAGGTCTTCCGCTCCAAAGCCATGATGTGGATATGCGGCGTCATGTGCGTGTTCCAGGCGTGGCTATCCATGAACGGGATGCAGACCGTTTTCGCTGATACCGTCATCGGCGAGATGGGAGGTACGGTCATAGCCTACGCTCTGGCGGCATTCTTCCTCATAATCCTGCTTCGGTTCGGCATGATCCGTAACGTGCTGACTGACGGCTTCGGCTGGCTGGTCGTGTACGCGCTGGCTGTGCTCGTGACCGTGCTGGCGCTGGTCAATTCCCGTGGCCACCTGAACACCATCGGCCTGGGCCTCGAACCGGAGAACATGAAAACCGGCATCTGGAAAGCCATCCTGCTGCTCCCCGGACCGTTCACCTACCCGTACTTCTTCCGCATCCTGGACTATAACGAGCAGAACGCGGACGGCGCCCGGGCGGTGAATACGAAACTGGCGTTTACCCTGGGCGGCGTGTTCTTCGGGGTGTACATGGCCATCACGTTCCTTTTGGCCTGGGCGCAGTTCACCCCGGCGCTGAGCATGATAAAGGCGGTGCTGATCACGATCATCGGCACGTCTACCTTGTCAAGCTCGATGTACAGCATCTATATCGCATTCGGAAAGAGGATCGGCCTGGGCGTGAACCTGGGGCTGATCCTCTTATGGCATATCTTAATCCCCCTCGGCGTCATGGGCATGTGGACGCTGATGGCGTCCGTCCGTATCTACTTCGTAGGCGCGGGCATCCTGGCCGCGATCATCTGGCACCTCCATGAAAAGAAAAAGGGGGTGTCTACATGAACGACCTGCAAATAGAGGTCCGCAAGCTCTCGGAGCTCCGGCACCCGGAGAAGAACGCCCGGATGCACCCGGACAAGCAGATTGCGGAGTTGAAACGATCCTTGAAAAAGGACGGCCAGACCCGGCTAATGGTCATAGACGAGGACGGCGTCATCTGGATCGGGAACGGGCTGTACACCGCTATGGTGGATATGGGCTATACAGAGGCCTACTGCATCGTGAAGCGGGGCATGTCCGAGATCGACAAAAAGAAGATGATGTACTCCGACAATCGGATCTTCGACTTGGGCGTGGATGACATGAAAGCCTTTGACGAGTTCATAGCCGAGCTTGGGGATGACCTCGACGTGCCTGGCTTCGATGACGAGCTTCTTCGTTCCCTGAACGCCAGCGCGGAAGAGATCGACGAGCTCATGTCCTCCTATGGCCTCATAACCGAGGAAAAGAAAGCGGAGATCGTGGAGGCTGGCGAGACCTACCGAAAGGCGGATGAAGCCCGCCGCCTGTCGCCGCCCGCCGCCGCCCGGCCCGCAGATCTTCCCGTCATGTCTGCCGGGAGTACAGAGCCCCCAGCATACCGGCAACCGGAAGCGATCGGCGAAGAAGCGCCAGCAGCCGAAAACCGCCAGTACGTCATCTGTCCGAAGTGTGGTGAGCGGATATGGCTGTGAAACGCGCCTACGGCTCCATGAGCTGCGTCGATGCTGCGTTTCTCCGGGTGAAAAACGTGTTTTCCAACGGCGTCAAGGTGTACATGAGCCTGTCCGGGGGAAAGGACTCCATCTGCATGGCCGACATTGTGTATAAGCTGATCGAGCGCGGGGAGATCGACGCCCATCAGCTCACCTGTCTGTTTATCGACGAGGAGGCCATCTACGACTGTTCCATTGACGCCATGAAATACTGGCGCAAGCGGTTCCTCATGGCCGGGGCCAAATTCGATTGGTATTGCCTCCCGCTGAAACAGGTGTCCTGCTTCAATCAACTGACCAATGACGAGAGCTGGATCACCTGGGAGCCCGGGAAAGAGGATGTGTGGGTACGAAAGCCGCCGGCATTCGCCATCATGTCCAGCCCGTATATGACTGAGGTGGGAAGCGTCAACTATCAGACGTTCCTCCCCCGGGTGACAAAGGACGGGATCATGCTCACCGGCGTCCGCGCGGCTGAATCCGTACAGCGGCTACAGTACATGAGCATCCTGAACCTGGGGCGGCAGGGCATCACCAACGCGAATATGATCTATCCGATCTTCGACTGGACGGACAATGACGTGTGGCTCTACATCCGGGATAATCACCTGGATGTGCCGGACGCCTACATGTGGATATACCAGGCAGGCGAAAAGCGCCACTCCCTGCGCATATCCAATTTCTTTGCCTGCGACAGCCTCCGCGGCCTGAAACACGTTGCCGAAACGGACCCTGACCTCTGGCGCCGCATCGAGCGCCGGGAGCCAAACGCCTACCTGACCCTGCTCTACTGGGACACGGAATGGTATAAGCGCAACTCGGCCACCCGCCGGAGGAACGAGGCAGGGGATAAGCGGGACTATAAGGAGCTGGTACGCAAGCTGCTTTTCGAGGATGCAGCCAAACACTTCACCAACAAGACCACGCAGAACGTGGCCAGGCAGTACAGGAAGGCGTACACGAAGCTGGACGGAATGGCGCGGCCCCGGGACTACCGGAAGATGCACGATGCCCTTATCGCCGGCGATCCGAAGCTCCGGTCACTCCGCGCCATATACCAGGACGTGTATGGCGCCTACGCGGAATACGCCAAGAAGTTCCGCACGAAAGGCGGTGATCCTGTATGACGCATGAAACCGTTGACGTCTTTGGCCCGCTGTCCACGCTGCAATGGGTGGACCGGGATATGCTACGCCCCAATAATTACAACCCCAACCGCGTCTCTGAGGAGAATTTGCGTCTGCTCATACAATCCATAATCACCAACGGATGGACGCTGCCGATAGTGGTACGCCCCGACTATACGATCATAGACGGATTCCACCGCTGGACTGTGGCAGGGCGCGAACCCTTGAAGACGATGCTGGGCGGCAAGGTGCCCGTGGTGATCGTCAACCATAACGATAGGGCCGAAGATATGTATGGCACGATCACACACAACCGAGCACGCGGAACCCATTTATTGGAGCCGATGAAAGCGATCATCAAGGAGCTGGTCGACCAGGGAAAGAGTGTGCCCGAGATCAGCCGGCAGCTGGGTATGAAACCCGAGGAAATTTTCAGGCTGTCCGATTTCTCGAAGGAGGAATTTATCGACATGATGGTGACCACGCCTGAATATAGCAGGGCCCAGATACTTGCCAAGGTGTAAGGAGTATGTTCTCTTGTTTCGTGCTTCTTACGCCGCGTGAACGCCCCGCAGAGGTTGGTTGGCTCACGCTCGAGCGAAACCTTGAACAACGAGCCAATACCGCCCTGCGGGGCTATTAGGTGCCTTGCAACGCAGGGAAAAAGGTACTGTGACGCGCGCGCCAAAAAGGATGCGGGTGCGACGAGCCCAAAACGTTTTCAGTTAGTGGGGCGAAAAAGGCCCGTTTCGCGTTTATTTTTTGAGAGAAAGGAGCACGTTTCGATGGCAAGAGCAGAGAAAAAGGAGCCTGCTATTTCTGCCGACATGGAAGTGACCGGCACATTCCTTGCGAGAATCCATGGGAAAAGCATCCGATGGGTCCAGGGGCTGCGTGATGATGGCGTCATAAAGCAGTCCAGCACAGGGAGGTACAAGCTCGATGACGCGATCCAAGCGATCTATGACCGCGCCACCCGCCGCCAAGTATCAGAGGACATCGAAAAGGCGAACGTGGTGAAGGTAAAAGCCGAGGCCACCATGAAAGCGGCCAAATCGAAGATCGTAAACATGGAGGCGCAAGAGCTCAGCGGGCAGATGCACCGCGCGGAGGACATCAAAGCCTTAACCGAGGATTTGGTTTTCGCTTTCCGCCATGCGCTCGTGTCGCTTCCGGGCCGTTTATCCATGGACGTAGCTGCAGCGCAGACCGCGCCGGAGGCGGCCGCCATCATCCGTCGGGAGGTTAACGTGATCCTCAAAGAGCTGGCCCAATACCAATATGACCCTGACAAATACGCGGAGCGCGTCCGGGAGCGCCGCGATTGGGATAAAAACGATGATAGCCGGGAAGATGTGAATGAGTGATACAGAGAGCAGCAAGCAGCGCATAGCGCGGCTGAACCGGCTCGTTGCCCGCATCATGGCGGGCCTGAATCCCCCGGACGATATGACCGTTTCCGAATGGGCCGAGAAATACCGGCGTCTATCATCCGAAAGCTCGGCCGAACCTGGCGCATGGAGGAATAAGCGGACCCCGTACCTGGTGGAAGTGATGGACAGCTTCACGGACCCGAAGGTGCGCTCCGTGGTCATGGTAGCCGCCTCCCAGGTAGGCAAAAGCGAATTTCTCAATAACTGCATCGGGTACATCATCGACCAGGACCCGGGCTCGATCCTGTTCGTTCATCCCACGACGATAGACGCAAAGGAGTATTCCAAGCTCCGAATCGCGCCGATGATCCGCGACACGCCCACGCTCAAGGCGAAGGTGGCAGACCCTAAGAGCCGCGACAGCGCGAACACGATATTGAGTAAGTCATACCCCGGCGGCATCCTGACGATGTGCGGGAGCACCGAGGCGCACAGCCTGGCATCCAAGCCCATCCGATACGTCGTAGGCGACGAGCGCGACCGGTGGGCTGGATCGGCGGGCACAGAGGGCGACCCCTGGAAGCTGGCCGTGGTCCGACAGAAAACCTTTTACAACGCGAAGAACATCCAATGCTCCACGCCGACCGTCCGCGGCGCGAGCGCGATTGCGGAGGCATACGCCACCGGGACGATGGAGCGCTGGAAAAGCAAATGCCCTCATTGCGGCACGTTCAATGAGATACGCTGGACGGATATTCGATTCGAGTACGACGAGAGCAAGGTAACGGGCCTTGACAAGAAAACGTATCACGTCAAGGACGTGTACTACACTTGCCCCACCTGCGGCTGCATCTCCACGGAGCTGGAAATGAAGCGGGCCCCAGCCAAATGGGAGGCCGAGAACCCAGCAGCATACGACAACGGTACGCGGTCCTTCTGGCTCAACGCCTTTGTCTCCCAATGGCAGAGCTGGGAGGACATTGTTTTGCAATTCCTGGAAGCCCGTGGGAGCTCCCGGAAGATGCAGGTCGTGTACAACACCTGCTTTGGAGAGCTGTGGGAAGAGCGCGGTGACATGGAAGACGAAGATTCCATGATGGCGCGGCGGGAGGACTACGGGACCCGGGAGGACGGGACGCCCGTGGAGCTGCCTGACGGCGTGCTGGTCCTCACATGCGGAGTTGACACCCAGGATGACCGCCTGGAATACGAGATCGTGGGGTTTGGCCACTTCGGGGAGAAGTGGGGCATCCGAAAGGCCATCATCATGGGCCGCCCCGATTCCCCGGAGGTATGGGCGCAGCTCGATGACGCGATCAGCCACGTTTACCGGTTCAGGGACGGGCTGGGCATGAAGGTGTCCATGACCTTCGTTGACGAAGGCGGCCATTTCACCCAGTCCGTGCGCTTGCAATGCCGACAGCGAATATCCGCCAAGGTGTTCTGCATCAAGGGCTACGCCGGCGCGGATCGAGCGTACACGTCGCCGCCCCGCAAGGTGAAGATCCTGGTCAATGGCGAGGCGGTTGGCAGCTGCTGGCAGTATCAGATCGGCGTCGATTCGGGCAAGAGCGTGATCATGGATGATCTTCGGGTCCAGGCCCCCGGTCCCAAGTATTGCCACTTTCCCCAGCGCGACGACTACGGCAGCAAATACTTTTATGGGCTGCTCTCTGAGCACCCGGTTTTCAACGAGAAAACCAGGAAATGGACGTGGCAGAAGATAGCCGGGCATGAGCGCAACGAGCCCCTCGACTGTCGAAACTACGCCCTGGCGGCCTTCAAGGCGCTGCCTGTGAACCTGGACGAGATCGACCGAAAGCTGAAAACCGCCCGCATGAATCGGATGGCCGCACAGGTCGAAGCGGAACCGCGAAAGCTCCCGTCTGTGACTGTGAAGCGGCGGCAGAGAAACGACTATGACGAATGGTAAGGAGGACACGATGGACAGAACCGAGATCAGGACCCGGCTCGAATTTGAGAAATCGAAGCTGGAGAAGCTGCGCAGCGCGTATCTTGCCCTTCTGGACGGCGGAGTGAAAGAGTATCGGCTCGATGATCGGAGCCTGACCAAGTTTGACATCGACAAACTGGCCAAGGAGATCGACGCCGCCGAGAAGAAGGTGGACGAGCTGACCGCTCTTCTGAACGGAGGCGGGCGCAGGAAAGCCGTGGGCGTTATACCACGGGATTGGTAACAGGTATTTGCCCCGCAAAGGGCTTTGCCAATGGACGGTGCGGATTTGCTCCTTTCTCCGTGCCGTCCGTTTTTATTTCAAGAGTTAGGAGGTGAAAGAGTGAGCAACAAAAAGAAGCGTGCAAACGCCCCGGCTGTTGGTCAGTCGGTCCCGCGCCCACGGGCAAGCGGGTATTCGGACGCCGGCGCCAGCCGCACACGCAGGGCCATGAAGGGCTTTACCAGCGTATCGAGTAGCCCCCAGGAGGATATAGACCTCAACAACTACACGCTGCGGCAGCGGAGCCGGATGCTGTTCATGTCCAGTTCCATGGCCACGTCCGCGGTGCAGGTCAACCGCACGAAGGTGGTAGGCACGGGCCTGGTGCTCAAGTCTGCCGTGAACAGGGACGTGCTGGGGATCAGCCCCGAGACCGCAAAGGCATGGCAGCGGAACACGGAAGCCGAGTTTAGCTTGTGGGCGAAGAAGGCAAGGAACTGTGACGCCCTCGGGCTCAACAACTTTGCAGGGCTCCAACAGCTGGCTTTGAAGTCCTGGCTGATGTCCGGCGATGTGTTCCCATTACTGAAGCGCAGGCCGGCCTCCCCGTTGAACCCGTACACGCTCAGAATCCATTTGATCGAAGCGGACAGGATCAGCACCCCGCACATGTACAGCACCAATTTCTCCACGGACGGGGTCGTTCCCGAAGGAAAGCCTGGCGCTGGCCATAAGATCCACGACGGCGTGGAGGTCGACGATGACGGCGCGGTTGTCGCGTATTGGATTTGCAACAACTACCCGAAGCAGCGGCTTCTGCAGAAGGATGACGAGTGGAAGCGGGTGCAGGTGATAGGCGAGAAAACCGGGCTCCCAAACATCCTCCACGTCATGGACTCCGAGCGCCCGGACCAATACCGCGGCGTCCCGTACCTGGCCCCGGTCATTGAGACGATCCTGCAATACCGGCGGTACACCGAGAGCGAGCTCATGGCCGCGCTGATCCAGTCCTTCTATACGGCGTGGATCGAGACGGACGCACCCGCGAGCGATTTACCCTTCAACGAGGTAGGCAGCGGCGATGTTCAGGGAATCCCGGCAACGAACCCGCAGGAAGATAACATATCCCATTCCTCCAACGAGTACGAGCTGGGGCCTGGCACCATCAACGTGCTGCAACCCGGCGAGAAAGTGAACTTTGGCAATCCGTCCGTTCCTACGCCCGGGTTCGACATCTTCACGAAGTCCATAGCGCGGCAAGTGGGCGCGGCGCTGGAAATCCCCTATGACGTGCTGCTCAAAGAGTTCAACAGCTCCTATTCGGCCTCCCGTGGTGCGCTTCTCGAAGCGTGGGAGGCCTTTCGTATGCGCCGGAGCTGGTTCGTGGACGGCTTCAACCAGCCTGTGTATGAGACATGGCTGGCCGAGGCGGTGGCCATCGGAAGGATCAAAGCCCCTGGATTTTGGGACGATCCGCTGGTCCGCGCCGCCTGGTGTGGCGCCAACTGGATCGGGCCTACCCAGGGCAGCCTCGACCCGCTGAAAGAAGCGAAAGCTGATCTGCTGCTGGCGTCCCGCGGCATCAAGACCTACGAGCAGGTCACCCGTGAGCGCAGCGGCGGGAGCTGGTTCGAGAACGTGGAGCAGCTCAAGCGAGAGAACGAGCTGCTGGTTGACGCCGGCGCCACCATCGGTACGGCCGATGACAACGACCAGGACGATGTGACGCAGACCCAAACAAATAACGCCTGACAAGGAGGGTATATGAGCAATCCTTTTCGTAAACCTGCGGCTGTCAGCATCCAGAAGAACGCCTACGCTATGGCGTCCTCGGATGGCGTCAGCGCAGAGCTGACCCTGTACGGGGACATCTATGAGACCCAGCCCACGGACCCGTGGACCGGAAACCCGATCAAAGGCAAATTCATCCTTCTCGATGAATTCCTGGCCGACCTGAAACAGATCGAGGGCTGCAAGGAGATCACTGTCCGCATGAACAGCTACGGCGGCGACGCCGGCGTGAGCACGACCATCCACAACCGGCTCCGGGAACTTTCCCGCAACGGCGCAAAGATCACCTGTGTCGTGGACGGTGTGGCCATGTCCGGCGGCAGCGTCATCATGTGCGCTGCGGACACCGTAAAGGCGTACCCTTCCAGCCTGATCATGATCCATAAGTGCTGGTCGTTCCTGTTCGGTGGCTACAACGCTGACGAGATGCGCGAGATGGCCACGACCAATGACGCATGGGACAAGATGCAGTCCGAGGTCTACCAGCGCAAGACCGGCCTCTCCAATGCCGTGGTCCTGCACATGATGGCAGACACGACCTACATGACCGGGCGCGAGGCCAAGGAAAAGGGCTTCGTTGACGAGCTCCTGGACGACAAGGACGCCACTCCGATTGCTGCCAGCGCGGACGGGCGTTTTCTTTTTGTCCACGGCCGTCAAATGCACCTGGCGCCGGGGATGTTCGCCCCGGACACGATCCCCACGGTCCAGCCGGAGGCGGAAGCAGAACAGCAGCCCGCCACCGTTGAGACGCATACCACAATAACCGAAGAAGGAGGAAACGAGATGACCATCGAAGAGCTCCGGTCCCAGCACCCGGAAATCGCTGCTCAGATCGAGGCAGAAGCCAGAGCGGCTTGCAATGCCGAGAACGAGGCCGCGGTCAACACCGCCGTGCAGAACGAACGCGCCCGCATCCAGGGGATTGACGAGATCGCGTCCCTGTTCAGCACCGAGCTGGTCCAAGAAGCCAAGTACGGCGAGACGGCATGCACCGCCCAGGAGATGTCCTACCGTGCAGCCAAGAAAGCACAGGCCCAGGGCCAGCATTTCATGACCGCCTTGCAGTCTGACGCCGAGGCTTCCGGCACCGCCGATGTCCCCGCCGCCCCCGGCCCCATCGAGGAAGGCGAGAAGAACATGACGCCTGAGGAGCGCAAGGAGCGCGGCCGTCAGGACGCCATGAACCTCAAGAACAAATAATCCAGAAGGAGGAAACAAAGCATGACTTATTTCGAGAACCTCGGCGCCGTTGAGTATGACGGTCTGATCTCCGGCATCACTCCCGAGCCCAAGACCACCGGCGGCACCATCCGCAAGCTGTCCGCCGCTGCGACCCTCAAGCGCGGCACCATCCTGGCCAAGAGCTCCGGCAGCGCCGGCGACGGCAAGCTGGTGATCCTCGGCAGCACCGCCGCCAGCAACGAGACCCTGACCCCCGATTGCATCCTTGCGGACGACATCGACGTTGGCACTGCGGCGGATGTGAACGCGGCCGTCTACGACATGGGCTGCTTCGATCCCGAGAAGCTGACCGTCAAGACCGGCTACACCCTGACCACCGGCGACAAGGACACCCTGCGCGAGAAGGGCATCTACCTTGTGGCCAAGAACGCCTAACGAAGGAGGTAAACGCACATGCCCAATATTGACCTGCTCGACACCTACTACCTGGCTGGTCTGGCTGAGTCCATCACCCCCAGGATGTCCTTCTTCAAGGACCGCTACTTCTCCGACTTTGAGACCTTCCGCACCAACAAGGTCCTGTTGGAGTTCAACAACGGCGACCAGAAGATGGTGCCCTTCATCGATCCGCGCGTGGGTGACATCCCCGTAGACCGTGATGGTTACAACCTGCTGGAGATCGAGCCGCCCATGGTGGCACCTTCCCGCATCCTGACCATCGACGATCTCCGGAAGCGCGGCTTCGGTGAAGCGATCCTCTCCAACTCCACCGAGGCGGATCGTGCCCGCACCATCCAGCTTCGCGATATGACGCAGCTCGATGCCCGCATTTCCCGGTTGGAGGAGTGGCTTGCCGCCCAGACCATGATCAACAACGGCGTCACCGTGCAGGAGTACATCGACGCCAACACCACCGGCAGATCCGTCCCCATCTACTTCTACGACAACAACGGCAGCAACCCCGGCGTGTACACCATCGGCGGCGGCACCTGGTCCAGCTACGCGGCCATGCGTGCTGATGTCATCGCCATGTGCAATAAACTGGTCGCCCGTGGCCTGCCTGTGACCGACCTGGTCCTCGGTTCCACCACCTGGGAGACCGTGCTGCAGTTCACCGATCTCCAGGCGCTGCTCGACAAGCGGCACATGTTCTTTGGCGATGTCACCGAGGACATGAAGCTGCCCGGTGCCAACTTCGTCGGCAGGCTGGACTTCGGCGGCTACCAGCTGAACGTGATCGTCGTGAGCGAGTTCTATGTGGACGCCTCCAACAATCAGCAGCCCTACTTCCCCGTGAAGAGCGCCATGGTCACCGCCCCCAAGTGCGGCAAGATGCTGTACGGCTCCATCACCCAGATCCCCTATGGCAGCTCTGAGATGGACACCTTCACCGGCCGCCGCATCCCGAAGCTGAGTGTGGACCAGGAGCACGACATCCGCAAGATGCGGCTTGCCTGCCGGCCCATCACCTGCCCGAAGGACCTGGCCCCCTGGGTCTACGCCGCCAACGTAGTCGCCTAAGGCCGACACGTCAAGAAAGGAGATCAGCATGAAAGTCAGAATCACCAAAGGGACCTACGGCTATAGGCCCGACCCGGACAAGCCGTACATCGTTCGACCTGTGGACGCGGGCGGCATCTGCGACGTTTCTGAAGCGGAAGCCGCCCGTCTTATCGCGCTCGGCGTCGCCGAAGCCGCGGAACCGCCCGCTGCGCCCGTTGCAACGCCCTCCGTTTCCGTTTCGGACGCGAACCCCGAGAGCAACACGTCCGAGGAGCAGCGCCAGAATGATGGCCAGGAAACGCCCGATGAGGCAACACTCCAGGAGGCGGAGGTCGACCTGTCCAGCATGAAGCTGGCGGAGCTGAAAGCGTTCGCCGCGGAGTACGGTATCGACACCGGAAAGATGCGCTCCAAGGCTGAGGTCATAGCCGCCATCACGGCGGCCAATGACGCGCTGCCCGATCTGACACCGGAGGGGCCTGTGGTATGAGCTTCAAGGACATGATCGAGCACGACATCAAAGTCGTGTTCCTGAACGCTGACGAGTTCGCCGACATCCGAACGGTCAAGTTCGACGGGTACACCTTCGAGGATATACCCATCAACATCCACGGCCTGGACGATACCAAGCGAGAGCAGCGCCTGACCGATCATGCTCAAGGCCTATACCGTGTTTCCAACGTCCTGCATGTAGCGTCCTCCGATCTCGGCGGCCACCGGCCCGAGCGGGGGACGCGCTTTTATATCAGCGCGGTCGACGCTGACGGTGACGAGTATTTCGAAGTATTCTACGTCGCCGTGGTGAACGAGCAGGGCGGCATGCTGCGGATCGAGCTGGAAGGAGTTGACGAGTAGTGAAAGTCAGGATCGACGAAGTAAAGGGGACGAACCTTGCCCGTGCTGAGAAGTTGCTGGCTGGCATCCCCGGAGGCGTGGAAAGGGCCATACAGGGAGCAATGACCCGGGCCGTGTCCCACTTGCGAAAGCAGAGCACGAGCCGGATCACGGAGCGGTACGCGATCGCTGCCGGCGCGGTCCGCGCCAATGAGAACATCAGCGTTTCGTACCGATACGGAAGCGGTGGCGTCAGCGCAGACATCACTTTCTCCGGTTCCCGCATCCCCTTGACCAGGTTCAAGGGTTCCTCCAACTCCCCGGGGTATGACAGCAGCCGCCGGGTGCCGGTGCTCACCGCGCATGGCTGGAAGCTGGTGCATCCTGGAACGAACGGCCGAGGACATATCCTCAATTCGACTTCGCCGCAAACCCTGACCAATACCTTCGTCGCCCACTTCCGAAGTGGCCACACGGGCATCTTCGAGCGCACCGGTTCCGTCAGCGGTTCCGGCAGGGACGCCATAGGCGAGAAGTACGGCACGTCCGTTGCCGAAATGGTAGGCCATGGCGAAGTCGCTGAAAAGCTGACCAATGACGCCATGGAGGCCTTCGATGCCCGAATCGAGCATGAGATCACCAGAATACTGGGAGGATTTTGACGAACCATGAATAGTGTTGATCTTCTTAACGTGCTGAGCGATTTCACACGGGACGCTGTGAAGGATCTGATACTGCCTACTAAGCCCGAGAAGAAAGCTGTGAGCGAGCCGCGGGCGGCAGAGGTCCACAAGATGAACCTGCCCGATGTAAACGACGCAAAGACGAAAGCTCCGTACATCATCCATCAGGTCATCGACATCAAGGACGTGCAGCAGCCAGGCCAGAACGACAAAGCGCTGTGCACGGTGCGGACTGTGTTCTGCGTCTACCACCTGGACGCCGAGGAGGGAGGGCTTGCGCTGCTGAACCTCATGGAACGGTTGCGCATCGCCATTCTCAGGAAGTGCGTTCTTGCTTCTCGGTACAGGCTGGATAAGAGCGCCGGCGTACAGGGCGGGCCGTATGATTCCGAGCAGACGCGCCCGTTTTACCTGGCCGAAATGATCTCCGTGTGGGAAATGCCTGCGATAAAACAGGAGGTACCCAATGGCTAAGAAAACCAAGACCCCGGAAGCCGCACCTGAGTGCGGCTTCTGTGCCTATATCGGCCCGTCCGTTGTAGGCGTGATCCAGACCGGGAAGATATATGGTGCGCCTCGTTCCGAGGTGCTGGCGTCCCCGGACCTTGCGGACGCTTTGCAGCGGTTCCCGCAGATCCGCCGACTGATCGTCAGCGGTGACGAGCTGACGGTCTCCCGTGCGCTGGTCAAGACCCCGGGCAATCTGCTGTACGAATCCGCGCGGCAGATTCTCAAAAACAAATAATCCGAAGGAGGATAAAACTACATGAGTGAAAAACATGGCGTTTACACGTCCGAACAGGCGACCGGCATTTCCACTCCCGTTGTGGCCGATGTCGGCATCCCGTTCATCGTAGGGCTTGCGCCCGTGCAGAACGCGGAGAACCCCGCCACGATCGGGAAGCCGGTGCTGTGCAACACCTTTTCTGAGGCGGTTGAAGTGCTGGGCTACTCCGACGACTGGACGACCTACCCGCTGTGCATGGCTATGTACAGTCATTTCCGGCTGTTTGGTGCGTCCCCGGTCATCTTCTACAACTGCCTGAACCCCGCCACCATGAGCCAGGCTGTCGCTGCCGCGGACATGAACGTGTCTGATCACAAGATCAAGCTGCCCATCGAAGCGATCAACGATTCCAACCTGGTCATCAAGCAGGCAGGCGGAACCGGCACCGCCTGGGTGAAGGACACCGATTATGCGGTGTACCCCGCAGACGGGAAGCTGGTCATCGAGTTCCTGGCTGACGGTGGCCACTACTCCGCGGCCAGCGCGAACGTGGCCTACAAGAAGGTCAAGACCTCCGACGTCACCACCGCCGTCGTGGCTGCGGCCTTCGATGCGGTTGATCTCTGCATCACCACCGTGGGGATGATCCCCGACCTGCTCCTGGCCCCCGGGTTCTCTCAGAACACGACCGTTGCCGCCGCCATGGCGACCAAGGCCGACGCCATCAACGGCATGTTCAAGGCTATCGCGCTGGTTGACTTCGATGCCTCCAGCGTGACCACGGCCACCGCCGCGATCACCGCGAAGGGCACGAACAACTGGACCGACAAGCGGCTGGTCCCCTGCTGGCCCATGTGCAAGCTGGACAGCTTGGCGTTCTACACTTCCGTGCTTTTGGCCGGTTGCATGGCCTCCGTGGACACCGCCAACGGCGGCATCCCCTATGAGAGCCCGTCCAACAAGAGCCTCAAGTGCGCCAGCACTTGCCTGGCCAGCGGCGCCGAGGTCATCATCAGCAAGGCGGACGCCGACAGGCTGAACGCTGCGGGCATCATGACCGCGCTGAACTTCGTGAACGGCTTCGTCGCCTGGGGCAACTGGACCGCGGCCCATCCTTCCGTGGGCGACGTGAAGGACGCGATCATCCCCGAGCGCCGGATGTTCGATTTCGTCAGCAACACGCTGATCAAAACCTTCTGGTACAAGCTGGATCAGCCCATGACCCGCCGGCTCATTGATTCCGTCCTCGACACCGCCAACATCTGGCTCAACGGCCTGGTTGGCGCCGGCTACCTGTACGGTGCCCGGGTGGAGATGCTCGATGACGAGAACCCGCTGAACGATCTGATGCAGGGCATCATCCGGCTGCATGTGTACATGACGCCGCCCGCTCCTGCCAAGGAGATCGACTTCATCCTGGAGTACGATCCCGAGTACGTGACCGCCGCGCTTGCGGGCTGAGAAAAGGAGGAAATGATCTATGGATAATGCCATCATCAACTTTGCCGTTTACGAGAACGGCAACGAGTTCCTGGGCATGGCCGATGTGACCCTGCCCGATCTGACGTTCCTGACCCAGACCGTCAGCGGCGCCGGCCTCGGCGGCAACGTGGAGGCCGTGATGCCCTTGATCGACGCCATGACCATGACCCTGAATTTCCGGACGATGAACAAGAGCGACATCGATCTTGCGTCCCCGAAGCTTCGGGTCCTGGATCTCCGTGCCGCCCAGCAGGAGACCGACAACGTGACCGGCGAGATCAAGGACGTGTCCGTCAAGCACGCCATTTCCTGCAAGACCAAGACCTTCAAGGGCGGCAAGCTGGCGCCCGCGTCCACCGGTGACGTTTCCGTTGAAATGGCCGTGGATAGCTGGACCTGCTACGTCGAAGGCAAGAAGACCATCGACGTGTGCCCCCGGACCATGACCTGCTACATCAATGGCGTGGACTTCCTGAAAGGCCCCCGCAAGGCCCTCGGAAAGTAACCCGCCGAAGCTCAACCCCCGTCCTTAAATGGGCGGGGGTCACTTTTTTGCTATTAAGAGAAAGGAGATTTTACAATGGCTGACACTAAGAAATTCAAGACTGTTGACGAACCCACCGAGGAAGAAAAGGCTATCGATTCCGTCCTGGAAGAAGCCGATACCAACGATGACGTTTTCGTGATGAAGCTCAATGCTCCGTTCGAGTGGGAGGGCAAGGAATATGCACGCCTCACGTTCAACTGGACCCGGCTCACCGGCAGGGACAGCATCGACGTGGAGCGAGAGATGACGCTTCTGGGACGCGGCACGGCTACGCCTGAGTTCTCCACCGAGTTCCAGATGCGGATCGCGGCACGGGCATGCATGGAGGGAATCTCTTTCGACGGCCTACGTGCGCTGCCTCTGAACGTGTTTTCCGCCATCCAGCGTAAGGCACGAAATTTTTTGCTAAGTTTGCGATTCTAAAGCGCGGCAACAGCTGGATACGGGAGACGGTGCTGACCATGGCGGCCAATAGCTCCACTCCCGTATCTTTTTGGCTCGAAATCCCGCTTTTGGAATTGGGCAAATGGATAGAAGCAAATAACCGGAACATCGAAAGGAGCAAGAAATAACGAGAGAAAGGAGGGCTTGATACTGTGGCAAAAAGCTATGAAATGATGTTTAAGCTCAACGCCAGTATGGGAGGCGGCTTCGGCGGCGCCTTTGGCGGGGCTTCCAAGCAGATTCAGTCTTTGCAGAAAGAGATTCAAGCCCTTAACAACCGTGCCGGTGACATAAAGGCATTTCAGAAGCAGCAGCAGTCGGTCCAGAAGACCGCAGAAAAGCTGGCGCTGCTCCAACAACAGTACGACAACATCCAGAAGGAGATGTCCGAGACCGGCACCTACTCCAGCGACCTTGAAAACAAGCTCCTGGCAAAGAAGGCGCAGATCGACAAGACCTCGGAGGCGTTGCAACGAGAGACGGAAAAGCTCGAGCAGATGAAGGCCGCCATGCAGGCTGCAGGCGTCGACACGTCCGACCTGGACAACGAGCTGGAAGCCTTGAAGCAGCAGCTACATGAGAACGAAGATGCCTTGAGCGACCTCAACGAATCGGGAACGGACGCCTTTTCGGCCATCGGCACAGCCCTGGCCGATGCCGGTATTATCGCCGGGCTGAAAGCCATCTATGAGTGGACCAAGGAATGTGTCGACGTTTCCATGGAGTTCGAGGCGAACATGGCCAGCGTCAAGCGTACCGTGGGCGGTGATGACAATTTCATCCACGCGCTGGGAGAGGACTTCAAGGAGATGTCCACGCAGATCCCGATCACTACGGGGACGTTGACGGAGATAGCCACCACCGCCGGCCAGCTGGGTATCGCCCAGGAGAACGTCAAGGAGTTCACCACCGTCATGGCCATGCTGGACACGACGACGGACCTGACCGCGGAGGACGCGGCCACGATGCTGGCGCAGTTCTCCAACATCACAGGCGCGAAGGACTATATGCGTCTCGGCTCCACGATCGCGGACCTCGGCGACTCCACCGCGACTACCGCCTCCAAAATCGTGGAGATGTCGCAGGGCATGGCAGCCGCAGGCAATATCGCGGGATTGAAAGCAACTGACATCCTCGGCATTGCCGCTGCTGTTGGCTCCCTGGGTATCGAATCCCAGGCGGGCAGCACGGCCATGGCCACGCTGATCCAGAATATCTACAAAGCCGTAGAGACCGGCGACGGCCTTGAAGGCTTCGCACAGGTGGCGGGCATGAGCGCTTCTGAGTTCAGAAAGGCTTGGGGCACAGACGCCGCCGGCGCGTTGGCCTCCTTCATCAGCGGCCTGAACGATACATCGCGCAACGGCAAGAGCGCCATCGTGATCCTGGACGAGCTGGGCATCACCAACGTGCGGCAGACCAAGGCCATCCTGGGCCTTGCTTCTGCTGAGGGGCTTCTGCAGGGAACGATTGCACAGGCCAATAGCGCATGGAATGCCAACACCGCATTGCAGGCGAAGGCTGACATCATGTACGGCACCACGACGGCAAAGCTGACCATGATGCAGAATTCCTTTGCGAACCTGAAAATAGCTGTCGGCGACGCTTTCCTGCCGGTCCTTCAAGATGTGTACCCTGCAATCACGAACCTCACAAAGGGGCTGACTGAGTTTATCGCTCAAAACCCTGCTTTGGTGCGCGGGGTGGCCGCTGCGATAGCTGTCTTTGGTGGTATAGCTGCTGCAATAACGACATACGTTGCGGCGGCGAAAGTGGCAGCAGTCGCAAGCACACTTCTTACTGCGTCAATCCCTGGCGTTGGACCTATCCTTGCGGTTGCGGGCGCCATTGCGGCACTCACTGGCGCTGTGGTTCTCCTGAGTGGTGAAATGAATGATGGAGCCGGTCAGTCAGAGATTCTAACCTTAGCATCTCAAAAACAGTATGAGCAGTTGCAAAGCCTAAGGGATGAGTACGATGCCACAGTCGAAACATACGGCAAAAACTCAGAACAGGCGAAGCTCCTTGAGTGGCGTATCAGCCAGCTCAACAGCGAATATGAGGCGAACAGGCAGACGGTAAACGAGCTCGTAGCATCCTATGATGCAGCCCGCGAAGCCAGTGAAAAGCAGCTCACCTCGAACCGTGAATCCTATGAAGCCATGGGAGAAGAAGACACCAAGGTGTTCGCTTTGCTCCATAGGCTCCAGGAGCTTGCTTCGCAAACCGATCAGACAGTCGCATCCCAAGAAGAGATGAAAGCAATAATAAAGTCTCTTAATGGGATGGTTCCAGAACTTGCCCTAAACTACGAGGACGTGGCCTCCGGCATGCAGGATGTTGGTGCTTCGCTTGAAGCAATGCTGCAAAAGAAAGCGGCCATGGCGCGGTATGAAGCTGCGCAAGGG
>JAEEGG010009543.1_pt1 | contig 21711 bp, 24 predicted proteins | sample 9134161 | NCBI WGS metagenome assembly JAEEGG01 (sample SAMN16246543, study PRJNA631951) | gut metagenome | biome: gut microbiome; feature: rumen; material: CR-attached | host: Bos | place: Iran: Karaj | collected 2018-10
ACGTGGTAGATTCCTGTGGCACTTTGGCCTCTTGCTGTGCGTGGCATAGTAAATAGCGTTTAAGTTCAACAATATCAATATCAGGCGCAAAGATAAGCCTTTTTATTCATACTTCCAAATTTTTCTGGTAAATTTGAATTTATCCCGCATGCCCCAGGTGCCTGTCCCCCTGACTAGCAAGAGTTCGTGGCAGCACTCAAGAAGATGGGCGTCAAAACCGAGTTCCGCAAGTAACTGAATCCGAAACCGAGTGGATAGATTCTTTGATCTTTTTCAAAGTTGAGAAGAAATGGAAGTCATTGGCTTCCGTTTCTTTTTGGTTCTGGATGGATTTTTTCAGTGGGCTCGATAAGGGGCGGCTATAATGCAGGGTTATAACCCATACATGTCACATCACCTTCGCTTGGTTCAGCGCGATGTAGAGGTCGGGCTGCATCAAATAGCGCCATACGCCGGGATCATTCTCATCTTTCGTGAACTTAATGTTACGTTCAACTGCTTTCACTTTCAATGCCATAATACTTTTCCTTTCTTTTAATGGTTCTTGCTCTGGCAAGCGTCTCCTTACGTCGCCGAGCGAATAAATTGATTAATTGTTAATAGATGTTGTTAATTATTTTTACTTATCTCCGAATCGACTCCGTTTTTGGCTTTGCCTAGGAAACAGGTGCCTCGCGCGCAGGCAATTTTTGTTGCTCAGGCAGGCCGCAAAATTCATCTTTTTTCTTTGACAATGCAAAGGTACAAAAATTTCAAAGTACTTCCAAATTATTCTTCAAAAAAAGCACGCAAAAAAGCACGCAGTAGTTTTTTCAAGCAAATAGCCGGGAAAATTGTCATTTTTGTCATTTTTGTCATTTGTCATTTTCGTTTGGGATTTCCATAAAATCATATAACTATAGTATAATATATATATTATACTATAGTTATTAAATAATCTCCAACCACAACTCATTTTGACAAATGACAATTTTGACAATTTTGACCACAAATTTTAAAAACAAAAAGACATGCTGTTTTTGCGAAAATAGATTGGGAAAAGTTTGTTTCTTCAGAAAAAAGCTGTATCTTTGCAGAAAAAATGGAAGGATATGAAAAAGCGCTTTATCAATAGTCGCAGCTTCCGACAGCTGCTAAGCATTTTGGGTTTCGGTTCTGCAGCATTCGTCTTCTCTGCCTGCTACGGACCTGTTCCGCGAGAATATCAGGACGGTGCTTATGCTGACAGTGTTAGCGAAAACCTTAGTGCGACCCTTGCCGCAGAAGACTCGCTTTCCGCCCAGCAGCCGTATCAGCAGCAAGGCTCGTATAACAAATGAACCTTGTTGTGAGAAGAAGCGTTCTGGAAACTAACGGGAAACCCGTTCGTGTTTTTGGAGGATGTTTCTTAGCGTGCTTTTTTCTCGTGAAAATTTGGAGGTTTTAGAAATAATCCGTATATTTGCAACCGATAACTATAAAATGATGAAATTTATGAAGAAACTAGTTGTTACTTTGATTGTGATGCTGGCATTCGCCGTGAATGCTGATGCACAGGGATTCCTCGGCCGCCTGAAAGACCGCGCCGTGAATGCCGCCAAGAATGCCGTTGAGAATAAGGTGACAGAGAAGGTGTCGCGTGAGACCAACGATGCTGTCGACGGTGTGCTCGATGGCAAGAAGTCGAAGAAGAACGAGGAGTCGGACGACGAGGAGGATGTTGTAGAGAACGTTGATGCTCAGTATGAGCAGAGTGATTTCGTTCCCGGTGCCGTTGCCTTTTTCGAAGATAATCTGCAGAATGAGCAGATGGGCGAGTTCCCTTCAAAGTGGGACTTGATTGATGGCTCAGCGGATGTAGCCAACATGAAAAGCAAGAAGTGTATCCATTTCGAGCCTGGATCAAGAATTGAGCCGCTGATGACCAATCAGCAGAGTTACATTCCCGATGTGTTCACGCTGGAATTTGACTTCTGGATGAACGACCCGAAGACGGAAATGAGTAACTGCTATGAACTGGAATTCTTGGATGCCGATGGTGGTGACGTGTATGAAATCAGAATTGGTGAGAGTTATAGCAAGTTGGAGGTAACATGCCGATTTATATCTACTACTGGCGACTGGCGTGATTCTGGAAGTGGCAAGACTTGGGAAATGAAGAAGAACGATTGGAACCACTTTGCAATGTCTTTCAACAAGCGAGCCCTCAAGATTTATATTAATAACAAGCGCGTCATCAATATTCCTAACTGTAAGTCTGCAGTTCGTATGAAAATCCATCAGGCAGATTGGGGCGGATTCCATGGTAATAAGAACTATATGACCAACTTCCGTTATGCTAAGGGTGCTATGGATCTTTATGCTCAGAATGTTACCGATATGTCGGCCGTTGAGAAGGCCATTGCCGAGACGGGTAAGTTTGTGACGAACAACATCCTGTTTGAGACGGGTAAGGCGACGCTGAAGCCGGAGTCGATGTCGGAGATCCAGAAGGTGGCCGACTATATGAAGAAGAACCCGAGTGCGCGTTTTGAGGTGCAGGGCCATACCGACAACCAAGGCTCTGACGCAGTGAACGATCCGCTGTCTCAGCAGCGTGCTGAGGCCGTCGTGAAGGCGCTTGAGGGTCTTGGCTGCGATCCCTTTAACATGCGTGCCGTTGGTAAGGGTTCACATGAGCCAGTGGCTGACAATAAGACCGATGCCGGCCGCGCTAAGAATCGCCGCGTGGAATTTATTAAGAAGTAGATTTATCAGACAATCCCTGCTGGTTTCTACGGCAGGAAATAATAAAGCCTCGGAATTGTTGGTTCCGAGGCTTTTTATTCAGGAATACAAGGTGTATTATTTTCCGCGAAGGGCAGCGATGCTTTCCTTGAGGGCAGCAATCTTTTCCTCAGAATCGCTCTGCTTCTTGCGCTCGAGGGCAACGACAGCCTCAGGCGCATTCTGCACAAAGCGCTCGTTGGAGAGCTTTTTCTGGATACCGGCCAGGAAGCCTTCGAGGTGCTTTAACTGAGCCTCCATCTTGGCAATCTCGGCCTCGACGTCGATCATATTGCCCAGAGGTACAGCAAACTCGTCGGTGCTCACCATGAACGAAGCAGCGGTGGCATCTTTTTCAGCAACTACAGAGATGTTACTGAGGTTAGCCATCTTGGCGATGACGGTGTTGAACGGCTCATAGGCGTTCTGGCCTACCACCTGCAGATCAAGCTGCTCCTTGGGGGCGATGTTCTTCGATGAGCGCACCATGCGCACACCAGAAACAATCTGCTTGACATTCTCAATCTGGGCGGCCAACTGGTTGTCGGCCTCGCTGGGAGCGGGGAGCTTCAGACTGTCGCGCATGATCGACTCACCATCCTTGCGGTCGTAGAGGTGCTGCCAGAGCTCCTCGGTGATGAACGGCATGAAGGGATGCAGCATCTTCAGCAGGATCTCGAAGAACTCAAGCGTCTTGTCGTAGGTCTGCTTGTCGATGGGCTGGGCCTCACCGTTGATATAGGCGGGCTTTACCATCTCCAGATACCAGCTTGAGAACTCGTCCCAGAACAGCTTGTAGACAGCCATCAGGGCCTCAGAGATACGGTATTTCTTGAAGAGGTCGTCGACTTCGGCATTGGTCTGGCGGAGCTTGGCCTCGAACCACGAGGTAGCAATCTTACCAGCCTCCGACTGCTCGATGTCGGCCACTTTCCAACCCTTCACAAGGCGGAAGGCATTCCAGATCTTATTGTTGAAGTTGCGGCCTTGCTCGCAGAGGGCTTCGTCGAAGAGGATATCGTTGCCTGCGGGGGCGGAGAGCATCATACCCATACGCACACCGTCGGCACCGAACTTCTCGATGAGTTCGATGGGGTCGGGAGAATTTCCTAATGACTTCGACATCTTACGGCCGAGTTTGTCGCGGACGATACCCGTGAAGTAGACATTCTTGAAAGGCATGTCGCCGATATACTCATAACCGGCCATAATCATACGGGCCACCCAGAAGAAGATGATATCAGGACCCGTTACAAGGTCGGAAGTGGGGTAGTAGTACTTAATCTCCTCGTTGCCGGGATTGTTGATACCATCGAACAGCGAGATGGGCCAGAGCCATGACGAGAACCAGGTGTCGAGGGCATCCTCATCCTGACGCAGGTCGGCATCAGTTACCTTCGGATCCTTCTGCTGAGCCAGTTTCAGGGCCTCCTCGCGGTTTTCGGCTACCACGTAGTCGTCGTTCTCATTATAGTAATAAGCGGGAATGCGATGACCCCACCACAACTGGCGCGAGATACACCAGTCCTGAATGTTCTCCAGCCAATTCTTATAAGTATTCTTATACTTGGCAGGATAGAATTTCAGTTCGTCGTTCATGACAGGCGGCAGGGCGATGTCGGCAAAGTGCTGCATCTTGAGGAACCACTGCAATGAGAGACGGGGCTCGATGGCGGTGTCGGGATTGCGCTCCGAATAGCCCACCTTATTAGTATAGTCCTCGATTTTCTCCATCAGTCCGGCCTCCTGCAAGTCCTTCGCAATCTGCTTGCGGCAGTCCATACGGTCCATGCCCACATAGATGGGGCTCTGCTCAGAGATAGTGCCATCGGGGTTGAAGATGTCGATGGTCTCGAGGTTATGGGTCTTACCCAGCATATAGTCGTTGGTATCGTGGGCAGGGGTCACCTTCAGACAACCCGTACCGAACTCGATATCCACGTAGCGGTCCTCGATGACGGGGATGACGCGGTTCACGAGGGGCACGATAACCTTGCGACCTTTGAGCCACTGGTTCTTCGGGTCCTTGGGGTTGATACACATAGCCGTATCGCCCATGATGGTCTCGGGACGTGTGGTGGCCACAACGGCGTAGTAGCCCTTCTCATCCTTGTGGATGATATTGCCTTCGGCCTTCAAGGCCTCCTCGTTGTCGAGGGCTTTCAGGTCGGCCACGTAGTATTTCAGGTGGAAAAGATGGCTCTGTTCCTCTTTATAGATGACCTCCTCGGTAGAGAGGGCGGTGAGGGCCTTCGGATCCCAGTTTACCATGCGCAGACCGCGATAGATAAGGCCCTTGTTGTAGAGGTCGACGAAGACCTTGATAACGCTCTGGGAACGCTTCTCGTCCATCGTAAAGGCCGTGCGGTCCCAGTCGCAACTGGCACCTAAGCGGCGCAACTGCTTGAGGATGATGCCACCGTGCTCGTCGGTCCAGTCCCATGCATGTTTTAAGAACTGCTCACGGGTGAGGTCGTGCTTCTTGATACCCTCGCCAGCGAGTTTCTTCACCACCTTGGCCTCCGTAGCGATGGAGGCGTGGTCGGTGCCTGGCACCCAGAGGGCGTTCTTTCCCTCCATACGGGCACGACGGATGAGGATGTCCTGAATGGTGTTGTTGAGCATGTGTCCCATGTGGAGCACTCCTGTCACATTGGGCGGCGGAATAACGATCGTATAGGGCTCGCGTCCGTCGGGCTTACTCGAGAAAAGTTTGTGGTCCAGCCAATACTGGTACCATTTACCTTCGACCTCTTTCGGGTCGTATTTGCTTGCTAATTCCATATATTAATTGTTTTTTCTATGCTCAAAAACGGTCAAATCTCAAAAAATCGCTGCAAAATTATAAAAATATTATGAATTATGCATTATGAATTATGAATTATTTCGTATCTTTGCCCCAAATATTTAAAGAATATGCACTCAAAAGAAGAAAAAATGCAGGCTTTTGGGCGGTTTCTTGATGTGCTTGATGCATTGAGGGCCAATTGTCCTTGGGACAAGAAGCAGACGAACGAGAGCCTGAGACCCAATACCATCGAGGAGACCTATGAGCTCTGCGATGCGCTGATTAAAAATGACGTACACGACATCTGCAAGGAGCTGGGCGATGTGCTGCTGCATATCTGCTTTTATGCGAAGATTGCCGAGGAAAAGGCGCAGTTTGATATGGCAGATGTCTGCAATGCGTTGACCAGAAAGATGATCACCCGCCATCCGCATGTGTATCACCCCTCGCAGATTGATGCTGAAGATCCCAAGCCGCTACCTTATGTGCCTGAGAATGAGAGTGATTCTAGCCAGACTAAGGTGACGACTGTCAGCCAGGTGTTGGAGAATTGGGAGCAGATCAAACTGAAGGAGAAGGATGGTAATGAGAGTGTGCTTTCGGGGGTGCCAGAGGCGCTGCCCAGCCTGATCAAGGCCTATCGCATTCAGGACAAGGCCCGTAATGTGGGTTTTGACTGGGAACAGAAAGAGGATGTTTGGAAAAAGGTGCGCGAGGAACTCGATGAGCTGGAGGAGGAGCTGCGTAAGGAAGATAAGGAGAACTCGACCAAGGAATTGGGCGATTTCCTCTTCTCCGTGATTAATGCAGCTCGTCTATATAAGTTGAATCCGGACAATGCGCTTGAGATGACGAACCGCAAATTTATCAACCGTTTTAACTATATCGAGGCACATAGTATCAAGATTGGTAAGCCGTTGAAAAACATGTCGTTAGAGGAGATGGATAAATTATGGAATGAAGCCAAGAAAGAAGAGATGAGAGAAATATAATAAAAAGAAAAAGATATGAAAAAGACTTTGTTTTTTTGGATGGCGACAGCCAGTATGGCAATCATGATGAGTTGTGGTGGTGGAAGCGGCCAGCAACAGATGGCTGTAGCAGAAGATGATACTTCTGCAGTCAATGCGATTCCTAGAGACAAAACCCTTTATGGCCTCTGTGGAGACGGAACGGCGATGAACACCCTTCAGCTGCTGCGCGATAATGGCGACACGCTAGTGTTGAGTATCACGAACGCTATGGAGGCAGGTCAAGTGTTTGGTGGACTATTGGTTGGCGATCGTATTGCCGTGCTTCCTAATGCAACGAATTCGGAGGCCGTAATCGTCATTAACCAGAATGCACTATTGGGCGATTGGGTGATGCCCAATCCCATCGATGGCAGTTCTGAAGTAGGCATCCGTATCAAGGAAGGTGGTGTGGCTGAGAGTATCGAGCAGAGCAGCATCATCTACAAGACCTGGAAGATCTTCAACGGTCGCCTGGAAATCCTCTCACAGCGTGATGGCGGTGGTGACGAGGAAGAACTCAACCTCTATGAACTGGTGAAACTTGGTCCTGATACACTGGTCTATCGTACCATTAACAAGCCCAGAGAGGAGATGGAAACGTTTGAGTACAGCCGTTGGAAGGAACCTGAGAAGATGGATCTTCATGGTTTGCAGCTTGAAGACGCAGCTGATGAGTTCCACCTTTAATCGCGAGCTGACATTTGGAACCGTTTAGAGTACATATCTTAGGGTGTGGAAGTGCCCTTCCCACCCTTCGTCATAACGCCTCCTCGCAAGTGGTCGAAGTGCGAGGCAAGTTGTTCATGCTCGATTGTGCAGAGGGTACACAGATGCAGCTGAGGCGGAGTAAGATACGTTTCACCAAGTTGAGTCATGTGTTTATTACCCATCTGCATGGTGATCATTGCTTTGGACTTATTGGCATGATCTCTACCTTCGGACTCGTGGGGCGTACTGCACCGTTACACGTCTTTGCTCCTAAGGAACTGGGTCCGATCCTCGAAAGTCAGATTGCCTTCTTTACCCACGACTTGGGGTTTGAGGTGAAGTTCTATCCTGTTGATCCTACACAACATACGGTTGTTTATGAGGACCATAGCGTGGAAGTGCTGTCGATTCCCCTACAGCATCGTATGCCTTGTTGTGGCTATTTGATTCGCGAGAAAGCCACACTGCCCCATATCCGTCCGGAAATGATGATGTTTTACAAGGTTCCAGCCAGTCAGCGTAATAATATCAAGAATGGTGCAGACTGGGTGACGCCAGAGGGAGAAACCATTCCCAACGAACGATTGGTGACGCCTGCGGATTCTGTGCGCAGTTATGCTTATTGCAGCGATACCCGCTATATCGACGATCTGTGGCAGTTGTTGCAAGGTGTGGATACACTCTATCATGAGAGTACCTATGGCGATGACCACCTGAATCAGGCTGAGAAATATTGTCATACGACAGCGCGACAGGCTGCGATGGTTGCTCGTCAGGCTGGGGTGGGGAAGTTGTTGCTAGGTCACTTCAGTTCGCGTTACGAGAATGAGGAAATATTGCTGCAGCAAGCCAAAGAAGTGTTTGAGAATTGCTATCTGACGAACGAAATGGAGGTCTTTGACGTCTGATTTTGGGGCAGAATGCATTTTTCTTAAGAAAAATTTTGTAGTTTCGCAAAAAAACACTATCTTTGCAACAACTATAGACATATGCATATGAGGAAGAATCTACTTATAATCTCAATGATGGCTTTCCTTGCCGTTCCCGCTGTTGCTACTACAACGATGTTGATGGAGCGTGGCGTGGCCGAGATGATTGATGAGCCCATCACGCTGAGTGTTGACGGAAATGCCGTTACAATCAGCGGTGCTCAGGGCCAGAAACTCATCGTGGTCTCGCTTACCGGAAGGCAAGTTGCAGAGTATCAAATTGATAGCCCTGCCCAGCGTATTGAACTTAATTTGACCAAAGGGTGTTATGTTCTCAAGGTTGGCAACGTAGTGCGCAAGGTTTCCATTCACTAGCATCTTTGCTATTGATGGTCAGCGCACTGCTGGTTTCCTGTGAGACGGGAAACCGCGAGCCATCTGATGATGAACTTTCTACATTCGGAAAATACGTCTATGCTTTGGATACTGTTCGCCTGGAACAGAGTCTGAAGCATATTTTATCTGCCGACACTTCGCATTGGGTGTTCGACAAAGCCCTGAAGAAACGCTATACCGATATCAGTAAGTTTGAGGATGTGCCTTTGTGGTATTCTCGGATGGGCGTAATCGGTGAGGCAGACTCTCTGCTGAGCTATCTGCGTCGTGAACTGCCTCAGAGCGGTCTCGATACCACTGCCTTCTATCTTCCTGAAATCGCCGAAGACTTAGGTATCGTACGTGCCCTCAGCTTCGACTCCGTCGGGCAGAATATCAACGATCTGCTGCCACGACTCGACTATCATCTCTCGAAGGCCTATGTGCGCTATACCGTTGGCCAGCGCTATGGCTTTGTGCGTCCTGCCCGTCTGATGAACAAACTCTACAAGAAAGCCGATAGCGATGCGTTTGCAAAACTCTTCGACGAAGAGGTGAAAGAGCCTGATTGTAACGAGACGTTGAGCCATCTGGCCTCCGATACACGATTGGATTTCCTAATGGCATCCGCGCCCCAACTCTCTTTATACAAGACCCTGCAACACGAGCTCTCGACATCGACAAGCAAAGAGGCCCGCAGACGTTTGGCTGTGAATATGGAGCGTTGCCGTTGGCAGATGAGCCGTCCCAATGAGCATGAGAAGGCGGTGCTGGTGAATATCCCAGCCCAGCAGTTATATGCTGTTGGTGGCGACTCCGTGCTCAATATGCGTATCTGTTGTGGCGCCACCACAACGAAGAGTCCGCTGCTGCATAGCACCATCAGTCATATACAGGTGAATCCCGATTGGATCATCCCCCATAACATCGTGAAATCGGACATTGTGCGTCACGCTGGCGATTCAGCCTACTTCGCCCACCACCACTATTATATCGTGGAACGAGCCTCAGGCGACAGCCTTGACCCTGTAGAAGTGACGCAGGAAGCGTTGGTATCAGGCACTTTGCGTGTAGGACAGCACGGAGGTCCCGGCAATAGTCTCGGACGCATTGTCTTCCGCTTTAACAACAACTTTTCCGTCTATCTGCACGACACCAATAACCGCGGCGCCTTCAACCGTGAGCGCCGTACTCTCTCGCATGGCTGCATCCGTGTGGAAAAACCTTTCGACCTGGCGTGTTTCCTGATGCCGGATATGGACGAGTGGGAACAAGACCGTCTGCGTATCTCGATGGATCTCCCACCTATGACGGATCGGGGGAAAGAATATCTGGAGGAAAACGCGGAAGAACCGCGACCCTTCCGTCTGATGAGATATCGTGACGTGTCGCCGCGCGTGCCCGTGTACATTATTTATTATACAGCCTATCCGAATCCGGCCACAGGCATCGTCCAAACGTGGCCCGACCTATATGGTTACGACAAGGCAATTGCTTCTGCTATAGACAGCTTTTTGCCCAAGTAATATCAAATAAAGCGTGACAATGGATAAATACGACGATCAACATATCAAGGAGTTGCTGATGAAGGCCGAGACCCAGCATAAGGGTTTCGAACTGCTTGTTAAGCAATACAGCGAACAGTTGTATTGGCAGGTGCGTCGCATCGTGATGACGCACGAGGATGCCAACGATGTCCTGCAGAATGCCTTCATTAAAGCCTGGAACGGCTTAGAGACGTTTCATGGCGATGCGAAGATCTTCACTTGGATCTCGAGGATTGCCATCAATGAGAGCATCGACTTCGTGCGTCGTCAGAAGAATATGGCTGCCATTAGTGCTGACGATGAAGAGTCACATGTGGCCAATACTCTGATGGCCGATGAATATTTCGATGGCGACGAGACAGAGGCCCTGTTGCAGGAAGCCATTGCCTCACTGCCTGAGGTGCAGCGAACCGTTTTCACCCTACGTTACTTCGACGAGATGAAATACAGCGAGATGAGTCAGCGCCTCAAGACATCGGAAGGTAGTCTGAAGGCTTCGTATCATATCGCCGTCAAAAAGATATCTGAATTTTTTAAGTCACATGATTAAACCTTTTATATTTTTAAACGTCAATATAGTATGATGGAAGAAAAATATCTCATAGAAAAAGTCGGAAAGGAGAATCCTTTTAGGGTTCCCGAAGGCTATTTCGACACGCTCACGAGCCAGATTATGGCAAAAGTAGAAACTGAGGGTGTCGAGGCTAGAGACATTAAGACAGGCAAGGAAAAACGCGCTAAAACCGTGTGGCTCAGGCCTTTACTTTATGCCGCTGCCAGTGTGTGTGCATTGTTCATCAGTGTTGTCGCCTATCAGTCTTATTCTGAACAAGGCGTAGCAGCACCCGCTCAAAGTGTCGTAGCCAATAATCAAATGATAACGACGGATGAATATTTTGATGAGGCTGCAGACTATGTGATGCTTGACAATCAGGATATCTACGCCTGTCTGTCATCTGACTATTAAATAAAGTTAAAAATGAGACGACTTGTTATCATTGGTCTGGTATGTTTAAGTGCGCTTAGTGCTTCTGCCCAGAATTTCCCTCGCCAAGGTTTCCCTCAGCAGGGCTTTCCGCAGCAGAATTTCCAGCAACAACAACAGCGTTTCTCCCCTGAGAAGTATCAAGCTGATTTGGAGCAGTATATCACCAAGGAAGCTTGTCTGACACCTCAGGAGGCTGCTGCTTTCTTCCCGATGTTCAGGGAGATGCAGAAGAAACAGCGTGCACTTTACAACAAGATGCGTGAAGATGTGAGAATCAAACCTACCGACGAGGCTGCTTGCAAAAAGATGATCCAGAAACATGATCAGGTGGAATTGGAACTGAAAAGCATCCAGCAGACCTATCACAACAAGTTTTTCAGTGTGATGCCTGCCTCGAAGGTGTTTGATGTCATCAAGGCCGAGGACCAGTTCCATCGTGGATTGCTCAGGAATATGGGCGGTATGGGTAGAGGTCCGATGGGAGGCTTCCCTCAGCGAGGCCAGGGACAACGAGGCCTTGGACAGCAAAGAACGCCGTCGAATACAAAAAAGTAAATGAATTATAAATGGAAAGTATGAATACCGTTGCTCTTTAATCAGAGTAGCGGTATTTCCTTTATTCCAGCTTTGAGCCCTCAATGTTCTTCGGACAGAGCGGCTCTAGTTCACATCTCTCGCAATGGGGCTTCCGTGAGGTGCATACATAACGACCGTGCAACAGCAGCCAGTGGTGGGCATCGGGGATATCGGCTTCTGGGATGTGTTTCGTCAGCGCCATTTCCACCTTATAGGGGGTGTTGTCGCGCTTGCTTACGAGTCCCAGTCGATGCGCTACCCGATAGACGTGGGTATCGACGGCGAGGGCTGATTTACCAAAGGCTACGCTCTGTATCACATTTGCCGTCTTGCGACCGACACCAGGTAGGTCCAACAATAGGTTCATATCCGAAGGCACCTCGCCACTGTGTTTCTCGACCAATACTCTCGCCATCTTCACAAGATGCTCTGCCTTCGCATTCGGATAGGAGACGCTGCGGATATACTCCAACAGGTCTTCCGGTTCCGCCTTCGCCATCGTTTTGGCATCAGGATAGTGACGGAACAGTTCGGGAGTCACCTGGTTGATGCGCTTGTCGGTACACTGGGCACTCAGAATGACGGCTACAAGCAGTTGGAACACGCTACCGAACTCGAGTTCCGTATTCACGTTGGGCATCTCTTTGCGGAAATGCGCCAGAATTTTTTCGTATCGTTCTTCTTTTCTCATTGCGTGGACAAAGTTACGAAAAAATTTGGAAATTACACAGAAAATGCCTAACTTTGTGCCCAATAATAGACTATAGCGGACTAATCCAACTAAAGTATATGAGGAAACAATTGTTATCTATCGCTTGTCTGGCAGTGTTTCAGAGTTTTGCTGCAGACAAGACACCCGTATGGCGGGACCCCAACGTGAACCAGGTGAATCGTGAGCAAAGGCACGCCCATTTCTTTGCCTTTGAGAGTGAAGACGTCGCTAAGCAAGGCGACAAGACCAAGTCTGCACGCTATCTCTCGATGGAGGGTATGTGGAAATTCTGTTTCGTGAAGAACCATCAGGATGCCCCTAAGGATTTCTTCGGCCTGAAGTACGACGACTCGAAGTGGGTAGACTTCCCAGTGCCAGGACTCTTCGAGCTGAACGGCTATGGCGACAAGATCTACAAGAACATAGGTTATGCCTGGAGTACGACCTTCAAAAGTAATCCTCCCTATATTGGTGAGACCAACAACTACACAGGTTCGTATCGCAGGACCTTCGAGGTGCCAGCAGACTGGAAAGGTCAGGAGGTGTTCTTCCACGTTGGCTCAGCCACAAGTAACCTGAGCCTTTGGGTCAACGGTAAGTATGTCGGCTACTCGGAGGATTCAAAGGTGGCAGCGGTGTTTAATATCACTAAGTATCTGAAACCCGGTAAGAATCTCATCGCTATGCAGGTGATGCGCTGGTGCGACGGTTCTTATCTCGAGGATCAGGACTTCTGGCGCTTTACGGGTATCGCCCGCGAGGTGTATCTCTATGCCACACCGAAGGCACATATTGAGGACCTTACGATGACGCAGGATTGGGTGGTGGATTCCAAACGGGGAATTATTAAGTTTGATGTGAAGACCAAAGGAAGTGCTAAAGCCACAGCGAAGGTGATTTTCGATGATGGTCAGATCAGCAACGAGTTTGAGCCGAACCACGAAATCTATTTGAACAATGTGAAACCCTGGTCGGCTGAAACCCCAAATCTCTATACAGTCTTAGTGACGCTGAAACAAGGCGATAAGGTGCTGGAGGTGATTAAGCAGCGCGTTGGCTTCCGTCATATCGAGATCAAAGGTGGACAACTGCTCATTAATGGCCAGCCGATATTGATTAAGGGCGCCGACCGTCACGAACTCGATCCCGATGGCGGTTATATCGTCAGCGTGGAGCGCATGATTCAGGACATCAAGATCATGAAATATCTGAATATCAATGCAGTCCGTACCTGCCACTATCCCGACGATCCCCGTTGGTATGACCTCTGCGACGAATATGGTCTCTATCTGACGGCTGAGTCGAATATCGAGAGTCACGGTATGGGGTATGGTGATGGCACGCTGGCCAAGCGTGAGGATTATGCGAAGGCGCATATCGAGCGCCAGGAGGGTAATATGTGCTCGTTCAAGAATCATCCGAGTATCATCGTATGGTCGTTGGGTAACGAGGCTGGCTATGGTCCGAATTTCGAGAAGGCCTACGATTGGGTGAAGGCTTACGACAGCACCCGTCCTGTGCAGTATGAGCAGGCTGGCGACTGGGGTAAGACGGATATTTTCTGTCCGATGTATGCCGACTATAATCACTGTGAGCGCTATTCGAAAGGCGACAACCCCCGTCCGCTGATTCAGTGTGAGTATGCCCACGCGATGGGTAATTCGATGGGTGGCTTCAAGGAGTATTGGGACATCATCCGCAAGAATGCGAAATATCAGGGAGGCTATATCTGGGACTTCGTGGACCAGGGTCTGCGCGATAAGAGTAAGATTACTGGCAAGGAGATCTTCACCTATGGTGGTGACTATGGCCGTTATCCTGCTTCTGACTATAACTTCAACTGCAACGGTATCATCGCCCCCGACCGTCGTCTGAATCCGCATGCCTACGAGGTACGCTATTATTATCAGAATGTCTGGGTGGCCGATAAAGGTCTGAAAGAAGGAAAGATTGAGATTTACAATGAGAACTTCTTCAAGACGCTCGACAACCTCGAACTCGAGTGGTTTGTCGGTGGTGCTTCTGGCAGCCATCATCACGATGGAGATCGTCCTGAGGGTATGACCTTCGGACATGGCGGCACTTTTGCCATTAATGGCATTGCACCGCAGCAGCGTAAGGTGGTGACCATCGATGCCATGAAGAAGGTCATTGATCGTGTCCTTGGTCATCATGGCGATCAGGAAATCTTTGTGATCTTCCAATTCAAGCTGAAAGATGCTGAGCCGCTGATGGAAAAAGGTCAGGTGGTGGCGCGTCAGCAATTTGTGCTGAATCACTATCAGTTCCCAGAGATTAAATCAGAAGAAGCAGAGGTTCAGAAAGAAGAGACCGAGAGTTATGTAAAGTTGGAGGCAGGCGGTACTACGCTGACCTTTGGCAAGCGTCAAGGCTGGATAGATTATCTCGATGTCGACGGTGTGCCTATGCTCATCGATCGTGAGAGCATCACGCCAGAGTTCTGGCGCGCACCTACTGACAATGATTATGGCGCACGTCTGCAGAACCGCTTCGCTGTATGGAAGAATCCACAGATGAGACTGAAGGAATTTGATGTGGATGATAATGAGGTGGAGGCTACTTATGAGATGCCTGATGTGAAGGCAGAACTCAAGATGACCTATACATTGACGAAGGAGGGTGAGGTGATCATCCGTGAGCAACTGAAGGCCGATAAGGAGGCGAAGATCAGCCAGATGTTCCGCTATGGTATGCAGCTCCAGATGCCAAAGCAGTATGGCCAGATACAGTATTATGGTCGTGGACCTGTGGAAAACTATTGCGACAGAAATAGCAGCGAGTTTATTGGTGTATATAATAATAAGGTGGCTGACGAGTACTATAGTTATGTACGTCCGCAGGAATCGGGCAACCATACGGATATCCGTTGGTTCCGTGTGATCGACGCAAATGGTAAGGGCCTCGAGTTCTACAGCAACGCCCCAATGGAGGCCAGCGCCTTGAACTATCTGTTGTCGGATCTTGACGACGGTCCTAATAAGGATAAGAAGATTGGCCGTCACTCTGGCGATCTTGTTGAGCGTCCGCTGACACAGGTACATATTCAGCAGCGCCAGATGGGACTGGGGTGCGTGAATTCGTGGGGCGCATGGCCACGCGAGGAGTATCGCGTACCTTATCAGGATTATGACTTCACCTTCGTCATCAAACCGCTGAAATAAGAACCAATTGTTTGTTAAAATCAACCGTCTTGTTGCAAAATGATAGCGCAAGACGGTTGATTTTTGTCAAAAAGCGCAATAAATAATCATTTTTTATACTTTTTTATGTAGCAAACTATTGGCGCATATCTTATAAATTGCTATCTTTGCACCCGAAAAATGATTTATTAATTGATGAAAGAGATGAAAGAGATGAAAAGATTGGTACTTGCAGGAATGTTGCTTCTCCTGTGTACATTGACGCTGAATGCATCAGAGAATTCCGATGGCAAGGAAGCCGTCGACACGACCTATATTAAGCTTGATGAGAATCGTGAACCCATCAACCATGTGAATCTGACGAAAGAAGAGTTGGAAGCCAAAGTGGGTGAGCTGGAAACGATTCTGGAAACAGAGAATTTCCAGTTATATGCTGCTGGCGACTATACTTACAAAATCGTGAATGGTGTCGTGACCTCGATGGCCATACAGATTCCTGACGACAACAACGACAAGGTGGTCTACAACCAGATCCTGAATGCACTGGCCAAGAGCAACTCAATTAAGGATACCCACAACACAGGCGGTAACTATTATCTCTATGCTAACTTCCAGATCCAGTTCGACGATTTCGAAGGCTATGAGAAATTGACGTTTTCGGCTATAGAAGAATAATCCGAACTTATCATACATTCCATCATTGCCTCGCTCTTTGTAGCGAGGCTTTTTTGTGTTATACAATCAAATATAGGAGTTTGGTATAATTAATATATTGTATTTAAAACCATACATTATGTTAATACTATTAAAATTGGCTCAAATTATTAACAAAAGACATTAAGATTTTTAAGAAATCAGCTATCTTTGCACCAGCAATTGAAAAGAATATGAAGAAAAGTACGATTTGGATTATAGCAACGATCATGGGCCTCTCGTTTTTAGGCCTTCTGTTCTTGCAGCTCTCCTACATCGAGCAAATGGCGAAGATGAAGAAGGAGCAGTTTGACGAATCGGTGTACCGCAGCCTCTATCAGGCTTCCCGCAATCTGGAGATGAACGAGACACGGCGCTATCTGGAGAAGGATATCAAAGATACGGAGCGTCGCGCCTATACTCAGGATACAATGACGGTCGACGGTCTGAATGGTACGGTCAAGCAGTCGCACGAGTTCTCCGTCTCTGCCGACGATGGTACAGCCTATTATAGTTTTGAGGCAAAGACCTTTGCCGTTAAGCCCGCCAGTGTGCCCAAGGCGATGATCATGCGCACCGACAAAAGCAGTCTCATCGAGGCTTCGAAGTCGTTGCAGGAGATTGTCCGCAACCGTTATGTCTATCAGAAAGCCTTGCTCGACGAAGTGGTGTATAACATCCTATATACAGCCTCCGACAAGCCTCTGAAGGAACGTATCAACTTCCGATTGCTTGATCGCGACATCAAGGTGGAACTGCTCAACAACGGTATCAACATTCCGTATCACTTCACCGTTGAAACGAGCGATGGACGTGAGGTGTATCGTTGCCCTGACTTCACCGACGAGGGTAGGGAGCATATCTATACGCAGGACCTGTTCCACAATGATCCCTCACCGAAAATGGGTGTTGTGAAGATCCATTTCCCCGACATGAACTCCTACATTTTCTCGAGTGTGCGGTTTATGATTCCGTCGATGATCTTCACCATCGTGCTGCTTATCACCTTCGTGTTTACGATTGTGGTCATCTTCCGTCAGAAACGCTATTCTGAGATCAAGAACGACTTCATCAACAATATGACGCACGAGTTGAAAACCCCGATATCGAGCATCTCTCTGGCAGCTCAGATGCTGAACGACGATAGCGTTGAAAAGTCGCCCTCCATGCTCAAGCATCTTGGCGGTATCATCAACGACGAGTCCAAGCGCCTCCGTTTCCTCGTGGAGAAGGTGCTGCAGATGTCGATGTTCGACCGTAAGACAGCTTCGTTCAAGAAAAAGGAACTCGACCTGAACGAACTCCTCGAAAATATCGCCTCCAGTTTCTCCCTGCGTGTGGAGCATACGGGCGGTATGATCTATACGGAGATAGAAGCTGTCGATTCAGCCATATACGTCGATGAGGTACATTTCCAGAATGCCATCACCAACCTGATGGACAACGCGGTGAAATACCGCAAGCCCGATGAGCCGCTCGACCTCTATATCCGCACTTGGAACGAGAAGGACCATCTCTGTTTCAGCATCCGCGATACAGGCCTGGGCATTAAGAAGGAGAATGTGAAGAAGATCTTCGACAAGTTCTACCGTGTTCATACGGGTAACGTGCACGATGTCAAAGGCTTCGGACTCGGTCTGGCCTACGTCAAGAAGATCATCAACCTCCACGAGGGCGAGATCAAGTGCGAGAGTGAACTCGGTAAGGGTACGACATTTACGATTACCCTTCCTATCCTACGAGAAGATACGAATTAAACAATATTGTTAAACTATAAAAGATTAAGATTATGGACGAGAAATTGAAGATTTTGCTTTGCGAGGACGATGAGAACCTCGGAATGTTGCTCCGTGAGTATTTGCAGGCTAAGGGCTTCACAACAGAGCTCTGCGCCGATGGTGAGCTGGGCTACAAGGCCTTCCTGAAGACCAAGTTCGACATCTGTGTGCTCGATGTGATGATGCCAAAGAAGGACGGCTTCACGCTGGCCAAGGAGATCCGCAATTCTAATCAGGAAATCCCCATTATCTTCCTGACTGCCAAGACGCTGAAGGAAGATATCCTCGAAGGCTTTAAGATCGGTGCCGACGACTATATCACCAAACCCTTCTCAATGGAGGAACTCGTGTTCCGTATTGAGGCCATCATCCGTCGTACGAAGGGCAAGAAAAACAAGGAGAGCACCGTCTACCGTATCGGACAGTTCACATTCGATACACAGAAGCAGCTGCTCTGCTTAGGCGACGAACAGCGTAAGCTCACTACCAAGGAGAACGAACTGCTGGCCCTGTTGTGCAGCCATGCCAACGAGATCCTGCAGCGCGACTTCGCCCTGAAGACTATCTGGATCGACGACAACTACTTCAATGCCCGCTCAATGGATGTCTACATCACCAAGTTGCGTAAGCATCTGAAGGACGATCCCCAGATTGAGATTATCAACATCCACGGTAAGGGTTACAAACTAATCACCCCTGAAGAGGAATGAGGCTTTGGAAACAACTCATAGGAGTGGCGCTGGTCATAGCCGGCGCCCTCTTTTTGATTGTCGCTTTTTTAGCTGGCTGGACATCGAGTAATCTGGTGCTGCTTTGGGGGCTCTTTGTCATCCTTATCGGCCTCATTCTGCATGTAAAATACGCAAAAGCAGGTGAAAAGTACTAAAGATTGTTAAATATCAATTGCCTCTTACTGCATACTTTTCACCTCTCAACAAAAATTAGTACCTTTGCACCCGCTTTTCGAAGCACATTATTAATTTTTATTTTATTTAAAAGTATGAATCAATACGAAACCGTTTTCATTTTGACTCCCGTTTTGTCTGATGACCAGACAAAGGAAACGGCCGCAAAGTTCAAGAAAGTCCTCACCGATAAGGGTGCAGAGATTATCAGCGAAGAGGCCTGGGGATTGAAGAAAATGGCTTATGCTATTCAGAAGAAATCTACAGGTTTCTATTTCCTCGTAGAGTTCAAGGCTGAGCCAGAAGTGATCAAGACATTGGAAACAGCTTTCCGTCGTGACGAGAAAGTGATCCGTTTCCAGACAGTTAAACTCGACAAGTATGCTGTGGAGTACGCTGAGAAGCGTCGCAACAAGCTTGGCGCAAAAACAGAGGAGGCTTAATTATGGCACAGGACACAGAAATCCGTTATCTCAACGCTCCTTCTATCGACACGAAGAAGAAGAAGTACTGCCGCTTCAAGAAGAGTGGTATCAAGTACATCGACTACAAGGATCCCGAGTTCCTGAAGAAGTTCCTCAACGAGCAGGGTAAGATTCTTCCCCGCCGTATCACCGGAACATCTCTGAAGTATCAGCGTCGTGTGGCTCAGGCCGTGAAGCGTGCCCGCCAGATCGCCCTGCTGCCTTACGTAACCGATTTGATGAAATAATTAAGGAGGACGCAAGATTATGGAAATTATACTGAAAGAAGATATTATCGGTCTGGGATTTAAGAACGATATTGTGAACGTTAAGTCTGGCTACGGCCGCAACTACCTCATTCCTCAGGGAAAGGGCGTGATTGCATCTCCGTCAGCTAAGAAGATCCTCGCTGAGAACCTGAAGCAGCAGGCACACAAGCTCGCTGCCCTGAAGGCTGCTGCCGAGGAGAAGGCTGCCCAGCTCAATGGCGTAGCCCTCGAGATTGCTGCCAAGGTGAGCGCTACAGGTCAGCTCTACGGTTCAGTAGGTGCTGCTCAGGTAGCCGATGAGCTCGCAAAGCAGGGTAAGGATGTTGATCGTAAGATCATCACCATGAAGGATGCCAAGAAGATTGGCGACTATGTAGCTCTCGTACACTTCCACAAGGAGGTAACTGTAGAGATTCCCGTTAAGGTTGTTGCTGAGAACGCTGCTGAGCTGAAGGCTGCTGCCGATGCTGAGGCTGCTATCAAGGCTGCTGCCGATGCCAAGAAAGCTGCTGCTGAGGTAGCTGAGGAGGCTGTAGAGGAAGCTCCCGCAGAAGAGGCTGTTGCTGAAGAAGAGGCACCTGCTGAGGCTTAAGAAACAATTAAACAATTAATAATAACATGCTGTAAGGCATCATTATTTATTATGACGTTGTCCCGGAGGTTGCAAGACTTCCGGGATTTTTTTATTATCAACAATTTATCTATAACACAGCTATGAAACGGGCTATTATTATAGGCGCTTCGTCAGGCATCGGTTTCGAGGTGGCACGCCTGCTCCTCGATGATGGTTGGAAGGTTGGTGTCGCAGCACGACGTGTGGATTTGCTTCAGACCATCGGCAATGTGAGTGAGGCAGAGCAGATCGACGTCACCGATCCCAACGCTGCAGAACAGCTCCGCAGCATGATATCCCAGCTGGGAGGCATGGATCTGTTTATCTACACTGCAGGCATCGGTAAGCAGAATCGCGAGTTGGCGGAAGGCATCGAGGTTCAGACCACAGCGACCAACGGTGTAGGCTTTGTGCGGATGATAGGGGAGGCCTATCGCTATTTCGCAGAGAAAGGCGAGGGACATATCGTGGCAGTCACTTCCATTGCCGGCACCAAGGGGTTAGGACCCGCCCCAGCTTACTCAGCCACCAAGGCACTGCAGAATGTCTATCTCCAGGCGTTGGAGCAGCAGGCGCATGCACGCGGACTGGACATCTACTTCACCGACATCCGTCCAGGCTTTGTGGATACCGCCCTGTTGAATGGAGATTTCCACTATCCCATGCTGATGCAGCCCGGTATGGTAGCGCAGAAGATCATGCAGGCCATCAGGCACAGAAAGCATATCTGTGTCATAGACTGGAAATATCGCCTGCTCACGATGCTCTGGCGCCGCATCCCCCGCTTCATCTGGCGCCGCATGAAATTGTAAGGGCTAATATTGATAGTAGTTAATAATCCCTATCTCCATGCATTTTCGTCGAGATAACAAGAGAGGCACCCATATCGGATGCCTCTCCCTTTTTAGTACCCCATACACGAGGTAGCTCCCAACGCGGTCAGTACCGCCGTTGCTATTGATGCTATGATCTGCACCACAAACTTAAAAGTCTCCTTCTTAGTCATAATGTTGAGTGTTTAGTGTTTAATCTCCTGAGGGCTGATCGTAGTCAGGCTCTTCAACTGGAGGGGTAGGGGTGTTGCTGCCACCGTTCTCGGTTGAACCGTTCTCCGTGGAGCCGTTCTCGGGATCCTCCACCTCGCCAGAAGTTGAAGTCACGCGCTTCACCTCTTTACCGTCTCGGTCGTAGCAGGAGATGAGGATGCCAGTGTTGGCGAGCTCATCCTTCAGATCGACACTCGGGGTGAAGATGATACGGCGACTGGTAATCAGACCGGTCTTCACGTCCTCGACCTTCTCTACCGACTTCGAACGGAGTCCGAATCGCATGGAACCCAGTCCGGGCAGAGCCACTGCGTGACCTTCCGTAGCCCAGGCCTTGATCACTTCTCCGGCTGCATCCCAGCAGGCCTTCATCACGCCCTGGCTCACGCCACTTCTAAGAG
>JAEEGG010009550.1_pt1 | contig 21707 bp, 26 predicted proteins | sample 9134161 | NCBI WGS metagenome assembly JAEEGG01 (sample SAMN16246543, study PRJNA631951) | gut metagenome | biome: gut microbiome; feature: rumen; material: CR-attached | host: Bos | place: Iran: Karaj | collected 2018-10
ATCGCGGCGAAGTCGATAAATACACATGGGTAGAGCTTGGGTCCAGCTACTTGCCGAGCGAGCTGAACGCTGCTTATCTTTATGCCGAACTGGAATGCGCCGACATCATCAACGATGCCCGTATGGCTAGTTGGAACGCCTATCGTGAAAGGCTTGCACCTCTTGCCGAGAAGGGGCTGATTGAATTCCCGCATATTCCGGAACATTGTACGCACAACGCGCACATGTTTTACCTGAAAGTGGAAGATCTAGCGACGCGAACTGCACTCTTGAAGCACCTTGTCTATAACGGTGTCCTGGCCGTGTTCCATTATGTTCCGCTGCACTCGTCTCCTGCCGGCATGCGCTTCGGCAGGTTCCACGGTGAAGACAAGTTCACGACCAACGAAAGCAATCGATTGCTTCGCTTGCCGATGTTCTACGGGCTTAAGACAGAAGAAATTGAGTTTGCTTGTGAAAAGGTGAACGAGTTCTTTGGAGTTAAGGCGTGCCTTTGATTTTTGAAAAATATGGCGTTGCGCTTAAGCGGCTTACTGCTGATAAGATAGAACTTGTCCGCAATTGGCGTAATGATCCGAAAATTTCGCAGTATATGGAGTTTCGGGATTATATCTCTCCTGAAATGCAAGCGAAATGGTTTGCAAAAATTGATAATGAAAACAATTATTATTTCATTATTGATTACAAGGGTTTAGAAATCGGTCTGACCAACGTCAAGGATATAGACTATGCGGAAAAAACGGGCGAGGGCGGTATTTTTATCTATGACGATTCCTTCTTGAATTCGGATATTCCGTTTCGCGTGATTTTTGCATTGAACGATTTTTGCTTTGAAAATCTGCATCTTGAAAAAATGATAGCCCACATTATGAGCGATAACAAGCGGGCGATTGATTTTAATCGTGTTCTTGGATATAAAAAAGATGCATCAAGCCCCGAATTGGGTAAGATGGTTTATATTTTGACTAAGGAAGATTACCTAACGCAGCGTAATCGGTTTGCAAAGCTTTTGAAATAAGGTGCTCTATGGATATAATGAAATTTGTTGAGCTTTTTGCGGATCAGTTTATGGATCCGAATGAAACTAAGTTTACTGCTGAAACCCGGTTCCATGAATTAAGGGGGTGGTCTTCGATGACGGCGTTGATGGAAATTGCCATGATGGAAGAAAATTACGGTGTTACCGTGCCTAGCGAAGAAATTCGAGATGCTGTAACCATTCAAGATTTGTTTGATGCCGTAAAACGAAACAAGGAAAAGAACGGCTAATTTATGGCGATTCTGGATTACAAAGATATAGGAATTTCGGCCATCGCCGCATGCGTTCCTCCGAAGGTGATGAAAAACAGAGACCTTGCTGGGTTTCTTGAGGCAGAGGAATTGCAGAAGGTTATTGAGTTTGTTGGTATAGAAGAAAAACGTTATGTCGAATCAGATGTGTGCGCCTCGGATTTGTGCTACAAGGCCGCACTGAAGCTATTTGAAGATAATCAAGTCAATCCGAAAGAAATCGATGCCCTTATCTTTTTAAGCCAGACTCCGGATTACCGCCAACCGGCGACTGCCCCACATTTGGCATCGCGTCTAGGGCTTTCGACGGGAGTCCTTTCTTTTGACATGAATTTGGCCTGTTCGGGCTATGTGTATGGGCTTGCAACATCGTTTGCTTTTGCTGTAAATCCTGGCGTACGCAAGGTGCTGCTCCTTACCGGAGAAACCATGTCGAAAACCATATCCCAGAAAGACAAGGGCATGGTGTCGTTATTTGGCGATGCGGGAACGGCAACTCTGATTGAAACAGGCGATTTCGGTGTATCCGCGTTTTCCTTGAATTCAGATGGTAGCAAGGCTGGTGTGCTTCAGATGACTTATGGGGGTTATCGTAATCCTAGTTGCGGTAAGGAAGAAACTTTGCAGATGGATGGCATGGAAGTTTTCAATTTTGGCATTCGTGCAGTTCCCTCAGACATCCGCAATCTACTGAAACATATTGGCAAGACTGTAGAAGATGTTGACTTGCTGATTTATCATCAGGCGAATAAGTTTATGACGGATTTTTTCAGTAAGCACCTTAAACTTTCGCCAGAAAAAACGCCGTATTCGTTGCGTCGTTTTGGAAATACCAGTTCGGCATCTGTCCCGCTTACAATAGTTTCTGAGTTGTGCGATGAAACAAAGTATTCTGCTCGCGATTCAGTCTTGTTCTCTGGCTTTGGATCGGGACTTTCTTGGGGCACGGCCTGGCTGAACTTGTCAAAAACCAAAATTTCGGAACTAGTGGAGTATTGATATGACGCATGTGTTTAGAAATTCGACGGCAGAACTGCTGTTTGGCAATGCGGGATATTCTTTTTCGGGGTATGACGAAATTGTTTATTCCGGCGATGCCGATTCCTTTATATGGTTCTATACAGTACCGGTTCATGCCGATACACAGTCTGTAGCAACTGAGATTTCTAGCTATGCAGAACGATTGAAATTTGTTCATTCGCAAATTCCTGCGACAAGCCAGTTGATTGTTTTTACGCTTTATCGCCTTTTTGATTTTAAGGCGGAATCAATGGATTTCTCGGTGGAATCGGCTATTGACGGCTTTAATTCCTTTATCCTTGAATTCGCTAAAACAAATTCTAATGTCCGGGTCGTTGATTTTTCTGATTTTTGCAGTCGATATGCCGTAACGGATTTGATTGATTGGAAATTCTATTTTCTTTCTCAAGCTGCGATAAACCCGAAAGTAGCACTTGTATTTAGAAAATGGTTTGAATTAAAGAAGTCTTCTTTCGCAAAGCCTGCAAAGAAGTGCTTGGTCCTTGATTTGGACAACACTTTGTGGGGTGGAATTCTTGGCGAAGACGGGCCGAACAATCTGAAAATTGGCGGGGATTATCCGGGCAAGGCTTTTTTGCTTTTCCAGCAGCAAATTCTGGAATTGCAAAAGCGCGGGATAATCCTTGCGGTATGCAGCAAGAATAACGAAGCTGATGTGTGGGAATTTATCGACAATAGTCGGGATCAGGTTCTAAAGAAAGAATATATTGCCGCTTGGCGCATTAACTGGGATGACAAGGCTGGTAATATCGCGGAGCTTGCGAAGGAATTGAATATCGGCTTGGACAGCATGGTTTTTCTAGACGACCAGCCTGCCGAGCGGGAATTGGTAAAGACCATGCTCCCCGAAGTGACTGTCCCCGATTTCCCAGCTGCACCTTATCTGTTGCCGGTGTTTTTCAAGAATTTGCAGGAACAGTATTTTAACATATATCAGGCATCGGCTGAAGACCTCCGCAAAACGGAACAATACAAGCAGAATGCGGAACGACGCGAATTCCAGCAGCAATTTACCAATATTGATGAATTCATCAAGAGCCTTGAAATTGAGACGACAATCCGCATGAATGACGATGCCGACATTCCGCGAATTGCACAGATGTCGCAAAAAACGAATCAGTTCAATTTGACCGGCAAACGTTATACGGATTTGGAACTTAAGGAAATTATAGAACAAAATGGAAAAGTTTTCTCGCTTTCGGTGAAGGACAAGTTTGGTGATAGTGGCCTCACGGGGGCTGCTGTTGTATCTTTGATTGGCAATGAGGCTCATATTGATAACCTCTTTTTAAGTTGCAGAATATTGGGCCGCAAAATTGAAAACACGTTCGTTGAGCATATTCTTTTGGGGCTGAAAGAGGTATTTTTGGAGAATGTAACCGCGGTTTTCAATAAGACTCTTAAGAACCAGTTGGTGGAGAATTTTTACGAGTCCATGGGATTTTCTGTGGTGGACAAGGACGAACAGAAAAAAACTTATGTATATTGCTTGAAAAAGTAAAATATGAATGTGACCGATGAAATAAAATTGCAGGTGTGGGAACGGGCAACGTCTGTTCCTGGTTTTGACGAACGTGTTTTTCGTAAGGACCCTTGTGGAGCCTGGATTATCTGGGATCGGTATGGCATGGCTGATAATTTGTATGGTTGGGAAATTGACCATATTGTTCCTGTTGCTGTTTTGAAAGAGAAAAATATCCCCGATGAAAAGATTGACAATCTTATCAACCTTAGGGCTATGCAGTGTGACAATAATCGACGAAAATCTGATGATTATCCATCATATTTTAGCTCAGTAACATCAGATGGAAATCAAAATATTCGTAAAGAACAAAGTAGAAAGTTCGATGGTGAAAAAAATGAACGATTGAAGGCGTTCTTGGGGATATAGAAAATGATTACCAATTTTAAAATAAAGAACTTGTTCGGCCAGTTCGATTATGAACTGGATTTTACTAATCTGGATGGAGAAAAAATCAAATTTTTGACAGGCCCTAATGGTTATGGAAAAACGACTATTTTGTCGATGATAAGTGCCCTGTTTTCTCGTAATACGCAAGATTACAAGGTGTTTATTGAAACTCCTTTTGAAAAAATAAATGTTCAGTTTGATGGAGCTGAATTAACAATACAAAAGGATGAAAATGTATCGGAATCAATTGATGAATCTGACAAAATAATCTCGTTCGTATTTAAGCCAAATGTGAATTCAGAACCGATTGAAATGTCACTTCAATTTGATAAGGGAAATATAACTCTTGAAAATTCCTCAATTTTTCAATTGTTTATATTGTCAAGAAACTGCTACTATTTGACGGATCAGCGTCAGTTCTCTAAGCAATCAGATGGAATGAATTCAATAAATGCTTTTGATGACTGGACGATAAAAAAAGATTCTAGAAAATTTGTAGAGTTGTTGCGGGAATATATTTCAGAGAATAATGATAATTTTTCTTTTGGAACGCCTAGAAATATCGAACAAAACGAATATGAAATTAAAAAACAGGAAATCAATCAGTTTATAGAACGTTTAAACTATTACAAATTTTATCCGAAACCGTTCCATTTAAATTTGCCTCAGTATACTGCAAATGCGTCTATTATTTTGGGTGGAATTATTGATGATGCCCAACAGAAACTTGAAAAATATAGGCCTCTTGTAGAAAAGCTTGATTTGTTGTGCAAAATAGTTGAAGACTGCCAACCTGTAAACAAAATTTTTAGAATCGAAGCTAAAAGTGGATTTAAATTATGGAGCTTGCTGAAGTCAAGTCGGATGGATGTTTTGCCGTTGGAAAAATTATCGTCTGGAGAAAAACAGCTTCTTATACAGGGCTTTGAACTTATTTTCTTGGCGAAAGAAGGAAGTGTCGTCTTGATAGATGAACCGGAAACATCATATCATGTGGCATGGCAGATGAATTATTATGAAAATTTGAAAAAGATTGCCAAGCAAAAGAATCTACAGTGCATCGTCGCCACGCATTCTCCTGAAATTTTTAATGGGAATTGGACAAAGTCCATAGATTTATTTGAATGTGCAAATAAGAGTGGTGTGCATGGCTGATAATTATTCTCTAAAGCATTTGGCAAGTCGGGATGATTCTCTGCATATCGAGAATGCGATTGAAATCGCATTAAAGAGTACTTTGGGTAGGCAATATGTTTGGGTTGTTGTTGAAGCCGAGGAAGATTGCACCTTTTATAATCAATTTTTTAATAGCAATGCTAAGGTGTATTCGGCAAGTGCTCGAAATAAAAATGGTGGTTATCTTGTTGTGGAAAAATTTGTAAGGGAGATTCCTAACACTTGCTCTAGCGTGAAAATTCTAGGCATAAGAGATGCTGATTATACCAGATATCAAGCGATTCCGTATAGTCCTCCGCAGAATGTATTCTTGACTCAACATCGAGATTTGGAAATGATGATGATGAGTTTCGTATCTGTCAAACAAGGACTTGATGCTTGGAATGAAAATTTTGCCGAAAGAATTAGAAATACCATCCCTTTTGCAAGAACTATGGGCTATTTGAGAATCTATAATCAAGAAAAGAGTTTGTCTTGTTGCTTTAGTGAGGCAAAAGTTTCATTAAAGTCTGAATGGAGTGAAAAAAAACATGGGATGAATGAATCTTGGGATGTTTCGTTATTTAGAAAATTCGAAAATGGCGTGAAAAAATCGTGCGAAACATATACATTTGATGAAGATGATTTCAAAAAATTTGTATCAGAGAATAAATTGGAAACGGAATTGGTATATGATGTTTGCAGAGGTCACGATTTTTTGAGCTTGCTTTCACTCATGATGATTCAAACGCAACTCTATAATTCAAAGACAATCACGAATAAAATGATTGAATCTAGTTCGTTAGATGATTTTAAAAGTACTACTTTGTACAATGATATAACTCTATGGGAACGTGAAGCCGGGATGTCGGTGTTGAAATCATAAAAAATAGATTGAGCGTTATTAGTGCAATTTTATCAAATGTAATTTAGTGGAGTAATATATGAACAAGTCAGAACAGCTTTTACAAATTTTCAAGGATGTCCTAGAAACGCAGGACATTGATACTACTGTTTCGCAGGAGAATTGCGAGGCGTGGGATTCCATTCATCATTTGAATCTGATTGTCGCTATCGAAGGCGGGTTCAACATCTCGCTGGAACCAGAGGAAATGGAACAAATGCGTGATTTTGCGACCGCGCTGAAGATTGTGGAAGGAAAATAGTAATTGTTTATTGAAAGTTGTGCTTGTGAAATCCGTATATTCTTACATTATAAAAAAACTATATGGCCGCTTTAATGGAAAATTGTTTCCTGTGATAGCGTATTTTGGCTGTTATTTTGTATTTGCTTTTCTTTTGCTTGTAAAAAAAAGAAACCAGATTATTCTTGCACCAACATCTGCTATTGGTGATACGCTTTATATTTTTTCTTTTTTGAATTCGTTAGGAAAATGGGCTGATGAGAAAAAGAAAAAGATACTATTTTTCTCATCAGACCGTTATAGAGATATTATTGAAACCTACGAAAAACCTAATGAAAGAATCAATGTTGTATATCTAAAACATTTGGGACTTGTTCATTTGTTGTTGCAAATGATTGGGGGCTGTAAAGATCATTCCTTATTAAACAAGTTTTCTAGAAAATGTGGAATTTTTGCACCCATTCCTAATATTTATAAAGATTATTTTGCACGGACTTATAAGCCTCAGGGGTCACGGCACCAATTGGCTTATATATTAGGAGTTCCGTTAACTCCCGTTTCTTTGCATAATTTGCCTATTGTTCCTATTAAAAGTGTTGCTGGTTTTGAAAAAAACAAAGAAAAAATTTGCATTTTAAATCCCTACTCATATTCAATGTACACTTCGTTGCTGCTATTTGAAAAATTGGCCAAAGAATTAAAGAAAAAAGGGTATGTTGTTTATACCAACATAGTAAAGGGCCAAAAAGTAGTTGAAGGTACGTTTGAGCTGAATTGTGACTTGAGGGAATTGTATAGTATATCAAAACAGATTCCACTTATAGTATCTTTGCGAAGTGGCATTCTTGATTATTTGATTCCTTCTAGTATAAATATGTTTGTTGTTTACAATAAATGGAAAGTCTCTTTTATTCAAGATGAAGATTATTCTTTGGATGAGTGGCAACCGAAAGGATTTGTATGCGAGGCTCATTCTAACAATATGAGTGATGACGAAATTGTCGAAAAATTTCAGAAATTTTTACATGATTTAGAGGTTGCGAGTTAATTATGGACTATATCATTGTTCAAGCAGGTGGCAAAGGCTCCAGAATGGAGCAGCTTACGCGAAACAAGCCCAAGGCTCTTGTTCCAGTGAATAATTTGCCGATGATTTTCCATCTTTTCAAGAAATATCCCGATAAGCACTATATAATCATCGGTGACTATAAATGCGATGTTTTGGAGCGATATCTCGCTGCATTTGCTACTGTAGATTACAAATTGGTGTCTGGGACTGGACATGAAGGCACATGTGCCGGGTTGCAAAAAGCATTAGATTTGCTTCCCGAAAATGAGCGTTTTATGCTCATTTGGTGCGATTTGATTCTCCCTGCAGACTATGGCGTCCCAGATGTGAATGAAAACATTGTTGGTATTTCAAAGGATTTTGTGTGCAGGTGGATGTATGAAAATGGTGTTTTCCGTGAAGAGCGAAGTGCAGAACATGGTGTTGCCGGACATTTCATATTCAAATCAAAAAAAGAAATAGAAGGTGTTCCTGAATCTGGCGAATTTGTGCGTTGGCTTTCTGAAAAAGATATCCGTTTTATTGAACAGCCGTTATATAAAACTCGTGAATATGGTTTGATAAGCGAGTGGAATAAACTACCTAAAATGCGTTGCCGTCCCTTCAACAAAATGACCATTGTTGATGATAGAATTGTCAAGGAAGCGATTGATGAACAAGGGCATTCTTTAGCGAAAAGGGAAATTTCTTGGTATAAGAAAATTTCGAAAACTTCTTTTGCCGCTATTCCGCAAATATATTCTTATGAACCATTGATAATGGAAAAAATTGACGGAAAGAACGTTTTTGAATATTCAGATTTACCCCAAAACGAAAAAGAAAATGCTCTTGCAGGTATTATTTCATCTTTAAAACAATTGCATGCATTGGAGTCTGCTCCATATGACGAAGCGAGTTATCGCAATGCTTATTTAGGAAAAACTTTTGACCGATTAAAGAAAGTTCAGGATCTCGTTCCCTTTGCAAAGAACGCTTCTGTTAAAATAAATGGGAAAACTTGCAGGAATATCTTTTATTGTTCCGATGCTGTAGAAAAAATGGTGATGGATTATGCCCCTAAAAAGTTCGTCATGATTCATGGAGACCCGACATTCAGCAATATTGTCTTAAAAAACGGAAAAACTCCGATATTTATTGACCCTAGGGGATATTTTGGCAAAACAGATTTCTTTGGCGATGTTGCTTATGACTGGGTCAAACTTTATTATTCTCTTGTCAGCAATTACGATCAATTCAATACGAAACAATTTGACTTATCAATTTTAGAAGACGAAGTTGAACTGAAAATTGCGTCGAGTCACTGGGAAAATTTAGAAGAAACCTTCTTTAATTTGATCGGGGACGAAGTATCTCACAAACAAATGAAGATTCTTTTGGCGATAATATGGCTTTCGCTTACGACATACGCTTGGGAAGATTATGATTCTATTTGCGGGGCTTTCTACAACGGCTTGCTCTATTTGGAGGATGCATTCAATGAAAAATAGCGGATATCATTTTTTCGAACAATCAATGAGTGCGATTGACAGCGCATTGAAATCCATATCAGATGAAGCTATGGAAAGACTAATCACCGATTGCGAACGAACATTGCGTTCGGGACATAAAGTGATTGCTTCGGGGCTTGGGAAAAATGTTCCCATTTGTGAAAAATTCGAAGGAACAATGCTTTCGCTAGGCCTTGATGCTCAATTCTTGCATACCAATTCCGCCGTGCATGGCGATATGGGCATGGTCAAGAAAGGTGATCTCGTTATTGTCCTTACCAAGAGCGGTTCGACGCAAGAATCCGTCTATTTAGTCAAATTGTTGCAAAGTAAATTTGAAAACAAGGATGACTGCAATATCTGGCTGATTACGTTTAATGAACAAGGCATATTGTCGAGCATGGTAGATAATAAGGTCTCTATTACCCTAAGCCATGAAGGCGATTTGTGGAACATTGTTCCGAACAACTCAACTACGGTAAATTTGATTGTCCTACAAACAGTGGCCATAGAACTTTCCAAAAGAATGGGATTGCTGCTGGAAAAAGACTTCAAGCCGAACCATCCGGGCGGAGCCATTGGAGAAAGTTTGCGAAATGGAAAATAAATTGACTCTTTCGACATTGGGGCACACATGGCTCCTTGATTTAGACGGGACCATTGTAAAGCATAATGGCTACAAGGTTGATGGTCGGGATTCGTTGCTTGATGGTGCTAAAGAATTCTTAGAGTCTATTCCTGAAGGGGACAAGATTATTTTTCTGACATCAAGAAAATCTGAATATAAAGATCAAACGGAAGCGTTTCTCAAAGAGAATGACATCCGTTATGATGCGATTTTATTTGATTTGCCTTATGGTGAACGCATTTTGCTGAACGATAAAAAGGAAAGCGGGCTTGTTACAGGAATTGCGGTGAATAAGGAAAGAGACTCTAAGCAATTTCCTAAAGTTGATTATAGTAAAAAATTATAATTTAGTTGTGCTATACCGGATGCTTGCAATTATGGGGAAGCTTACAGTTGAATATTTCTCGTTTTATTGTAAACATAATTATTCTTATGTAAATCCAGAAAAATAATTTGTTGTTTATGCAAAGATAGCCTGTTTTATGAAACAGGTTCAACTTTCGGAAAGAACAATCTTTTATAAAAGATTGAAATTGCTCGGAATAGAAAATCTTTTTTACGCGGTTGATGTTGTATTTGAAAGAATGTGGATTGTCTTTGTGAAAAAAATCTAAATACAAACTTTGATCAAAAAGAAATAATATTTCATTACATATTTCTTTATGATATTTACCATATGCAAGTTTGTCTAATATTTTCATATGCTTAGAAAACGCTTCAAAAGCGTTGTTGCGATATCTTCTTGTTATGGAAAGAGCGTTTTGTCTGTGAAAATATGAATCTCGATCCAAATGTATTAGATGTGTGTTTTTAGAAAACACCTGAAAATTAAAAACTCGATCTTCTCCTATTTCTAAACTTTCGTCAAATCGCATATCCTTTATTAGAGATGACTTGTATAATTTTCCAAACAAAAAAATGAAATTTGAAAATGATTCATTGGCAACAAAACAAAGATTTTCTTTTATACTAGACAAAATTTTATTAGATAAAAAATTGCTATCAGTCGTTGAAAATTTAACTGGTTGGCTTTTATTTGGGGATACCTTGACATAATTCCAGAACGTTACATCACTATTCGTTTTTTGGGAAAAAGCAAAGGCTTCCTCAAAAATGCCTTTGTCTACCCAATCATCGCTGTCAACAAATGCGATATACTCTCCACAAGCCTGTTTTAATCCAAAATTTCTGGTGGCAGATACGCCTGCGTGGTTGCGTTTAAAGAATTTGAACCGAGAGTCTTTGCTTGCGTATTCCTCACATACTGAACATTCCGCATCAGGTGCTCCGTCGGATACCACAATAAATTCACATTCCTGCAGAGTTTGGTCTTTCAACGAGTCTAGACAGTCTCGTAGGTATTCTAAAGGGACTTTATAAACGGGAACTATGACAGAAACTTTTATATCTTGCATAATAGGGCCTCTTTAAAATATATATTTCTAGCATGAAAATAAGAATACTGACTCAGCCGATAGGGCACAATATTGGTGGAATTTTACAGAATTTCGCATTAATGACTGTATGTAAAAAGTTCTCTGACGATGTAAAGACTTTTAATATTCCCATGCCAAAACCGATTTATTTCCCTGTATTAAAATATGGAGCATGCGTCAAACGAATTTTTTTTAAGATTTTCTTCGATCGGAGAACGGTCATTCGTTGGTGGCTTGAAGAACGGCCTTTTCGTATTCCGCAAGAAAGTGACGTTATCAGATTAAGCAATTGCAAAAAATTAAAAAGACTTGATATGGAGGATTCACGCTTTATTTTCGGCTCTGATCAAATTTGGCGTAAAATGATGTCTCCTAGATTAATGGCTTATTTTGGCGATTTCTTGAAAAAAGACACTCCTCGCATTGCTTATGCAGCTTCTTTTGGAGTTGATTGTTGGCAATATGACGAAAAGGAAACGCAAAGGATTATCCCTTTACTAAAAAAATTTAAAGCGATTTCTGTTCGTGAAGAAAGTGCTGTGCAATTGTTAAAAGAACGAGGAATAGATGTGCGATTGGTCTTGGATCCGACGATGCTTTTGAACACGGATGATTACGGGCGTCTAGAAACCGAGGTCAGTCGGGACTATGCGAAGGAAAAACACATATTTGTTTATTGTCTGGACGAGCATTTAAATCAAAAAGATGTTCTACATCAGTTAGAACAAAGGATTAATATACCCCTTTTATCGCTTAATCAGAAAAATTTACAAATTGATATGTGGCTGAGTGCCATGCGAACGGCGGAATATGTGATTACGGATTCTTTTCATGGGACTGTCTTTTCCATTCTATTTCATAAAAAATTTATTGTTGTGGCAAATGAATATCGTGGCCTGACTCGCTTGCAGTCCCTGTTAAAAATATTTGGTCTTGAAAATCGATTGATAATGGAGTTTTCCGATTTTAAGACTTCGGATTTATTGGCGGATATTGATTATGAATTGGTTGAAATGGTGTTAAATAGAGAAAAAGATAAATCTCTTAAATTTTTAGAAAACAATCTAAAATGAATCTGTCAGCTACCCAAATCTTTTTTTGATATCCCGAGTTTTTTTACATAATCGACAATACATCTTTTCATGTACTTGTCTATTCCAACGAGCCATACTGAAAATAACACTGCAATAACACTAACTAAAGTAATTGTGGAGAAAAATGTAATTATGGAATCACATTTCATGTTGTAATAAAACAATAGTGGGATGGGTAAAGCAGTAATAGTTACACGAATGCAGGGTATAAAAGTGGACGAAAAGTCTTTCCACGTGTAGTTGGCAATTTTCATCACTAAAACGGGTTTGACTATTAGACCCAGTAATGCGTACATAATTAAACTTGCCCATGATAATACAACAGGAGAGAACCCCTTGTGGAATAGGAAATAAACTACAGGGAATTGTATGAATCCCAAAACAGGTGAAATCAGCGCATTTTCTTTTAGTTGTCCTTTCGTGTAGAGAACTCTATAAAATGATGTGTCGAATACGCAAAACAAACTTTGAATTATGGCCAATTGCAAGAAGATGACGGTATAATCTGGAACGCATTTTAACCATATTGTCAACAATTGTTTGGCTCCAAGACAAATTGGGAGACTTAATAAAAACATTAGATAAAAACTGAACTTGGTCGTTTGCAATAGAATCTTTTTTGATTCCTCATAATTCCCTGAGGCATATAACTTTACTATTTGTGGATTCGCCGCAACTTGAAAATTTGTCACAAATAAATTTGCAGCTGAGTAGACCTGTAGGGATATTGCTCTCGCGGCAACGACTGCTGGTGAAAAAAACATATTCAGTAGAACTAATATCCCTTGACTATTTAAAGCTATGGATGTACTAGCAAATAGACTCCAGCCGGAAAAAACCGCAATTTCTTTAAATAATTTTTTATCAAAAAACAGCCTGAATTTAGATTCTTCAAAATTCTGGGAACAATAGATATTGTAAAAAAGAACGACTCCAATTTCAATCGCACAAAGAAGCAAAGCATATAATTTTAACTTATCGTAATCACCGATTGTTAATAGATACACTATAAGTAATTTAAGAAACGCCTCAATTATGCTAACGTACGCATATATTCCCATCTTTTCGTGTGCGATAATGCAAGCTCCAAAAGGGACCTGGGTAAGTGAAAAAAAAGCCGTAATTATTGAAAGATGGAAAACGAATTCTGCTGCATTTAGTCGGTCAGGAGGAATAACAAGTTTGTTGTGTAAAAACCATAATCCAATGGTTTCTGCTAAAAGGACAACAACTACAGCTAGACACAAGTGGGCTATTAACGTCGTTGAAAAAATGTTCCTTAACTTTTGGGCATTCCCTTCACCTAGGCCGAAAGTTATAAAACGGGACGTTCCAGTGCTCAGTGCGTTGTTAATGAAACTTAAAAAGCCAACAATTCCCCCCACAGCTTGATAAATCCCATAATCGTCAACGCCAAGTATTTGTAAAACCACGCGCGACGTGTACAATGAAATGAACATTGTAAGCATCATGCGAAAATACAGGAATATTGTATTTTTAGCTATGGTTTTGTTATTTGACTGCATTGCCATAATCAACGAGCTCCAGTCAACACTTTGCATAGACGAGGTGTAAATTTATCCATCAAATAGTAAATTAAAACACAAATTCCCACCACAACTACAGGAACAAGCAGGTAACCGATTGTCATAAGAATAGGATTTGTGCCTCCAAATACTTTTTCAGACATCGCTAATACTATGTTTATCACTTTTATCGGATGAAGTAGATATACAAAAAAAGAACTTTTTATAAGAAGCGTAGGTATATTCAAGATATCATTTCTTACTATAAAAGTAGACAAATTAAGCAGAGCTATGCTACCGACAATAATATAAAAGGGATAAACAAAATCCCCCTCCGTTGTATTATGTCCATTCAATACTGTACATATAATCCATAAAAATGCAGCCAACACATAAACAAAACTTCTGTATTTATAAGCAAATCGAGTAACATCTATATTATTCATTCGGAAATATGCTCCAGCACCAAAAAACAGAAAAGCTGTCGCAGAAAAGCCAGGTTTATTAATAAATAAACCAGAAACATAACAAACTAATAACAAAGCAAGCCCTAGAATTTTTATTTTATTAAAAATTGCATAAAGAATGGGCGACGCCAAACAAACAACCATCAGATCTCTCAAAAACCACAAAGGATATAAATAGGGTGAAGAGGCTCTATTGCTCAATCCGAGCCAATTCACCCTATCAAGATTCCATTCCCTACAATCCCAATATAAATGCCAATATCCATTATCTATAAAAAAATTTTGAACACCAAGCCACCCATTTTCCCTAAATATTCCAATCAACGACATTAGAATATATATACTATTCCATATCAAAAACGGGATCAACAATGAAATACATCTTTTTTTTATTTTTTTCAAAAATAAAAAATTATCCCATTTTTCCAATCCAATAAAAAAAAGGTATCCTGATATTAAATAGAAAACAGGAACACAGATATGGGTAAGCACCATAGATATGCTAACACGAATAAGATTATAGCAATCAATTCCAGAAAGATTGATAAAATCTATAGTCTTAAAATCAAAAGGTTTTCCAAAACAATGAATAAAAACAACACCAACAATTAATGGAAAACGTAACCAATCAAACACTTTAAATTGCATTTCCGTATACTTTTCCATACAAATCCATCAAAGTATTGAAAAATCACAGTTGTCAGGATCATAGCGAAGACGGCTATTGATATTTATACCATCAATAAGAGCCATATCTTCAGCATCCAGTTCGAAATCAAAAATATCTATATTATTTTTTTGATGCGATTTGCTCAAGCAACGAACTAAAGGAACGATTTCGTTTTGCACGTGCCACCGTAAAATAATTTGAACAAAATTTTTGTGATACTTTTGTTCCAGTCGTTTCAATAGGGGTAGTCTTACTAAACGGTCGTCGTAGCGAGCGAGGGGTGTATAAGCCTCAACGAGAATATCCTGAGATTTATAGTATTCAATAAGGGGCTTCTGAGTAAACAACGGGTGAATTTCAAACTGTCCTATTTCGGGACGGTGTTTGCAAATCGAAAAAATGGATTCTAAATGATGTTTATGGCAATTGGCAACCCCCAAATGCTTAACATATCCTTCTTCATACAATTTTTCCATTTCGCGCCATGTATCCAAATATAAATCTGTTACCGGCCAATGGAATTGCAGAATATCAACATAATCAGTCCCAAAGCCTTCAAGGCATTTGAAAAATTCTTCTCGAACACAATGTTTTCGTTGAGCAACATTGCTGACACGAGTTGTCAACAGAAGCTCAGAACGAGCAATTCCAGATCTTTTTATAGCCTTGCCAATTAAAGAACCATCTCCATATGCGGAGGAATAGTCAATAAGGCGAAAACCTTGCCGCAAAGCATTTGATACGGAATCAACATACTTGTTTTGTGCCAGAGGACGTCTATAAAGTTTATTTAGGACTTTGTCTAAAAAAAGAAGAAAACCTTCTTTCTTTTTTTTCATCTTGGGAGAATACCCCACGCCTCCTGGACCAAAACCGATTTGAGGAATTTTCCCATCCTTTAAAAAATCTCCCAATTTCATCTTAAAACCTCAATATAGTCCCGCCCCAGCTTAGGCCAACACCAAAACCAGCAACCATGACATTCATCCCAGTTTTAATTAAACCTTTATCTAGACAATCCTTAAGACCAATCAAAACAGTTGACGACACCGTATTTCCTGTATTTTCCAAGTTGCTGTAGAATTCGTCCTTGGGCAAGCCACACACTTTGCGTATAGTACTCAGCATAAACTTGTTTGCCTGATGGAAAACAAAGTAACCAACAGAATCAAGCCCCAAGTTGTTTCGACTCAGTACATTTTGCATCATTGGAGGAACAATATCCAATGTAAAATTGAATACTTCGGAACCATTCATGTAGAGATAATCATCCCTACGAACATGGCCTTCCTCGTCAACAGATTCCTTGCCATTTGGCATTTTCTCACGTGCAGCACCTGTTTTCAAAATCAGGCTTTCGGCTCCACTGCCGTCTGTGCCCAGGTCAAATTCACCAATTTTAGCAAAACCATCTGTTGAAATTAAACATGCCGCGGCTCCGTCACCGAAAATGGACCGATTGCTTTTATCTTGCGGGTGCAAATATTTTGTGTATGTTTCCGCGGTCAGCAGCAATACGTTCTTCGCGATATTTGCGGCAATTAGCCCCTTGGCAACAGCCATGCCATAAACGCAACCAGAACAACCAAGGTTGTAATCGAATGCCCCAGCCGTTTTAGGAATGCCCAGCTTATGCTGAAGCAAACATGCAGTCGACGGCAATGCATAATCAGGACTTTGCGTACACAACAACACAAAGTCGATAGATTTTGGGTCTATAGAATATTCTTTAAATAGCTTGCGGGCGGCCTTTTCGGCCAAATCGCCTGCAGTTTCGTTTTTGTCAGACAAATGTCGTGAATTTACACCGACCTTTGACGCAACCTTTTCTATGCTCCAATCTGGGAATTCCTTAACAAGCTCCTCGTTCGAAAGGACTCGTTTCGGCAGATAATACGAAATTGCTTTAATAAATGCCATGATAAACCTAGACTAGAGTTCCTTCGCCCCCCCCTGTCAAGTCTATGGCTGAACCCGTCATCCAAGTGGATGCATCACTCAGTAAATAAAGTGCTAGATTCGCGACATCTTCTGGGTTGCCATATCTTTTTAGGGGATATTTCTTTTGTGCTTCTTCCAATTCTTCTTTTGAAACCGCATCTTGAAGAATCAACTTTGTCCAAACCATAGCTGGGCAAATGCAGTTGACGCGGATTTGTCTGGGAGCCAATTCTAGGGCCAAGCATTTGGAATAGGATATTATAGCTCCTTTACTAGCACTGTAGGCGGCATTTCCTAAACTCGGGGAATCATAGGCCCTAGAGGCAATGAATACGACCGAAGCTCCTTTATTCAATTTTTTCTGAGAAAGTATTGATGCCTGCAATAAAACGGGGGCCTCAAAATTCGGTTTCATCACACAATCCAACGAATTTTGATCAATAAGTTTGCAAGGAATGCGGCTGCCAACACCAGCACAATGAACTATTCCATCTAGTTGCGGGATTTTTTCAACAAGCGTCGCACGTTGCTTATCATCCAACAAATCGGCCTCAACGATTTGATGCGAGCCTTCCATTTGTTTCAGGGTATCTCCGAGCCGTTGACTGTTTCTCGCTGTAAGGACAACCGTCGCTCCCATTCCAGCACAAGAAATCGCAACGGCCTGACCAATGCCAGACGATGCCCCTGTCACTAAGATTGTTTTTCCTGTTAAGCTAAACGGATTGTTCATGTTTTCCTTTACTTTGCTGCAACCAAATCAAACAATTCTGCAATCGTTTCGCAAGAATGAATTTCTTTTCCTGTTATAGCCTTGTTGTATTTTGTTCTGACCATGGCGACAATTGACATTGTAATCAAAGAACCCCATTCGTCTAAATCCTGGTAAACCGTATCGGCTGATATGGCGGATGCATCAGTATCCTCAAAAAGGTTTGCGAAATTTTTGACAAAATCATCAAGTTCCATTTTTTTCTTCCTTTAATATTTCCAATAAACGTCTTCATCAACAACTTGAGCCGGGTTGCCAGAAACAAGGGTGAATGGTGCAACATGTCCTGTCACTAAAGTTTGAGCTCCAATAATTGCGCCATCTCCGATTTTTGCTCCAGCAACAACAGTGCATCCCTCGCAAAGCCATGCATGTTGGCCAATAACGACTGGACGTGAATTCTTGTATCCGCGCCTTGCAATGTAGTGGTTTCCGTTGTTGTCTCGAATAGTCACATTGCGGCCCAGCATAACCCCCTTCCCCAATCGAATAGATTCCCCACAAATGATTGTAGCATTGATATTTGTTGCAGAATCGCCATCCACTTGTAGTGAGGCATTTTGAAAAACTTCGATATCGCTTCCGTAGGCGAGACTCCAGTTTCCGTCAATTGTTATTGAACCGCCATTTTCAACCAATAAACGGGTTTCTAGTTTGGAATGTGCAAACCTTTTTACGCCAAGTTTTAATATACCATTCAAATTAATTGAAGAAGTTTTTTTCAATTCTAGGATGCTGTATTTATGAATTACAATATATCGATTATGACGGATGTTTGATTTAACTTGCCTTGCAAGGAAGTTATAATAAATGTTTTTCCACCAAGTCGATAAACTGAAACCAGAAGCCTTGGCGATAGATTTGCAGAAAACAAGAGTGTTCCAAATTTGTCTCTTTATGGATATAGGATTGTCCATGGACCTATTGATATACTTTTCGGCCACTTGTTTAAATGACAATTGGTCTAAATCTTTATAGAACATCTCCCTATCTACCAATGGAGGGTCAAGAGGTTTTACAAGAGCTTGATTACCCGCAAGAATAGATTCAAAGGAAATTTGTTGTTCGTTTATATTTCTTTTGATCTCTTCAAAATAAGCAAGTCCTTTTTGTGAATTCAGCAAGACAAGAGATGTCCCCATATCTTCGTCGAGTTCCTTGCCGACTACTTTTTCGGCTCCCCAAAAATCTGCTAAAGTTATATCGGCAATTCTAGGAAAACCTTTGAATTTACATGTGTAGCAAGAAGGACGAGTGTAAACGCCTGTACTTAAATAACCCGTTGTAAAATAACTTGTGTCTTTTGTATCGTAAAGGGTTTTGCCATTTTCAAAGCAGATTTTGGAAGTTAATTGCCTCCAGCCAAGTTCTTTGTTTTTTGCTTTAAAATAGACAACCTTTGATTTAAACCGTTCTTCCAGATAGTCAAGATATTTTCTAAACACCTTGGGCGAATTCGCACCCCTGCAAATAAAATCTACAATGACGAGGTTTTCATAGTCTTTTTTCAAAAAGGCTCGTAAGGCGGCCATTTGACAGGGGGAGCCGCAAACAAGTACCTTTTCTCCGGCTTTTACTAAATCACGAACCGCAATGTATAGACCTTCTGTATCGCTTTGTAGGTACTTCGAACTCCTTAATGCAGATAGATCCTTTTTATCATTAGAAATGAAAAATTTGACTCCATAATCGTCAGTAAAAATTGCTCCACCGACGTAACCTCCTTCTTTATAGGTTGCTTCGGCAAGTGCAGAGAACAGACCGCCCGAAGTAGAGTCAAATCGAATTTCGATATTCTTGTGAATGGCGGCATGGCATTCTGGTTGTGGAAAATCATTTTTCTTTAGCGAATCAATATTTATAATTGGGCACACGCCTTCACATAGACCACAACCGATACAAAGATTCTGGTCTACCTCAGGATACCAAAAACCTTCAATATCTGTCTTGAATGAAATCGCCTTTTTGGGGCAAATATCACCACAAGCTTTGCATCCACAGCAGTCTTCTTTTTTGTTAACTTGAATCATTATTGCTTTATACCATGTGCTTTGGTTTTGATGTCCTCAAACGGGTTGTTTTCTGCGGTCGGGACAAACGTGTTGCCGAACGAACCTGTCCCGCCAGTTATTAAAATCGTCTTGTTAGTTAACATGCTGTATTCCAAAGAGATACCTTAAAGGAATTTTACATTCAGTAATATATATAATATGCCCTGCCGGAACAGGCAAAAATGGGAAAATAGGCGGTAATGTGCGGAAAAACGATGAAAAAATGCTCAAAGAAGAAAACAAAATCAGAAAAGTCCATTCTGTTTCTGAGGAAAAAGCTCTGGAAATCAAGAAATTTCTTCAAGGGGCTGTCCGTTGTCACGATAAGGTCGTAGCTGGCGAGTGATTTTCTTTGCGGAATTTGATGGGTGGAGAAAATTTTGACTGGCATGGAACTCCATTGCAGGACTTATTTGATGTCTATCGTGGTCGGAGAGATGCTCTCAAGGTGACGGCAAAGAGTGCTGGATGGCTATTAAAAGCGGCTATAAAAGACGATCCGTTTTGCTTATACGAAACGAAAAAGGAGACGTTCACTCGAAAGTATCGCTGGGTTAAAAAGTAAATCAACAGAAATAAATCGGCAGGTTTAGCCTGCCGATTTCTGTATTTTCTAGGCGTTTACGCGGCTGTCTTGCAGAATAAATTTTTTTCATTCTGGGTATTGACAAATGATTCCCACAGAGTTATATTTTATAGTGAACAAATGTTCTAGTGCTCAAAATTTCAAACACTGCGGTTTTACGCTTGTCTACAGGGAAGTGATGATGGAAAATAATAGTTCTGTAGAAGATTGTTTTATTTCCCCAAAGAATGTATTTTTATTTAAAAAGTTGTTAAACTTAACAAAAATTGTTGACTTTGACGATGAAATGAATATATCGGAATGGATTCATAGCAGGGAAATTCCTGGCAGTTATGGAGTGCTATGGTTGGTACATGGAATTTTCTGTCGATAAGCCGCCAAGCTACAAGCAATTTATGCAGAATATGGAACGGAAAATGCAGGATTCCGAATTTTGGGGCGACACCGAATTGCTACTATGGCCCGATGCTGACAAATTTGATCCGGAAAGCTTTTATAGAACGGCTTCCCGGTCGAAGAAGATGATGTTTGCTTTTGCGTTTGGGGTGGGAATTGCAGAGTTCTCTTCAAAAAACATTTTAGCTATTGACAATTAGTTCTGACGAATTTATATTTGATAGTGTTCAAATGGGTAGTAGAAAGAGTTATGCCAATTTGTTTAACTAGCAAAAAGAGGATCACAAAAATAAAATTGACAAGAATTCTCTTTTTTATATATTAATGGTAGCATCGCCCTGATTTCCTTCAGGGACTAGCCGCCTACGGGCGGCATTTTTTTTGAGGGGTACATGTCAAAAATGATTGTGTGTCCGCATTGCAAGTTTGCGATTCCGAGACCCGAAGAAAAAAAGACAGATGTAAACATATCCGTTCGGATGATTGGAGATTGTGTGCAGAAAAAAGTTGATTCCGTTTATCTGATAAGCGCTGATACCGACTTGATTCCGCCATTGGAGTTTATCCTAAAAAATTTCCCTGACATCAAGGTAAAAGTATATTTTCACCCTGCAAATTGTAGTCGTGACATCAAGAATTTCGGTTTTTCAAATGGCATGAAGGTAAAGGAATTGATCAACAACATTGACCGTTTTTATAGGGCGAAAATGCCAGATGTGGTTGGACAATATTCCATTCCAGCAGAGTGGAAACGAAAACATGCCAGTGCTGAAATCCATTTTAATAAAAACAAGCCGCTAATATAATTCTTTGTTCACTCCCTAAAGAATGTGCCAATTAGGGCAATGTATTTAAGGAGAGAAATCATTTGTTGTTTTCCAAGGAACAATAGAGTCAATTTTCTGTAAAATTGACACTAGTGTCCACTAAAAATTTAACATAAAAAGAGATCGTCAAAAAGGTCGAGGGTTTCATCCTCGACTTTTTCTTGTTTTTCGGTATTTCTTGCAGTCAGAAGTTCCTGAAGTGGGGCTTTATCGG
>JAEEGG010009553.1_pt1 | contig 21704 bp, 16 predicted proteins | sample 9134161 | NCBI WGS metagenome assembly JAEEGG01 (sample SAMN16246543, study PRJNA631951) | gut metagenome | biome: gut microbiome; feature: rumen; material: CR-attached | host: Bos | place: Iran: Karaj | collected 2018-10
AGCCTCTCCATGCCCTCCAGAAGCGAGTTTCCTGTGTTCTTCATACTGATGTGCTTATTTTATTTCTCTGAATACAAAAACATTGCACCAACTCCACTGATGCAAAACAATTTGTAAAAATACAAAATAAAATGCAATCATACAATTTTTTTTATCAAGAAAAATTAGCAATGGTCCATTCTTCTTCCGTTAATCTCTTGGCTTAAGAGTATTGTGATACTTCTTTGCGATGATACTACTTCCATACAGGGTTTGAAAGTATATAGACCGTATTCTGACTCGAACATGGCCTCTCATACTACGCTGGCCTAATGCCCCCTACAATTTCATAATAATTACTGATTTACACATGAAAACTGTTGATAAAACGATTTTTTTTTGTATTTTTGAAGTTCAATACCCACCAATTATTAATCAATAAATCAATTAACATACAACAAGTTATATGAAAAAATCCCGTTTTATTTTTTGCTTTGCCATGGTGGCTGTCCTCAGTTTCGGCTCTCTCATGGCTCAAAAAACCTACCAGTACAAGACCTATCCCAACGACCCGCTCAATGTCCGCGAGTACACCTTGGACAACGGTCTTAAGGTATTCATGAGCGTCTACAAAGATGCTCCAAAAATTCAAACTTACATCGCTGTCCGTGCCGGTTCACGAAATGACCCTCACGAGACCACTGGCTTGGCACACTATCTCGAACACATGATGTTCAAGGGTACTCAGCGTCTTGGCACCACTAACTGGGAGAAGGAAAAGGTTCTTATCCAGAAGATTGAAGACCTCTTCGAAGCCTACCGCATGTTCGACGACCCGCAAACCCGCGCCGCCATCTACCACAAGATTGACAGCCTGAGTTACGAAGCCTCCAAAATCGCCGTCGCCAACGAGTACGACAAGGCCATGACTGCCATCGGTTCCACTGGCACCAACGCCTTCACCTCCAACGACTACACCATGTATGTCGAAAACATCCCCAACAACCAGTTGGAGACCTGGTGCGAGATTCAGGCCGACCGTTTCCAAAACCTCGTCCTGCGCCTCTTCCACACCGAGTTGGAGACCATCTACGAGGAAAAGAACATGTCCCTTACCAAGGATGGCCGCAAAGCCAACGAGGCCATGTTTGCTGCCCTCTTCCCCCATCATCCTTACGGCAACCAGACCACCCTCGGCAGCCAGGAACACCTCAAGAATCCCTCCATGCGCAACATCCGCAACTTCGTCGCCACCTACTATGTCCCCAACAACATCTGCATCAGCATGGCCGGTGATTTCGACCCCGACCAGGCCATCCGCATCATCGACAAATACTGGGGCAACATGAAACCCGGCAACGTCCCCGAACTTCAGTTCGAGCGTGAGAAACCCATCACCTCCGTCATCACCAAGACCGTCACCGGACTCGATGCCGAGAACACCATCCGTGCCTACCGTCTCGACAGTGGCAACGGCAGCCACGATGCCATGCTCGCCGACCTCCTCGAGAGCGTCCTCAACAACGGCAAGTGCGGTCTCATCGACATCAACATCAACCAGCAGCAGCGCTGCATGGGTGCCTATGCCGGCACCTACACCCTCAACGACTACGGTGCCTTCATGTTCGGTGGCCAGCCCATGCAGGGCCAGACCCTCGAGCAGGTTCAAGCCCTCTTCGACGAGCAGATCGCCCTCGTCAAGCAAGGCAAATTCGACGACTGGATGCTCGAAGCCGCCATCAACAACATGAAGCTCGCCATCATGAAACGCGCCGAAAGCAACAACAGCCGCGCCAGCCAGATGGCCTACGCCTATGTCGAACACCGCAACTGGGGCGATGTCTGCAACGAAATCAACGAACTCTCCAAAATCACCAAGCGCGAACTCGTGGCCTTCGCCAACCGTCTCTTCAAGGACAACAACTACGTCATCGTCAACAAACTGAAAGGCGAACCCGAACCCATCCTCAAAGTCTCTAAACCTCCTATCACCCCCATTGAGGTTGGCCGCGACAACGAGAGTGCTTTCCTCAAGGAAATCAAAGCCCGCCAAGTAAAGCCCATCGAGCCCGTCTTTGTCGACTTCAGCAAAGACCTCACCAAGTCTAAACTCAAAAACGGCGCTGAAGTGCTCTATGTGCAGAACACCGAGAACAAAACCTTCAACCTCATCTATCGTTTCGACTTCGGCTATCGTGCCGGACAACTGGGCAAGACCCTCGACCTTGCTGCCGATGTGCTCGAATACCTTGGCACCTCCAAGCACACTCCCGAGCAACTACAGCAGGAGTTCTACAAACTGGCCTGCAACTACAGCGTCAGCGTCGGACAGGAGAACATCAACATCAGCCTCAGCGGCTTGAGCGAGAACATGTTTAAGGCCATGCAGCTGGTGGACGAGATTCTCACCGACGTGCAGCCCAACGAACAGGCTTTGCAAATGCTTGTGGCCCGTATCCTCAAAGGCCGCGAGAACGCCAAGCACAACCAGCAGAACTGCTTCCGTGCCCTCGGCAACTACGGTACCTATGGTGCCGACTCCCCCACCCTCGACATTCTCAGCGAAGCACAGTTAAAGGCCTACACCTGCCAGCAGCTCACCGATGCCATGCACAGCCTGATGAGCTACAAGCACCGCGTGCTGTACTACGGTCCCGAGAGCATAGACAACTTCAAGGCCACCGCCAACAAGCTCTACTACCAAATGAGCAAAAAGGCTCCCGCCAACAAGAAAGTCACTCCCAAGGCTGTCAATGAAAATATCGTCTACTTTGTCGACTACAACGCCAACCAGACCTACATGCGCGAGCACTTCCGTGGTGAAAAATTCAACACCAAGAACGAAGCCGTCATGGACATCTTCAACGAATACTTCGGTGGTTCCATGAACGCCATCGTCTTCCAGGAGATGCGCGAGAAACGCTCCCTCGCCTACAGCGCCCAGAGCTACTATGCCACTCCCAGCGACAAGGACGGCTACTTCACCAATGCCGCCATCATCGCCACCCAAAACGACAAACTCATCGACGCCATGAACGCCTTCAACGAGCTCTTTGACCAAATGCCTGTGGCCGAAGCCAACTTCAATATGGCCAAGGAGGCCGAAATCAGTGCCATCCGCACCGCACGCACCACCAAGATGGGCATCATCAACAGCTACCTCTACTACGAGCGCATGGGCTTCAACCCCAAGAAAAACCATGCCAAGATGCTCTTTGAAGCCTATCCCAATGTCACCATGCAGGATGTCATCAATTTCAACCACAAGTACATTAAAGGCCAGAAGAAGGTCTATATGTGCCTCGGGAAAGAAGCCGACATGGACTTCAACGCCCTCGCCAAGTTCGGCAAGGTGAAGAAGCTGAAGCTCGAAGACATCTTCGGATACTAATGTAAGTAAGAACTAAGAGAAAAGGACTAAGAGGTTTCGACGACAACCGTCCAACTTCTTAGTCCTTATCTTTTACATGAGGCGGTTATTATTGGTCATAGCATTATTCTTATCGTCGGTATGCAACGCGCAGACCGATACGGTTTTTTGGTTTGCCCTGCCACCGACACCTGACCCAGGGCGTTTTGTGTTCCACACTTACGACCAACCTGCCGACATCACCATCTCACAGCCAGGCAACCCTTATATGCCTGTGACATCTTTCACGATGGTGGCGCACGACCACACCATATATACTGTCAGCAGCACCGAGTATTTCAACAGTGTCACTGACCCATATAATACCGTCCTCAATCGCGGTTACCGCATCACTTCTACCGTCCCCATCACTTGCTACTACCAAATCACAACAGCACAGCGTGAGACCTTCACGCTGAAGGGGCGCAACGCCCTCGGCACCGACTTTCAAGTGCTGACACCGTTACCATACCGCCTTTCTGCCGAAGGGCAGAGCATCACGATGATAGCCACCGAGGACAGCACCCACGTTCTCATTGTTGCCCCCCGCTGGGTCAACAGAGGCAACATCGCCATGTTGGACAGCATCGGCTTGGGCGACACCGTGGCTGTGACTCTCAATAGCGGGCAGTCCTACGCCATCCAAAGTCCCCCTGAAGCCTATGGTTTTATGAAAGCCAAAATACACGCTTCGCAGCCGATCGCCATCAGTTTCTCAGACAACGCTATGCGGTCGCGAACCAGTGCCAGCCATTCCAACCCGGCAGGCGAGCAACTAATACCCCTCACGCATTGGGGCATGGAATATGTGAGAATCAATGGCTTTACCTCTTCCGATTTGTTCCGCGCAACCGACTACATTGATACTGGTGTTTATCGTATCTGGCCTGGAGGAGGTGGCAACTCAGGTGGCATGGACTGGAATGTAGGATGGGCCAATTTCTTCGATTCGGTACATTACTTTCGAAGTGAACGTCCTTTGGGAATGACTCACCAACTGGCTCCCAACGATTTGATGGCCGCCACCGTGGTTCCCCATCTGGTCGGTTCGGGGTCGCACCAGATTTCATACCTCCATGCCGACAGCACCAGTTTGGCCATTCATATGGTCATTCCTACACGTGCCGTGGGTGACGTACTCTTCAATGGCAATCCTTCCATTCTCACCGCTGATTGTTTCCGCCCTGTGCCGCAAAAGCCTGAGTTCTCGTGGTGCAACAAGGATGTCAGCTCTTATGTGCCCTGGGATTCTGTGATGACTGTGTCGTGCAGCGTAGACAAGTTTCTTTTGGCCGTTATCGAGACTGACAGCCTTCGCGGAACAGCCTACACCTACCTCAGCGACTATGCCCCTGCCGAATACGTCCGCTTTGATATGGACACGGCATATTGCGAATACGACAGCATCACATTCATATATCGCATCAATCAGGCAGACAGCGTGGCACTGCATTGCCCTGACGGGCATACCATCACCCGCCCGCCATTCTTTATCCTTCATGCCGACAGCACTGCCGAGGGAGCCTATATCATCGAGGCATTTGACACGGATAGAAACATCGTTTATACAGACAGCATTTATATTCATATTCATCCCCGTTCGGTGACCGAGTACAATGACACCGTCCTTGAAAGCCAATTGCCCTGGAACCGCTTCGGCATACTCTTCTATACCGAAACTGATACCACCATACAGCGACCAGACCCCTTGTCGATGTGCGACAGCCTAATAATTTACCACCTACACATTTACGACACCATTCACGACACGGTACTCTACTACACCTGCAAGAGCGAACTGCCGATCCAATACGGAGACTCCCTGTTCTATCATGAGGGAGCAGGCACATTCCACTTCTCCGGTAGCCACGGTGAGGACAGCATCGTCACATTTATTCTTAATATCATCCCCAGTAGCGACACGACCATCTGCGACAGCATTACCGAGGACCAGCTGCCTTGGTTCGCAATGGACACGGTGTTCTACGACACTGTGGCAGACTACATCGTCCGCACATACAACGAGGCCGGCTGCGACAGCATTATTCACTATTGCCTCTATATCTTCTGGAACGGCGACCATTGCGACACCGCCCTTTCCTACCCCAACGTGGTCACACCCAACGGCGACGGCGTGAACGACCGCTTCGTCATCGGCGGCCTATTGGAGAACAACTGCTTCCACTACAACGAACTTTTCATCTACGACCGTACCGGTCGCTGCGTATACCACAAAACCAACATCTCCGATCCCGACGACTGGTGGAATCCCTCCGCACACCGCATCCCTTCCGACACTTACTTCTTCTACTTCCGCGCCCACGGTGTCACCCTTCGCACCCAGCACATCGGTGTCATCGAAGTCCTCCAATAATCCACACCAAACTCCGTACCTCACCGCTGCAACCCCCGTTCTCGCCCCGCTTCCTGACCGCCACATGGCCGTCCCTTCTTCCATCATTTATCCTTCAATAATGGGAGAACGATGGGAGAACGATGGGAGAACGAGCGAAGGAAGAGCGAAGGAAGAGTTTCGCAGGAACGGGACGAAGGACTGCCCAGAACGACCCGAAGATGCATCCGCAACGTTTTGTCGACAAGGCCTGTATGGCTGACATGCTACCGACAAAAAAACGAAAGGGCGACACTGAGACCGCCATCGGTCAAGGTATCGCCCTTTCGGGGTTTAGTAACATGTACTGTAGATAGAGGCAGCGGGACTGCCTTTTGCGTGCAGCTTATTTATTGACAATCTTGCGGGTCACTGTTCCAGAGGCTGTAGTGGCTTGAAGCAGGAATACCCCTTGTGCGGGGAGTCGGAGGACGGCCGAAGAGCCGATGGCGGTCACCGTCTGCAGCAGACGACCGTCAAGGCTGTATAGTTTCAGTTCGACAAGGTCATTGCCGGGGACGGTTACTTCACACTGGCCGTGTGCGGGGTTGGGACTGACAGTGAGAGCAACGGCATCGGTCCGGTCAATGCCGACTGGCAAAGGATCCGTTACAAATTCAACAGTCACAAATTTATTGCTACGATTGGTGTCGCCACAGATGGATGAGACGCGTACAGTATATCTGGTAGAAGGCTTAAGGGGCGGCATATTGAAGACAGTATCGTAGACCGTGTCGACAGTCATGGCCGAATAATTCTCCCGATACTCTACTATCCATGAGTCTACCACATTCAGCGTATCGGCCCAAAAGACCTGATAGCCACTGACGAGACCATCGGAGGTGGCAGAGAGGCTGTCAGAGCGCATACCAATGGAAGAGGCTCTGGGGCAGAATGTACGGTAATGAACGGAATCCCACTCTCCATAAACCCCATCTTCGCAGACGGAACGGATATATATGTCATACCAAGTGCTGTAATCGAAAGCATCGCCCAACATACTCAGAAGGTCAACCATTGCATAGGGGATAACAACAAGCGTGCCAGTACCCAGTTCAAAGCCATGCCGACCGTATTCCATTTCCCAATGGTCGGGGAAGAAACTGGAATTCCATGTAAGTAGAGCCATCCCTTGATCCATTATCTGTATACTTAAATGTCTCGCACGGGCGCAAGTGTCGATTTTAGTATGGAAATGGAGGATAGCCCAATTGCCGTAGACACTGTCGTTGCATAGCGTGCGGAGGTAGACATCGTAGAGGGTGTCGGCAGTGAGGCCTGTGAGGGTGACGGTGTCGTTGGCGAGCGACATTCGTGTGCCTGTGCCTTGTGTGAAGCCTGCAAGGCCATATTCCAACTCGTAGCCATTGACTTCACTTGATGCACTCCAGGCAAGCTGGGCTTTGTGAATGCCGGGAGTGGCCACCCATGATACGATGGATGCGCAAGTGTCGGGGTTGGTACGGAACTGCAGCAATGCCCAATCGCTGTAGATACTGTCGGAGCAGAAGGAGCGGATGTAGACGTCGTAGAGGGTGTTGGCAGCAAGACCCGTGAGGGTAACAGTGTTGCTGATGAGGGTCATGGACATACCGCTGCCTTGGGTGAAACCAGCGATGCCGTATTCCAGTTCATATCCGTATACTACGCCTGTGGCATTCCAATTGAGCACCGCCTCGTGGATTTCGGGGGTGGAGACCATTGCGACGACGGAAGCACAGGTATCGGGTTCGACAACGGGGACGGTGTCGTGCCAGAGTTCGAGCTTGTCAAGACAGAGATATGAACCCTGTTGCATACTGGCGCCGGCAGAAGAGAGCAGGATGACGATAAGCGAATCGGGTGCCTGCTCGGGGAAAGTGGACTGGATGGAGTGGAGCGAGACATAGTCGACAGAGAAAGGTGTGAAATTGGCGATGTCGGTAAGGGCGATATTGGCACCACCACCCACTACGTCGCGTTGGTGGGTGACAGTATTGTAGTGGGTGCCAAGCATAAGGACTGCCCCATTGTCGCCACTGGTTGCAGAATGGTACTTGTAGCTGCCCGTAAGCCTTGTGGGTTCAAAGCCGTTGAGGGCAATTCCTCCTGTGATGAGTTGGTTGACATCCATCAAAGCCAGCGAAGCGAGCATCTGTTCGACGCTATCCATGTTGGAGAGGAGGTTGGTGACGATGGGGATGAAAGCATCGAGGTCGACCGAACCTGTGGCAAGGACTGTGGGAAGAACTGTCTGGGTGAGCATGGTGTCGAGATTGGCCTCGACCAAGGGATAGACAGCAGAGTTGATTATATCCTCGAGCATAAAGGATTGCAGTTTGACGGCCTTGAGGCTGTCTGGGACGACACCTGTCACGGGACTGGCAACCACTAAGGGGACTTGGGTATTGATATTAATGGACAAGCCGACAAACGAGAAGGTCTCGTTGACAGGATAGGCGAGATAATTCCAACCCGTTGGGGTGGAGAATGTGTCGAAGATTGGCAGACTGAGTCCCATGAAGGAGACACTGTATCCCTGTTGCGGGGTCCATTGTTCGAAACTGCCATGGGGCACCTGCATATGAGTTTGGGCAAAGAGCGACCCGTTGAGGAGCAGGATGCCAAGAGTCAAAAGAATGATTCCTTTTTTCATGATTTTTTTTTATTTAGAATTGATAGATTCGATAGAAATGATAGATTTGATAGATTTGGTTATTGTTTGCTGTATTTTAGAAGTTGCTCGGCGAGGCCGATGCTGTAGCCGTTGCTGTGGAAAAGGATACGTCCCCGCTGATCGACAAGGGCAACAAGGGGATACTCGTACTTATCGAGTTTGAGCGTTTGAGCCAGGACTTTCTCTGCAGGGTCCTGCATACCAGCGGCAATGCCCGTGACATCGGTGTTGGGGAGACGGCTGAGCTCGCGGTTGGCAGGGTCGGTGGTGACGACAAAGGTCATGCCACCCCATTTGCGGAAAGCGGCACTATGCTCAAGCATTTCTTTGACGAGGTGTTTGGCAGGCTCGCGATGAGGGCCAAGGAAAGCGAGGATGCAACCTGTAGAGCCAGCATAATCGGCAAGGGTTACACCATCCATGATTTCAAAGCCATCGGGCAGTTTGGGCAAGGAGGACAAATCCTCTTCGCGGGGAATGAGAGGAAGGAGGATAATCTCTTTGGTGACTTTCTCACCAGCTTTGACGGAGAAGAATTCCATACGGCTGCGAACGGTTCCGTCGGGGTAGCGGTTGCCAGTGGAGAGGCAGTAGGTGCCGGGCTCTATCGAGATAGTGGCGGGGAATGAGGCCATGCGGGGGTCGTCTTCGAAGTCGAAAGTGCGGAAATCGCCATTCTCAAGTTTTTGGAGGGTGAAATGGGGGTAGTAGATGGGGGTGGCGGGCTCTTTGCCGTGGTAGGTGAGTGTGAGTGTGGCGGGAGTAGAGGGAATAGATTTGATAGATTTGATAGAGAAGGATTGGGGCTGCCAGACGGTGCCGTCCCAGACGTAGATGGTATTGGTGGCGTTGTCGAGGTAGGCGGGGATGCCGAAGGCGCGGCAGACTGCCACAAAGAAGATGTCGCGACTGTGCGCGTCGGCATGGCGCAGGCGGAACACGCCCATGGGAGAGATGGGGCAGTTGTAGTAGTTGCCTGTGTCGTCGACCGCGATGTTCTTTATTGTCCACTGCTTCAAAGCCTCATAGTCGTGCTTATACTCTTCGGGCTGCAGCCTATTCCAGATAGGATAGGTGGTGTCAACCCCGTGGACTACATCTGCCATTGCCTTCAACAACGGCTTCCGCCAGTCGCGCACCAACTCGTTGCTGATGCGGGCAGGAAGGATGCCCTTCTTATACACGTCGTAGGTGTAGAGGCAGTTGGTGCAGGTGCCTTTGATGTGGTCCAGCCAGTCGAATCCTGTTTCTTGGGCTTGGAGCACATCAGCGGTGATGTCGCGCAGGTCTTTGTCGGAATAGGACTTGAGGTAATCGTAGATATGCTCGCCTGAACGGTATTGGGCTGGCCAGTGCTCAAAGTATTTGTATATTTCGGCGTAGTTGCCCTCGGACTTTTGGATGATTTCCCACACTTGGGCATCGGAGAATAACTTTTGGTTCCAGAGCCAGTCTTTGGGGAGGTAACTCTTGAAGTTGTCCTTGGTGGGGAAGGTGGCGGTGTAGGCGTTGCGCAGGGAGTCTTCGTAGGCGAGACGGCGGGCGTTGGCAGCGACGGCCTCATCAGAGGGGGTGACCTTGGCAGTGCCGGGAGCCGGAGGGACTATCTCTAAGAGTACTGGGTCTGACAGGTCGGACCTGTCAGACTTGTCAGACTTGTCAGACCCGTCGGACTGGTCGGACAGCGTCAATGTGAGGGTGCTGTCTTGTCTCACATCAAGTTTGCTGAATGCGTAGCGGGTGCCGTCGGTGGCCCAGACAAGGATGTCGCCAAGTCCGGTGGTGAGGGAGGCCTGTCCATGGGCATCGGTGGTGTAGGTGGCTAAGGTGTAGTACTCGGCATAGTTGTACATCTTGAACTTGACGGTGGCACCCTGAAGGGGCTTGCCGTCGGGGGAGCAGACAGTGGCGGTGACATGACGTGTGGGAGCGTAGTGGCTGAGGAGGTTCAGCTCGCTGTAGAGGGCGGTCTGCTTGACAACCTCCTCGTCGCCATGGTAACGGCCAAAGGCTTTGCTATGTACCATGAGGCAGCGTGTGGAGGGGATGGAGAACCAGCCCATGTTGAGCTCGGGGTCAGGCTCACAGGCACCGAGGTATTTCCATTCACCGCCCTTGCCGTCAGGGTTGGCAATCCATACTTCGACCCAAGCGTGGTTGTCGTCGCAGTGAGCCCAACGGGGTGTATAGCACTGACGGGCAGGAATGCCCACGGAGCGGAGAGCGGTAACGGCAAAGGTACTCTCTTCACCGCAGCGGCCGAGGGAGGTGCGCAGGGTGGCCAAGGGGGCACTGGTGCGGCTGTCGGCGGCACGGTAGGCCACATGCTCGTGGCACCAGTGGTTGACCTCGAGGGCAGCCTGTTCCATAGTCATGCCTTGCACACGCTCTTTGAGCTGGTGGAACATATATTGGCGGGCAGTGTCGAGGTTCTCGTTATTGACACGGTATACCAACACAAAATGGCGGAAGATGTCTTCGGGTACCATCTTGCCCCAGGGCATCTCCTTGCGGGCGGTGAAGGCATAGCGCACTTGGTCGAGATAAAAGGCCGGTGTGTAATCGGCCAGGTCGCTGTAAGGCATGTAGGCGTAGAGGAACTGCATGGCCTCACTCTCGGCACGGCATAGGGTGTCGAGGTTTAATTGAGAGTTCAGAATTGAGAATTGAGAGAGACGGGCTTCGTAGTCCTGCTCTACCTGATGGCGGTAGGTGCTGTCGGTGAGGAAGTGAGCGTTACGATGGCAGGAGGAGAGGGAGAGAATTAATAGAAGAGATAGGATTGATAGAAGGGATTTTGCTTTCATAGTGTTATTGATTTAATGAGTTGTTTTACTATTTCGGGGTCGGTCTGGATGGTACCGTCGGGCAACGTCTGTTTGCAGGAGCCGTGGATTTCGGTGACGCCTGTCTGCTGGATAATGTGTGTAGCGTTGGCAGGAGTGACACCGGCACCGGCAAGAATGACGATCCGCCCTGCGGCCTGACGCACAAGGGCAGCAAGCGTGTGTATGCCCTGTTCGGCAGAAGGCTGGCAACCGGAAGTGAGTATGCGGTGACATCCAGAGGAGATGACCTCTTCGAGCGCTTCGAGCGGGTCTTGCCTGATTTCGTCAAAAGCCCGATGGAAGGTCACTTGCATTGGAGCGGCCAATTGTACAATTTGACGGGTACGGCGAGTATCGATATGTCCATCGGGGGTGAGAAATCCCACTACGACGGCATGGGCACCGAGCTGACGGCATTGCTCCACTTCGCGACAAAGGGTTTCATATTCCTCAGGTGAGTAACAGAAATCCCCCTCACGAGGACGGACGAGGACATGAGTTCGGAGATGCAACTGATGGAGGCAATAGTCAATATCGTCAAGAGCAGGGGTAAGCCCACCCACATCGAGCCGGCGGCATAGTTCTATGCGAGAGGCTCCGCCCGTAAGGGCATTGGTAGCCGACTGGCGAGAATTGGCACAAATTTCTACTATCATGATTGGTTAGAAATTAAACTTGGTATTCTTCATCCGTTCAAGGAATGAGACATTCTCGTGTACGATGCTTTCAATGACATGGTCGAAAGACTGGTCGGAAGAAGAGCTGATGCGCATCTCAATGGGGAGATAATAAATGGGAAGTCCTGCCATAATGTCGGAGGAAGAGAGTTCACGAAGACGGACAGCATCCTTCTCGGTGGTTAAAATGAGTTTGCGGGCACCCTTGAGTTGCTCGAAGGCTTTGCGGATGCGTTTGATATCGGAAACAGAGAAACGATGATGGTCACCAAAACTGATGGGAGTGACGGCACAAAGACCGGACACATACTGAATCATGGGTTCGGGATGGGCAATGCCAGTGACAAGAAGCACTTCGTCGATGGTGTCGAGAGGAAGCGGGGTTGTGCCCATGAGGGGAAGGGGATTGCAATAGTGGATGTGGCTGAAGAAAACTCTCTGGTGAGGACGGAGTTTGAGCCGGGCAATAAAGTTGTGGCGATCGATGGGGTTGATTACTTCGGGAGACTTGGTAACAATGACAATACGGGCACGACGACAGGCTGAGCGGAACTCGCGAAGGTCGCCAAATGGCATAATGAAGTCGGAGAAATAGGGCTTGTGATACTCGGTGAGGAGAATGTTGACGGTAGGTTTGATTGAGCGATGTTGGAAGACATCGTCGAGAAGGATGACTTGCGGGGGCAACTCACGTTGAAGAAGTTTCTGAACTCCTTCCACCCTGTTTTCACATACGGCCACGGTAAGTTTGGGGAACTTCTGTGCCAACATGGCAGGTTCGTCGCCCAAACGAGATGGGCTGTGACACCCATCGTCGAGGACGAATCCTTTGGTTTTGCGGCGATATCCCCGGCTGAGAAGAGCAGTCTCGTAATGGGGAGAGAGCAGATGCAGAAGGTATTCAACATGCGGGGTTTTGCCAGCCCCACCAGCACAAATATTACCCACCCCAATGGTGGTTACAGGAGGAGCCACCTGACGTTTAATACCGAGCGAAAACATCAGATTACGGAACCACACTCCGACAGCGTACCATATGGTAAGCGGGAAAAGAATACATGATATCGTTTTGCGAAATGACATATTATGCAGTTATTACAACGGCCGGCAAAAGACTTTGCAATGCTGAGAAACGAACAAACAGACATCCCAATAGCGGATTGCCGGACATAATTATTCCGATGCAAAGATACACAAAAAAAACGACTTGAAAACTAAAATAACTTTTTTGCAAAAAAAACATTGTATATCTGAAAAAAATCGTATCTTTGCATTCTATAATTTTCTGTACACAAAATGCAAAACTCACGTCAAATAACCAAAGACCTCTATTATGTAGGTGCAAGCGACCGAAAGCTTGCTTTGTTTGAAAATGTCTATCCCATTCCCCGTGGCGTATCGTATAACAGTTATGTCCTGATGGACGAGAAGACCGTCCTTCTCGACACCGCCGATGCCGCAGTGAGCGGACAATTTTTTGAGAATGTGGCCGCTGTGCTGAATGGCCGCAAACTCGACTACCTGGTGGTGAACCACATGGAACCCGACCATTGCGCCCTGATAGAAGACCTGCTTCTGCGCTATCCCGAAGTAACCATTGTCACCAACGCCAAAGCCGCCACGATGATTCGGCAGTTCTTCAACCTGAATATCGACAACCGTCTGCAAACCGTTGCCGAAGGTGCCACCCTGTGTACAGGCCGCCATACCCTGACCTTTGTCATGGCTCCCATGGTGCACTGGCCTGAAGCCATGGTCACCTACGACACCACCGACAAGACACTCTTCTCGGCCGATGCCTTCGGCACTTTCGGTGCACTGAACGGCAATATCTTTGCCGACGAGGTGAATTTCGACCGCGACTGGTTAGACGATGCCCGCCGCTATTACATCAACATTGTGGGCAAATACGGTATGCAGGTGCAATCGCTGCTGAAGAAAGCATCAGCCCTTGACATCGCAATGATATGCCCGCTACACGGCCCAATTTGGCGGCAAGACTTGGGATATTATATTGACAAGCACGTCATCTGGAGCAGCTACAAGCCCGAAGAGCGTGGCGTGCTCATCATCTACGGCAGCATCTACGGACATACCGCAGCGGCAGCCGAAAAAATGGCCTCCCTGCTAGCAGAGCACGGCATTAAAGGCATCGCCATGTACGACGCTTCCCACACCCATGTGAGCCAACTGGTGAGCGAGTGTTTCCGTTACAGTCACATCGTCCTCGCCTCCTCCACCTACAATGCCGGCATCTTCACCCCGATAGAAGATCTCCTTCACGACCTCAAAGCCCATGCCTGGCAGAACCGCACTGTGGCCATCATCGAGAACGGTACTTGGGCAGCCCAAAGCGGCAAACAGATGCGTACCCTCCTTGAGGAGATGAAAAACATCACCATCCTGGGCGAGGACATCTCCTTGAAATCGGCCATGAAAGAGAACCAGCTGGAAGACATGAAGTTCTTGGCCGACCTTATCGCCGTGAACCTGAACAACGAATAACCCTTTGCCACCTATAAACACCCGCACAAAATGAATACTCACAACCAAAACGCATTATTCAAACTGAGCTACGGCCTCTACGTCCTCACCGCCCGCGAGGGCGACAAGGACAACGGATGCATCATCAACGTAGCTCCACAGCTCACCGACACACCCTTGCAGATGCTCGTGTCCGTCAACAAACAGAACTACACCCACGACATGATTGTCCGCACAGGACTGTTCAACGTGTCGCTCCTCACCGAACATACACCCATGACAGTCATCCAGCATTTCGGATTCCAGAGCGGGCGCGACGTGAACAAATTCGAGGGCTGCGAGATGGAGATGCGCTCCAGCAACGGACTTCTCTACGTGCCGCGCTATACCAACGCCTACATCAGTGGCAAGGTGAACCAGATGGTCGACCTGAGCACCCATACCCTCTTCATTGCCGAGATCACCGAGTCGGTGTTGCTCAACAACGACCCTTCCCTCACCTACGAGTACTACCACCAGCATATCAAGCCCAAACCCGAAGCCATGGCAGCCCCCACTGGCGACGGCAAGACCCGCTGGGTATGTCAAACCTGCGGCTATGTATACGAAGGCGATGAACTACCCGACGACTTCGTCTGCCCCTGGTGCAAACACGGCAAAGCCGACTTTATCAAAATTACCGATTGAATTTTAACCTTTAAAACAATAACAACATGCTTAACAAAAAAGTAGCCGACTTGCTCAACGAGCAAATCAATAAGGAGCTCTACTCCGCTTATCTGTACCTCGACATGAACAACTATTTCCAACAGCGCGGCCTTAACGGCTTCGCCAACTGGTACATGATTCAGGCACAGGAAGAGCGCGACCACGCCATGCTTTTCTACCAGTACATGCAGAACAACGACTGCAAAGTGACCCTCGACGCCATCGCCAAGCCCGACAAGGTCTTCAAGACCGACATGGACGTGCTGAAAGCCGGACTGGAACACGAGGAGTATGTCACCGCAAGCATCCACACCATCTACGATGCCGCCTACAAGGTGAAAGACTTCCGCACCATGCAGTTCCTCGACTGGTTCGTCAAGGAGCAGGGCGAAGAGGAGACCAACGCCCGCGACATGATCACCAAGATGGAACTCTTCGGCAACGACCCCAAGAGCCTCTACATGCTCAACCAGGAACTGGCCGGCCGCACCTACAGCGCCCCCAGTCTGGTACTCGACTAACCATTGTATGAGACATTTTTCGAAGGGGTGTATGGCAGCCATGCACCCCTTTCCCTAACCCATGAAAAGGAATCCACACGAACGCCCTGCAGCCGTCTACCGCACCACCGTCAGCATCCTCCTCTACATGGTGCTATACGCTGCCCTTACAGCCCTATTCCTCTACATCATGTTGAAGGCCGATGGCATGGCCGCCAAACTGGTGTCTGGCGTACTGGCCTTGGTCATGATATTGCCTATCGTCCATACCCTTCGGCACACCAAAGACCGCATTATTGTTACACCAAGCCACCTTTCCCTCACCAATATAAAAACACGCCCAAAGAATGGGGACTGGAAGAGAGTTCAGAAAGCCATCCTCCCATGGGGCGACATCAAAGACATATCACCCAACTACGACGTCAAGCTAACCAACCATGTGACCATACAGAAACAAGTGATAGTCACCTTGCGCAGCGGCACACAATACTTTATCGACTCCGACCTATACGACGTCTTCTTCCTCGAGCGCAAGCTGAAGACACACTGGCACCGCTTCCGCAACATGTGACAGCTCTGCCAACAATACGTTGTCTATATCCATCCATTTTTTGAGCATATTTTATCCGTCTGCAAAATACGCATTTCTCTCAAACCTTCTTGCATTATTATCGGAAGTTTCTCACGTTCTCAACAACAGAGCATGTATAACGCTTCGTGATTTCACTCTGAAATCGGATGCAAAAATACACAAAAAAAACGACACGGCAAAAAATATTTTCACCATGTCGGGAAAAAGTAGTATCTTTGCACTTACAAAAAAAAACGATAACATTATGATAAACTCAACGCAAATAACGCCTACGCAAATGCATTTGCTTAAGCTTTTCTCTTTCGACATGAGCGAAAGCCGTGCATTGGAAATCAAGAATGTGCTCATGCGTTATTTCCAGAACCGTTTGGATGAAGAATCCGACCGTCTGTGGGACGAAGGGGTGCTTAATCAAGAACGTCTCGACCAACTGCGTCACAAAGACCTTCACGCAAAAGAATGAGACTCGTCCTCGACACCAACAGCCTGATACAATGCGTATCGCGTCGCAGTCGCTACCACGACCTGTGGTTGTCTTTTATTGACGGACGCAATCAATTGTGTGTCACAACTGAGATACTAAATGAATATGTCGAGATACTTCAACGCGAGACTACCGAAAACTTCGCCTCAATAATGTTAGAAGTTATCCTAAACAACCCCAACACACTTTTTATCAACATCTTCTACAAATTCAACCTAATAACTGCTGACCCCGACGACAACAAGTTCATCGATTGTGCTATTGCAGCACAAGCCAAATATATCGTCACCGAAGATCACCACTACGATGCACTTCGAGATTTGGAATTCCCCAAAGTTGACATTATCGGGCTGGACGAGGCTATGCGAATGATAAGTTAATTAACAACCCAATATTAATCCTAAAATACAAAGAACATCATGAGTAAAAAATTCATCTGCCCCGTGTGCGGCTATGTTTATGAAGGCGACACCATGCCCGAGAAGTGCCCCATCTGCGGCAAACAAATGCAGGAAGTAAAAGAAGACATCAAGACCTGGGCTGCCGAGCATATCGTCGGCGTGGCAAAGGATGCCCCTGAAGACATCAAGGCCGACCTTCGCATGAACTTCGAAGGCGAGTGCAAGGAAGTTGGCATGTACCTGGCTATGGCCCGTGTGGCTCACCGCGAAGGCTACCCCGAAATTGGTCTCTACTGGGAGAAGGCCGCTTTCGAAGAGGCTGAGCATGCCGCCAAATTCGCCGAACTGCTGGGTGAAGTACTTACCGACAGCACTGCCCAGAACCTCAAAATGCGTGTCGACGCCGAGTATGGTGCCACCGCCGGCAAAACCGACCTCGCCAAGCGTGCCAAGGCCCTCAACCTCGATGCTATCCACGACACCGTCCACGAGATGGCTCGCGACGAAGCCCGCCACGGCAAAGCCCTCGAAGGCCTCCTAAACCGCTACTTCAACAAATAACCTTGTCACAGGAATTCAACTAAGAAGAGGTGTTCCCTTTCCGAGAGCACCTCTTTTGTTATCTCAAATTATCACATTGCATACTTCCTTTTCATTCGCATTGACCAGTTGCCAATTGTTTTGTTCGAAACAAATGCGAAAAGACATGAGGCTGCAACCACCAATAACAATAGCCATCCACTTCCCGTATAGCCTAATTCTATTAAGGCATTAACAAACGTCATATGGTAAATATAAATTCCATACGAAATATCAGTTGTAATGTTAATGCAAGGCAAAGTATAAGCAGCACCAACTAATCCCATAAAAACCATGATTGTATAAAAAAGTGGATATGCTGCTCTTATATCGTATGTGTGCTGTAGGATTACCGCAAGCACTATGAAAATCGCCCAATATTTCTTTAAGAATGGTATGCTCTTATCTTTGAATTCCGCCATGCATGAAGGACCTAAAAACATCCACAAATAAGGCAATAGGCTCATTCCATATAGTTTACCCACTATTTCGGGCATAAACGACCTAATGAGAGGTGTTAACATTGAAACAATAACCGCAACAACTATTACGATAAGCCAAATGGCTATACTTTTCTTGTGCAACATCCTATAAAGAATGTAGACAACGAGATAGAATTGGATAAGAATACAGATTGTCCACAAAGCCCCATTGGGACAACCACAGCCATAGCCTCTCAAGCAGTCGGGTGTCCAGAATTGAAATATAGTCCCTTGGGTAAGGGCAAACAATCCAAAATGCGACCAGTTGATCGGCTCTTTATACAATAATAGCAGTACCGCCAACTCAACCAAAACAGCCACCCATAACTCAGGATAGATTCTCCAAAATCTCTTCTTAAGATATTTACCGAAACTATTAGACCTTTCAACAGACCCCCATATCAGAAAACCACTTATCGTAAAGAAGATGGGTACTCCTAAAAAAAAGTAAACGATATTATTAACGATTGAGGGCATGCTTATGGAAAGGTGGGTTATAGCATGTCCGTATAAGACTTGAAGAGCTGCCAACAACCTAATTGTATTTAGACTGTTGTCACTTATGTCCTTACGAGTTTCCAAACTATTTCTTAATATATGACAGGAAGTCCAGATCAATACTCAAGGCAAGGAAAGGCTTCATCAGCCACGATTTGGCCGTCACATCGTCGATAGTCTCCGACTTCAATACCGAGCCTTCCTCGTAGCCGGACACCAGCACATTATACTCCGCAATGTTGACACCCACCGTGAAATAGAAGAAATCCACAAATCGGAACGAAGGCCCCACATAGAAATTCTTGAACAGATTGCTTCCACCGAAACCGACATAAATACCCAAATCGTAGGCAAAGTCCTGGTCAAACTTTCGTAGCTCGGGAGTTTTAAGGTTGGTCTCCCCGATCTTCACCGATTTATGGTCTTTGTTGAAATACTGGGTTAAATCCCACAGCATGACCGATGCACCTGTGACAAAGTCGAACTCAATGTTGCCTGCATTGCGGTTACGCAACACCTTATTGTAGGTGCCAGTTTCCTCGGCGGGTTGCAGACGCACCTCCCAATTCGGGGTACGGTAAAAGCGCATGGCTATACCTTGTATAGCACGCACTTTCTTCTTCTTGTTGGTAGCCTCGGCCACCCTGGCCTCGGCATCCTTCGCCCGTTGCAACAGGTATTTGTTGGCCTCCTCTTTGCGCACATTCTCCAGCTCTGCCTCGCGCACCAGCCTGTTCAGCGAATCAACCAAATGACGGTAATGGTCGCGATCAGCCTCAATCTTGTTCTGGTCGACACCCGACTTGGTGAAAATTTCCTTATAGAACTTCTCTTTCTCGGCCATCAACGCCTCGCGTTCCTGCACATGGCGCACCATGGCACTGTCCACCACCCGCAAAGTCACCGTGTCGGTATGGTGCACCACCACTGTATCGGTACGGAAAAGCACCACCGTGTCGCGCAACCGCACAGTGTCCTGTCCATAGGCAACACCTGCAACCATGGCAAGTATAAATCCCACAATAAGACTAAACCTTTTCATCGTTCCAACTATTATCGGTTCAAACCTTCAGCATCGCCACCACCTCGTCGAGCGAAAGGGTGTTCTGCGTACCGGTCGACATATCCTTCACCGTGAGGGTCTGCGCCGCAATCTCATTCTCACCCACAAATATCACAAATGGCACATGGCAACGGTTGGCATAATCCATTTGTTTCTTCATCTTGGCGTTGTCGGGATAGATAAGTGTACTGATACCCGCGCCGCGCAGCTTGGCTGCACAACTGATGGCATATGGCAGGCTCTCGGCACCGAAATTGATAAACAATGCACGTGCGGGCTGTCCCAGATTGGCAGGGAACTTATCCAACTCGGTAAGCACATCATAGATACGGTCGGCTCCAAACGAGATACCCACACCCGACACATCGGGCATGCCGAAAATACCCGTCAAATTATCATAGCGGCCACCGCCACAAATACTGCCAATACTCACATTATGCGCCTTCACCTCGAAGATGGCGCCAGTATAGTAGTTCAGCCCGCGGGCCAGCGTCAAGTCCAGCTCCACATGGCATTGCGGTTTCACCTGTTCGATATAGCCAAACAGTTCCCTCAACTCCTCCACACCTTTGGTGCCCACCTCGTTGCCTGCAAAGAGAGTGGCCAGTTGGCCAAGCTTGGCATTGGCATCGCCGGCAAGGGCAAACACCGGGTCGAGCGCAGCAATCTGGCTATCTTCAAGACCGCGCTCACGCAACTCGGCACACACATTATCCAAACCAATCTTGTCCAACTTGTCAATAGCCACAGTGATATCCACCAGTTTGTCGGGCGCACCAATGTGCTCGGCTATACCTGCCAGCACCTTGCGATTGTTAATCTTTACGGTCACCTCCACGCCTAACCGTTGGAAAACGGCATCAATCATTTGCACCAATTCCAACTCGTTGAGCAGCGAAGTACTGCCAATCATGTCGGCATCGCACTGATAGAACTCGCGGTAACGGCCCTTCTGCGGACGGTCGGCGCGCCATACGGGCTGCAACTGATAACGACGGAAGGGGAAAGTAAGTTGGTCGCGATGCTGCACCACAAAACGGGCAAAAGGCACCGTCAAATCATAGCGCAAGCCGCGCTCACAGATGCGGGGAGCCACCTTGTGGTAATCCTGCGAAAAGTCGACCCCGTCCATAAAATCGCCCGAATTGAGCACTTTGAAAAGAAGTTTGTCGCCCTCCTCGCCGTATTTACCCATCAAGGTGGAGAGATTCTCGAGCGAAGGGGTTTCTATGGGTTCGAACGCGAAAGTCTTGAAAACCTCGCGGATTGTATCGAATATATAGTTGCGACGAGCCATCTCGGCAGGCAGGAAGTCGCGAGTGCCTTTAGGAATGCTACCTTTCATTATAGTACGCGTATTTTAATGAATATTTATCAATAACAAGGAGAGTGCGTTTTTATTGTGTCGCTGCCAAAAAATAATTGCAAATCCGCGATGACCGACCAACTGACATACACCAACCATCGGTCATTTGAAAACAGCCATTCGGTTATTCCAACCTCATTTTTGCAACACTTGTCCGAAGCACTGCCACCGCTCCTTTCCCCTCCCTTTTTCCTCCCTTCTACCATCATTTATCCTTTATTAATGGGAGAACGATGGGAGAACGATGGGAGAACGATGGGAGAACGATGGGAGAACGATGGGAGAACGATGGGAGAACGAGCGAAGGAAAGACGGGACGAGGGCGCTCCAACGGGGGGTGAAGGGGGACAGAGTGATTGAAAAAAGAGGGCGGCGCAACGCGCCGCCCTCTTGAAGGGTTAAACCGGCAAGATTTGTAGAATCGGTCTTACCGGTATGATGGGAGAGTCTATCTAACAACCAGCTTCTTGACCATGTTGGTGTTGTCGCCGGTGATGCGCACGAAGTAGGCACCCTGGGCGAGATTGTTGACATCCATAGTCTTGACGCATTCGCTGTTGCTCTCGAGAGTCTCGGAGGCAACGGTGCGGCCGTTCATGTCGACGA
>JAEEGG010009555.1_pt1 | contig 21702 bp, 21 predicted proteins | sample 9134161 | NCBI WGS metagenome assembly JAEEGG01 (sample SAMN16246543, study PRJNA631951) | gut metagenome | biome: gut microbiome; feature: rumen; material: CR-attached | host: Bos | place: Iran: Karaj | collected 2018-10
TAGATAATAGGTTACACCAGTCTATATAATTTTCTTTCCAGTAAAGGTAAGAGTATCGGCAGATATCACATGCCATACGGACATTTTCATAACATAATGTATCAACTACACTTTGTTCTATATCGGTTAGCAACAAATCAAGTTCTTCATATGAAGCAATACTCCCTTCAAATACATTGTAAATAGAAGTAAGTGCAGTTAAATATATTTCATCATCTACACCACTTGTAAAATCGGATAATGTAATTTCTTCAGCATACTCGTTTTCATTCATTTCATTTAAAACTTGTCCACTCATTTGTAAATCAATATTATAATATTCATTTAAGTAAGTTTGCAAGCAATTTTTAATAAACAAATTACATGTATTGAAAGAAGTGTTTCGTAAATTACTAACATTATTAAAGCATTCTTCATATAAGTATGCTAAAGCATTATTATGTATAATGCCAATATTTTCAATATTATTGTTATACATATTATTTTTGTGTTGCAACACATTTTCTTCTTCTTTTTTGCAGGCAACAAAAACTATTGTTGCAGTTGTCATTATTACTATTGCCATTATGGCTATTTTATTTATTATTTTCATCTTATTTCTTTTTATTATTTGTTTTTGCTGCCATAAAAAGGTGGCAGCCCCTTTTCTTTCCCTGCGGTTCAATACACCACTTTCGGCACAAGGGACGGGAAAAGAAAAAATCCCTTTGCTGCATAAAGCACTCAGGTTTTGTGAATCATGCCACTATTGCCACCGTGCCCGGACAATAACGGCGAATGTTTGGGCACCTTCATCTTGCATAAATACCATACTTCATGGCGCAGGCGGAACAAATGTTCACTAATTAAATCTTGCTTTTCAATATCATGAAAAGAGCAAAAAGAATCTGTTTCTTTGCGTTTTTCTCCTATAAATACAATACTGAACGGAAGACCTAAAATCCGCCATATACATTGAAAAACTTGTGCTAATTCCTTTTTAATTTTTCTTTTCATGATATTGAATTTTTCATTTTGCAAATAAACAAAAAAAAATAATACGAGAGGTAAAAATGGGGGAAAAATTTTGGCATCAGTCATGGAAACGTCCGCTGAATTAAAGAAAAAGCCATTAAAAATTAAAACTTTACGCACAACAATTAGATAGAAAAAAGTGACCTTTAAAGTCACTTTCAAACATTTAATCATCTTGCCATTGCTTAGCAATTGCGAAATATTCATTTCTACGCTCATCATAAGAAACAGATACTACCAAACCTCTATTTATTTGTTGATGTGCCCATTCCATGATAACATCAATACTATCTGATGTAGTTGTATCTCTAATTATCCATCCAGTAACCACACTTCCTTCTCCTTCAAATATAGGTTCATAAAAAACATCTATTTCTGATACATATCCATAACAAATAATGGAATCTTCAATTAAATAAGAAATTTCACAATAACCCAAGCCGTTTTCAGTTGATAGTACATTCATTACATAATTAAATACAACATTAATATCACTTTCATACACAGCATATCTAAACGGAAGGTCTCCTTCTTCTAATATAAACGGATAAGTATCATCTCCCAAATTTTTCTGTTGATTTTTTAGTGTCAATGATTCTTTATCACATAATTCAACTACACTCTTTTCACATGCAGTAAATCCAATAACAATGACCATACCTAATAAGTAAACTATTTTCTTCATATTTTTAATTATTTATATTATTTTAGAATTATTTTAGACTATTTTCAAATGATTTACAGATATACTGGTGTTTGTTTTTTCTTCCAATACTTACAATATTTCCTTTTTCCATTTCTGTTGCCACCCAATTGCAAGCATGTTTCATATTGGACATAAAAAAAGTATAAGAAGAATTTTTATTTTCAGTGATAGGTAAATAATTTTTATATTTATCTGTATCAGAATATCTTACAGATGCATATTTCACATACTTTTTGTCTGAAGAAAAAACAAAATACATACCTTTTTCAACAGGGACCTTGTTTGATTGCTCTTGCAACAACTTTATAATTGTTAATTGCATCAGGTTGTGATAGTCGTAACTATTTTTGTAAATGGCAGCCGTAAACAGCGGATCGTTGTGCAGTTGAATATGATAGTTTTTGAGTTCCTTGCAGATATTACTGTCGGTATAAATTACCAAAGCATTTTCATCTACTATGCTATCCGTATAAATTACTTTCTTTTCCCATACCAAACTGTCGGTATAAACCGTTTGTCCATTTATTACAGAACTATCGGTATAATAGACATCAGAATTTCCAATTAAATAAAACGGTTTTTCCGGAACTTTATTCTTTTGAGCATCTACTTTTACACAAAGCAACATAAGTGCTATTATCACAATTTGTTTATTCATAATACATTAATAATTAATTTAATATCTCATTACACATGCACAATAATAATCACCTTCCTTCCACATATTAATTTCAGTACGTCGACCCATCTTTCTTTTAACCCACCTATCAAATCTATTTTTATTATTTGTCCTTATGTGATTAATTCCATATATCAACTCTTCATCCATACTATCAATATCTATAATATCAATTGATATAAGTGTTGAATCATAATATGCACTTGTTATATCAACATAACCATAACCACACATTCCATCTTCTAATATTGTAGCTATGCAATATCCTAATGTTGTTTCTGAAATTATAGAATGAATACCTTCAAAAAAAATTAGTTCATCATCACCATATACAGCATACTGAAATGGTAAATTTTCTTCTGAAAGAACAAATGGATAACTACCTTCATCTAACAAATTTTTTTGCTGCTTTTCTATCTGAATCATTTTATTGTGAAGACTTCTCTCTTCTTTCTTGCAGGATACAAATAACATTCCTGCTATAACTAATGCCATTATGGCTATTGTTTTATTTGATTTCATCTCTTTAATATTTTATGTTAATAATAATTTTTTTGTCGTTTTCTTCTTGGTTTTTCCGTGTATTAAAAATGTTTGTTCGCCCCCCTTGCAGGGGACAGAAGAAAGCTATTTTTTCATAAGTATATTTTTGATTGGATATTACATAATCGGTTGGTGGAGTGTATGAGCATAAATGGGAATAACGGAAGAATGATTTTTTGTTTAGCGGAGCGAATGCGGAGCGAGCCCAGCACCACCAAGCCAACAAAAACAACCGATAACAATCCAATTAAAAGCATTGTTTATAAATTTTCTGCAAATATACGAAAAAAATAATACAAAAGACAAAATGGTGGAAAATTTCCCCATTTCATAAAAAAACAAACTATTTTTTAATTTTTTGCAAAATATTCTCTCCATATTTCTTCAACAAATATTCTTTTTGCTCCTTAGAAATAGGAAAATAGAGTTTAGATTTGTGCATTTGTTGTTGACGAAGATTTCGTGTATGTAGACGCACTACTCTATCTCCATCATTGTCAAGAGCGATAAGTAAAATTTTACTTCTTCGTTCTTTTTTCCAACAATCGTGGCACAAATTGCCTGATATAAGCCATAGATAGTCAAATTTTTTCAGACTGACATCTATTTCCTGATAGTCGTAAGTGGCTAAAACGATTGAACTATCCTTGTGTTGCGCATATAGTTGGTTATTGGCAATAAATATTAAAACGATAATAAACTTTTTCATTTTTTTCATAACAATCGAAATGTATTGTTTTGTTGTTTTTGATGAGAATTCTTCCTGAGGATGTAAAATTTCTGGCAACAATTGATTCAAATGGAGTTGGCATGTAGCTGAGCTCTTTTTTTTGTGAAAGAGAATAGGTAACAAAAATTTTATCTCTCTTGAAGTGTGAATTTCCATAGGTTGGGTCAACGTTGTCTTGTTCAATGGTATAGCCGATAATGTCATTGGAGATAAAAAATACTTTTTCAATTTTTTCATAGTCTAAGATATCACTATTTTGAAAAAATTGTATTCTTCCATACGTATTGTAGGGGTGCATAAGAGATTCTGTCAATAAAGTATTGACAATGGAATCATAGTTCACATGAGTGGTAAACCGGCAATGAATGGTATCTGTACATTGCAAGTTGAGGTTGAAAATATAGATTTCAGGTCGGGTCGGATGTGCCAGAAGAATATTTTTCCCATTGCTTTCTATGAGTGAATAACGAGAATAATATGCCAATTCTATTCCTTTACCTAAATCTATCTCCTTATCTGCTACAATCTTGTTGTTTTTAATGTCAAAAATGCGCATAGCGTAATTGTCATGTTTGCTAACAGGTTCATATTTAAAGTTATACCCGTTCATAAGAAGAATAATAGAATCGTTAACAACTGTTATTGATTCAAACTTTCTATAGGGTGACCTTGCATAAATTTTCTTTTTTAAACGAAATTTTTCATTTGTATGGTTAAAAATACGTATATATCCGTCACTACAGTATAGATATAATTTATTTTTGTACATTTGTCCGGATATGACTTCATCGCGTTTGTCAAGTAGAAATTTTGGCAAAGGATAAACTTTAAAAGAGGCATCTGGAAAAATCTTTACCAATTGCATTTTATTCCTTTGTTCTCTTGAAAATATCAGCACATAAAAATTGGAATCGCAAGATGGAATCATGATATCCATCTTCCCCGATTCTTCAATATCTGTAAATAGAGAATCACATACATAAAAGGATTGGGAATAGGCAAAAGTGAGGGTAGTAATTGCCAAAATTATTAAAACTATTTTTTTCATTTTTTTCAAAATTTAAAAGGTTGCCCAATACAAGACCGGGCAACCGAAGTTAATATTTATTGTCCAATATAGAAGGCAGGAATTTCGTCAGTGATAACGATGTCATATTCATAGAGACTTTCTCCTGTTTCTTCGTCAGCAATTATATTGCCATTTGAGAAGGTGCAAAATATACCTTCTGTGGTAGCAAAATGTCCGTCTGTTTCGCCCATGTCAATTCTATTTTCAATGATTTGAATAATGGTTTGAATAGTAGATTCCGAAGGCATGAGAGCTATGTAAGGTATTGGAGGACATTCATTGATACCTCTTCCTAAACACCATCTCTCGAACACATATTTTTCATTGCTATTACTATTTGTTTCACGTGTACGAACATCACCATATCCCCTATATCTATTTTCGCCATGGCCAACCCATTTACCTCCTCTTATGTGAGATCTTATTTCATATGTTGGTTCAGTAAAAGCGAAACTACTGGCAGCCAATGCTGCTAATATTATTGTAATTACAAACTTTTTCATGTTCTTAAATTTTTTTGTTAATAATAATTTTTTTGCCGTTTTCTTTCTTGGTTTTTCCATATATTAAAAATATTTGTTCGCCCCCTTGCAGGGGACAGAAGAATGTTATTTGTTCATAGGTATATTTCTGGTCGGATAGTTCATGATTGGGTGGTGAGGAGTAAGAGCATAAATAGGAATAATGGAAGAATAATTTTTGTTTAGCGGAGCGAATGCGAAGAGAGCCCATCACCACCAAGCCAACAAAAACAACCGATAACAATCCAATTAAAAGCATTGTTTATAAATTTTCTGCAAATATACGAAAAAAAATAATACGAAAGTAAAAATTGGGGGGATTTTTTATATTCATTGAAACATGAAATGTTATTATAGAATAATTTTTGTAAGTAATACTTTATAGTACAAATGGGCAACTTGCTTTTAAGTTGCCCATGTTACTCACTATAATGATACTGCGGCGAGTCGTTTGTTATTGAATCGGTATAATTTTAAAGTATCTACATGTAGTTTATCTTTGCTTCTATTATAATTTGTAATGCTTTCAAAAAAGATATTATTAATTGTACATGGACAATACGCATTGATGGTATCTTCCAATTGTTTATCATCATTTAGATAAAACAATAACCAATCTGAAGGAGGAAACATAGTATGCGACAAAAAAATAATTTTACTATTCATAATTTGATTATTCCATGAATTATTATTGTCTTCAAACTTGATAATATCTTCTATAGTGGCAATTTGTTGAGCATTATATCCACATCTTTGTATGGCATGAATCTTTCTTCCCCACCATTTTTTAGTTGTATCCCTATGAATATAGCAATAGTAAGTTATTTCATACACTTTGCCGTTCTCTCTTTTTTTTAAACTCGTTTCTAAATCTTGTATAAAAGAATCATCAAGACCATCAAATAAATTAGTATCTAACATAATTATATTTGAATTAGAATCAACAGTAAAAGAAATGCCAATGGTGGGACAAACACTTTCATTATAATTGTTATTTACTATCTTTTTCTTGCAGGACACAAATAACATTCCTGCCATAACTAATGCTGCACATGCAGCGAATAATAACTTTTTCATGTTCTTAATTTTTTTGCCGTTGTTCTTCTAATAATTCTACTAAAAACATAGAAAACTAAATTTTTGGCAAATATACGAAAAAAATAATACGAAAGGTAAAAATGGGGAAAAATTTTTATGATTGTCCAAAATTACTTATTTATAAGATATGTAAATTATTGTTTATCATAATATATTGTAATAATTTTGAACAACCTTCCAATATGTCTTGCCAGGCAGTTTCAAAATCACCGGTGTACCAAGGGTCTGCAACATCACGAGGGCAATCGGTATAATCCATCAAAAGAGAAATTTTTTGCAAGGTATCGGGTCCGAAAAGACGTTGCAGGTTGCGAAGATTGTTGCGATCCATAGCCACAATCATATCGTAGTAGTGGTAGTCGTCCAAGGTGATTTGCCGGGCAACTTTCCCTGAACAATCCAGATGGTGTTCCATCAATTTTTGTCGGGCAGGAGGATAGACGGGATTGCCGATTTCTTCTCTGCTGGTGGCAGCGGAGGCAATGTCAAAGGCTGCACTCTTGCCGGCTTGTCTGACTAGATCTTTCATGACAAATTCTGCCATAGGGCTCCTGCAAATATTGCCGTGACAGACAAATAGAATTTTTTTCATATATGTTATTTTACTCTGAGATTCAATCCTGCTAATAAAGTATCCGGTTTAAAATGCATCACGCTTGCCATTTCACCGCACATGGAATAGCCGCATTTGTCGCACAAACCCAATTGCATTCCTCCACATTCTAATAGCGATGTGCCGTCTAAAAAGATAAAATTGGAAATCCAGCAATAATGCTTGAAATGTTTCTTTTTCATCATCTTCAATCCGGAATAGGAATTCATAATCGGATAGCCTTGTTTTTTCATGGCAATCACTTCGTCGATGACGGCTGATTGTTTGTCCCAATCTAACTTCATGTGTTCTATGCCTTCAAAAGGAGTTATAAAATTGATGGCAATAGATTGAATATGAGGATTTTCTTTTGCATAGGCTATGGCATTTTTCACATCAATATAATTATAGCGGTTAACCACCATGTTGACACTGAGATATTTGTTTTTGCACAAAGCGATGTTGCGTTCCATATTGTCAAAAGCCCCATTGCCCCGTACTTGGTCGTGATAAGTTTTGGTACCGTCCATACTCACCCAAATAGAATCGGCTTTCACCCATGAAAAATCGTTTTGTGCATTGGTGGTGATGGTGCAGGAGAAAAACCCTATCTGTTTTGCTAAATCAATCAAATGATTGATATTTAAATCATTATCTTTCCAAAGGGTAGGTTCGCCACCTTCAAAATCTACAAATCTTGCCCCTTGCCGATAAGATTGTCGCAGTTCTTTTTCTATGGTGGAGTAAGATTTGTGCACGGGCTTGCAGTGATTGTAAATCACACAATGGGTGCAACTTAAATTGCATTCATCGGTGATAAATATAATGGTTTGCAACGGGCGTTTTTGATTGAAAAATTTGGCTTTGCAAAACCAAAAGGCTAAATAGAAAAATTGTTTTATCATCATTTATTGAATTATCCATGTTAAAATAGAAGCTATCATTATCAATAGAAGGTACAACGACATGGTATTGCGGGCCAAGTACCATCTTATCATAAACCATTCTATGTGATATGCTTGAATGTCACTCCAATATTGCATACTTCCCATCCATTTTTTTGGAGAGATATGTTCATTTTCTTTTCTGCCGAAAGTGAGCATATAATATGCCAAAGCGATGGTTCTCGGCAGGGCTAACCCTATCAGTATATACCACCATGATAATATATGTGTGCAACAACCTATCAAAGTGATTACAACAGGCAGGAAAGCAAATATAAGGGCAAAAACAGCTATTAGTGTTCTGTTTTTTAGCAAGATAGGAATGGTAATGCGGTGCATGGCCTTGTCGGTTTCGGCATCAACAACTGCATGCACATAGGCAATGTTCAGTACGGAAAAACCAACAATAGCCGATATTATCCACATGTTGGAAGTAAATGTGCCACAAGCGGAATAATAGACGCCACTCACCAAAAGAGGTCCGAAAATAATGCCTGTCAGCAACTCTTTTCCTCCTTTGGCATTCAGTTGGAAGGGTTTGGCGGAATAGGAAAATGCCACTACAGCAGTAATAGCCATCAAAACAAAAATGGCGGCACCTCGCTTGATGGCGATGATAGTTGCTATCATGCAGGCTATCAGTAACAAAAGAATGATTATTGTTAATAATTTTTTAGTAGAAACAAGGCCGGAAGTCAAGTATTCGCATTTTCCCCCACGTGCAGGCTTACCGGCTTCAATCATCTGTCGGCGAACAAAGGTGTCGTTATCGTGAAAATCACAATAATCATCCAAAAGATTGAAGGCAAGATGTGCCACGGCGACTCCCAAAGTGGCCAAGAGAGCATATAAAATAGAAAAATCGGGTTGAGCAACAGCCAAACAAATTGCCGCCAATGCCGGCAAAATGCTTTGCGGCAAAGCAACCGCTCTGGCATACAATAACCATTGTTTTATTTTCTTTACCATCCGATGAAGTTTACAATAATTTGCAAAGGTAACATTTTTTTTAGTACTTTTGCAGTCTAAAAATAATAGTAAAATGGCAAACGAGAGAAGATTGAAAAAGTCGCAGTACGACAAAAAGTTAGCAGGTGTTTGTGGAGGCTTTGCCGAATATATTGGCTGCGATTCCACTATGGTAAGATTGGTATATGTATGTATATCGTTGTTTACGGCAGGATTTCCGGGCTTGCTGGTTTATCTTATTGCCTGTATAATTATGCCAAACGAGTAAAAATGAAAATAAATTTTCTTAATGTCTGTTAAGTGAATTTTTTTTAGTATCTTTGCAAATTCATTAAAAAAGAACAATAAACCAAAAAAGATGGAAAGAGATAAACAGATTTTTGAATTAATCGAACAAGAAAGAAAGCGTCAAACTCAAGGAATAGAGTTGATAGCATCAGAAAATTTTGTCAGTCCGCAAGTAATGGAAGCTATGGGTTCTGTGATGACTAATAAATACGCAGAAGGCTACCCCGGCAAACGTTATTATGGCGGATGTCAAATCGTGGACCAAAGTGAACAAATAGCCATTGACAGAGCAAAACAATTATATGGTGCATGTTGGGCAAATGTTCAACCGCATTCAGGTGCTCAAGCCAACATGGCAGTATTTATGGCTTGTTTAAATGCAGGCGATACTTTTATGGGTATGAATTTGAATCACGGTGGTCACCTTTCACATGGTAGTCCTGTTAATTTTTCAGGTATCATGTTCAATGTGGTGGATTATTCTGTAGAAGAAGATACAGGCACCATCGATTACGACAAAATGGAACAAGTAGCCAAAGAAAAACGTCCGAAATTGATTATCGGCGGTGCTTCTGCTTACAGCCGTGATTGGGATTGGGCACGTATGCGTAAAATTGCAGACGAAATAGGTGCTATTTTGATGGGAGATATTTCTCATCCTTCCGGATTGATAGCAAAAGGTTATTTGAACAATGCCGTTAAATATTGTCATATTGTTACCACCACCACTCACAAAACCCTTCGTGGACCTCGTGGAGGTATGATATTGATGGGTGAAGATTTTGATAATCCATGGGGCAAAACCACTCCAAAAGGTGAAATCAAGAAAATGTCAGCCTTGTTAGATTCAGCCGTATTCCCTGGCACACAAGGCGGTCCGCTTGAACATGTAATTGCTGCTAAAGCTGTTGCCTTAGGAGAAGCATTGACAGATTCTTACGATCAATATATCCAACAAGTGATGAAGAATGCCAAAGCTATGTGCAAAGCATTTATTGACAAAGGATATAAAGTAATTTCCAATGGTACTGACAACCATTTAATGTTGATAGATTTGCGTACTAAGTTCCCTGATTTGACAGGAAAAGTAGCAGAAAACACTTTGGTAAAAGCCGATATTACTATCAATAAAAATATGGTTCCGTTCGATAGCCGTAGTCCATTTCAAACATCAGGTTTGCGTGTCGGCACACCGGCCATTACCACTCGTGGCTTAAAAGAAAACGAGATGGCAGGTATAGTTGATATGATAGACGCAGTTTTGTGCGATGTCAACAACGAGGCCTTGATAGAAAAAACACGTAAGCAAGTTAATGAAATGATGGCTAATCGTCCTTTATTTGCTTGGTAATAAACAACGTAATAATTTTTGGGGTGTCCTTCGGGACACTCTTTTTTTTGTAGAAAAAGGGATGAAAAGAATATATCTAACATGGTTGTTATCATTTGCGACAACCTTTGTTTTGGCCCAGTCTGATTCCTTGACATTGCTGCAGGGTAATTGGCAGATAGATACCATAGAAAACGGTTTGATATTTAAGCAAATACATTTTGTCAATCAAGAGTATTTTGCTTCCAATCAAAATATCACTATTTTAGAGATTTTGCCGGAAGCGAATACCAAATTGGCGTTTGTATCGGCACACGGGAGAAAACACACCTCCGCCATGGCAATTGAAAACAATGCCATAGCCGCTATCAATGGTACTTATTTTGACATGAAAAATGGTCGGACTATTTGTTTTATGAGGATTAATGGGAAAAATATCAGTACTAATGTGCCGCAAAAATCTGATGCAGTGCACCGAAAATATTATCAATATGGAACTTTAGTGTTGCAAGAGGGAAAACCGGTCATATTAAAAGCCGATAGCTTAAGGACATGGGAAAATTCGCTTCCTTATACCGACATCATGACGGCAGGACCTTTGTTGCTAAAAGATGGGCAAGAAGAAATCTATAGACACGATAGAACATTTGTTACCAATCGACATAACAGAACAGCCGTCGGCATTAAAGCAGATAGCACCGTTTTGCTGTTGACAGTGGATGGCAGAATGGAAGAAAGTGCCGGCATGACCTTGGACGAATTGTGTGCAACCATGAAATGGCTGGGTTGCCAAGATGTTATCAATATGGATGGAGGAGGCTCAACAACATTTTATTTGCATAGCAATCAGTCAGACACGGCAATTGTCAATTATCCTACCGATAATGGAAAATTCGATCACCAAGGAGAAAGGCGAGTTGCCAATGCTATTTTATTGCTGAGAAAATAAAATTATATCGTAAAAATAATCCTTGAAAAAGTGCTGTGATATGCTTTTTTTTATTACCTTTGCACGTTTAATCTTTAAGTAAGCAGATAGGAAGAAAAATGAAAAAAATAGTTGTCTTTATTTTATGTAGTTTTTTTGTAGGGAAGGTTTTTTCACAAGCTGTTTCTTTAGAAACTGCAAAAATGGTTGCCAACAATGTTTATACACAAGTTACAGGAATGCAAAAAAATGCAGTAACACTTACTTTGTATTCCGACAAAACAATTTCCAATACACATAAATCCATCAATCAAGAAGTTTATTATTATATTTTCAATACCAGTGACAGTGGTTTTGTGATTGTTTCCGGAGACAAAAGAGCCATTCCCGTATTGGCCTATTCAACAGAAGGAAATTTTGATACCACAGACATGCCGGACAATATTAAATGGTGGTTTAGTACTTATGAAGACCAAATAGATATAGCCAAAAGTCACAGTGCCGTTGCTTCTATAGACTTGCAACAACAATGGGATGAATGTATTTTGAATCAACCCTTAAAAAACAGGAAAGGCACAGCGGCAGTGTCTGCTTTGTGTTTTACTAAATGGGGACAAGGAAGCCCTTACAATAAATTTTGTCCTTATGATACGGCAGCATCCCAAAGAACTTATACCGGTTGTGTGGCAACTGCCATGGCACAAGTGATGAAATATTGGAATTTTCCTGCAACGGGAATGGGTACACATACCAGTACTGATACCACATACGGAATCTTGACAGCTGATTTTGGTCATACTTCTTATGCATGGGATAAAATGGCGGTAACCAATCCTGCAACAACTGACACCAATATTGCTTTGTTGATGTATCATTGTGGAGTAGCACTGAATATGGATTATGGTACAACTGGAAGTTCTGCCTATACTTATTTAAATGATTATTGGATTCAAAGAGGTTATATAGATGTTCCTACCGCTTTGAATAACTTTTTTAAATACGATAGTGTACAAGGTTATCACAGAGATTCGTGTACAGAAGCTGCATGGATAGCCATGTTGAAGGCCGAATTGGATTTATCCCGACCGATAGTCTATGCTGGTACAAGCAATTCAGGAAGCGGGCATGCTTTTGTATGTGATGGTTATGACAATAGTAACAACTTCCACATGAATTGGGGTTGGCATGGAACATCTGATGGGTATTTTGCTCTTTCAGCATTGAATCCCGGTTCTTTGGGAGTAGGTGGCGGGTCAGGTGGCTACAATACCAATCAAAGAGCAGTGTTGCATATTGTTCCGAGTGATACAACAATTAAATTGTATAATTTGCAATTAAATAGTAATTTATCTATCAGTGATACTGTTATCAAGTATAAATCACCTTTTTCTCTTTCTGTGCAAGTGGCTAATATCGGAGAAGGCGATTTCAATGGATCTTTTGCAGTGGCTATATATGATTCCCTTGATCGCTTTGTTTGTTATTTAGAAGAAAAAATCAATCAATATATCCCATCAATGGGTCAAGACACTTTGTTGTTTTCAACAGAAGGAAACGACGATTTATATGTACGTTCTTATACTGCTATTTTGTATTATAAATCAGGTTCTTTTGTTTGGAAGCCAATAGATGGTGGTCTTTATACTAATTCTGTTAAATTTGCTATTATACCCAAAGATCCTGCTCCTGCTATGTATTTGCGTAGCGATATGACCATTTCGCCAACAGTTGTCTACAAGGATTCTGCATTTAGTATCACTGCACAATATATAAATAGAGGAACCTTGCCTTTTTCAGGAAGTTATGCAGTGGCGGTTTACGATAGCAATTATCAAAACGTAGGTTTTGTGGCAGTGAAAAACAATGTTTCTTTACAAAACGGCTATTATACTAACCAAACATTTACTACTAAGGGAATGAGTTTGGATAGCGGTAATTATTATGCAGTGGCTATGTATAAGGATTCGACCGATACAGCATGGCAAGAATTGAAAAAATTTGGTGCTACTTCTCCCTACTATCTTCCCTTTACTGTCAAACAAGCATTTCCTATCATGCGTTTGTATAGCAATATTACCATTTCTCCATCTATGGTGATAGTGTCAACGCCTTTTACTGTCAAGGCAAATATTGCCAACTTCGGAACATCTCCGTTTGTCGGCAAGCTAAGGGCAGAAATAGTTGATGAAGAAGGACAAGAAATTGAATTGGTGCAAGAAAAGTCCATTTCCGGTTTGGGTAAAAATACTTATACTTCTTGTACATTTACTTCCAACGGTATTTCTTTGCCGGTAGGAACCTATTATATGACAATTCAAAGTCAATCTGAAAATGGAGAATGGACGATGGTGGAAAATGGCAATTATACCAATCCTGTTGCTTTTGAAGTACATGACGACGTTAGTGTTGCCGAAAATACTTTTGATGAAGTGTCATTGTTTCCGAATCCGACTCAAGGAAAAATTTCTTTAAGAAGAGATTCCGATGGTGAAGCAGTGGTAAAAGTTATAGATATCATGGGAAGGGTTTTAAGTCAGCAAATTATTTCCACAAAAAATTTCGAAATAGACCTTCAATCTTATGCAAATGGCACGTATATTGTAAGTATAGTTGATTGTGATCATATTATTAATAAAAAAGTAGTGAAACGCTAACATATATAAAATGAAGAAGATAGTTTTATTCATTTGTTTATTATTATTAGTAGGAATAGTAAAATCGCAAAGTGTATCCGGCGTAGAAGCACAAACAGTAGCAGAGCATTTTTATGCTCATGTCAATCAATCCCGCAAGTCCAATGCTACGTTGACTTTGTATGCTACACATGCTATTTCAGATGCACGAAAATCTGTCAGTGATAAAGTTTATTATTATATATTCAATGATAGTGATGGTGGATTTGTGATCGTATCAGGTGATAGAAGAGCTATGCCGGTAATAGCCTATTCTACTGAAAGTAAGTTTGATACAGTTGATATGCCCGACAATATAAAAACATGGTTTAGCTTTTACGATGAGCAGTTGGATACTTTAATGTCCATGCCTGTTTCCGTAGCTGCCATGGTTGCCGATGAATGGAATACTTATGAGAATAATATCACTGTCAAAATGCAAAAAGGTACCAAGGCAGTGTCAAAATTGTGCAATACTTATTGGGATCAAGGATCTCCCTACAATAGATATTGTCCGTATGATAATAATGCAAACAAAAGAACCTATACTGGTTGCACCGCAACTGCCATGGGACAAATCATGAAATATTGGAATTATCCTACTTCCGGAACAGGTTCTCATACTTATACACATGCTTCCTATGGCGCTTTGTCAGCAAATTTTGCCAACGAAACTTATCAATGGTCATCTATGCCTTTGTGGAGCCCATCTACTTCTGATACCACCATTGCAAAGTTGTTATATCATTGTGGAGTGGCTGTTAATATGAATTATGGTCCATCAGGGAGTGGTGCTCAAACCATTTCTTCAGATACTTCTGCAAGAGTGGCTTTCAGTCGTTATTTTAAATATCAAACTGTTCAAGGTTATTTTAGATCAAGATATGCGGATTCCGTATGGATAGCAATGTTGAAAACAGAATTGGATTTATCCCGACCGATATTATATACAGGTTATTCAAGTACTGCCGGACATGCTTTTGTATGCGATGGTTACGATGCCAACAACTATTTCCATATCAATTGGGGCTGGAGTGGTTCTTCTGATGGTTATTATCAAATTTCAGCTTTAAATCCGCCAGCATTGGGAGCAGGAGGCAGTGAAGGAGGTTTTAACACCAATCAAAGTGCATTAATGCACATAGTCCCCAATGATACTACTATTGCCCCTAAAACTCACGAAATGAAATTGTACAGCAATTTGTATGTTTTTCCTACTCATCCTGCAGAAGATGGTGCGATGACAGTAATAGTAAAAATTGCAAATTTCGGCAATGCTGCATTTGCGGGAAGTTATAAAATGGATGTGTTGGATAACAATCAAAACTATGTAGGTACAGTAGAAACAAAAAATAACAAAAGTCTAAATCCCAACTATTATGATTCTTTGACATTCCAATCTAATGGAGTGGAAGGCATGAAAGCAGGCATCAATTATGTAAAAGTTTATTACAAACCGACAGGTACTTCAACATGGTTAGAAGTGGGTGCCGGTCAGGGTGGATATGTTAATTTAGTGTCTTTCACCGTAGAAGAAGGTACTTCTGATTTGGAATTATATAGCAATATTAATATTTCTCCATCGGTGGTAACACGAACTGCCAATTTTACTACCAAAGTGACAGTTGCCAATTTCGGAACAAAAACTTTTGAGGGTTTGGTCAGAGCGGATATCTATGATATTGATATGAATTTAGAACAAACCGTAAATTCAAAAACTATCACTTTGCCATGGAACAGAGCCATGCAAGTAAGTTTTGTTTCCCAAAAAACCGATTTAGAACCGGGTACTTATTATATGTCTTTCTATTATCAAGATGCAAACGGGAATTGGCAGCCTATTGATGACGGCAATTATAGCAATTTCTATGAGTTTACTATCAAAGCGGATGTTGCAGTAGAAGAAAAAGAGATAGACAATAGCAAAATATGTCCCAATCCAACTACAGGAAAGATAGTAATAGATGCTGATTTTGAAGGAACTGCACAGGTGGAATTAGTGGACTTGTCCGGTCGAATCTTGGATAGAAAATCGGCCTCTAACAACAATTTGGAATTTGATTTAAGTGATAAAACAAAGGGAATGTACATAATTCGTTTAACAAGCGATACAAAAACATTCTATTATAAAGTTGTAAAAGAATAGAAAATAGTTTGAATATAAAATTTAAGATGAAAAAGATATTATTTTCAGTTATATGCATGGGATGCTTGTTCTCTGCATTTTCACAGCAAGTAAGTAGCGAAACAGCTCAATTGGTTGCAGAAAATTTTTATGCACAATTCAGCGGACAACATAAAAATGCTGTAAGTGTCAATTTGTATTCTACAAAGCCGGTTTCAAAAGAAAGAGCTAATAGTACTGCAACATACTATTATATATATAATACTTCAGACGGAGGTTTTGTAATTGTTTCCGGTGACAAGAGAGCCGTTCCGGTATTGGCGTATTCTACAGAGAGTAGTTTTGACACAGTAGGTATGCCTGACAATATTCGTTGGTGGTTCAGCACCTATGAAGATCAAATAGATGTTGCTGTAACAACCTTGGCAGAAGTGCCAACCCAAACAGCAGTCCAATGGAACGAATGTATCAACAATCAGTTCACCTATCAAAAAGCGACTACAGCTGTTTCTGCTTTGCTGACGACTAAATGGGACCAAGGATCTCCTTATAATACATTTTGTCCTTACGATGCTTCAGTAGGTAAGAGAACCTATACAGGTTGTGTGGCAACAGCCATGGCTCAAATAATGAAATATTGGAATTATCCTACAACAGGAAGCGGTTCCAGCAGTTATACTAGCCCTTATGGAACCTTGTCGGCTAATTACGGCAGTACAACCTATAAGTGGGGGTCTATGGCGAATACTCCGTCATCCAGCGATACCAACGTGGCAAGATTGATGTATCATTGTGGTGTTGCAGTGGAAATGGACTATGGAACAGATGGCAGTGGAGCCTATACTTATTTGAGTGATTATTATATTCAAAGAGGTTATATGGATGCACGTACAGCAATGAAAAACTATTTTAAATACTATAGTGCCATCGGTTATGACCGCTCTAGTTTTTCCGATGCAGCATGGATAGATACTTTGAAAGCCGAATTGGATTTAAGTCGTCCTATTCTTTATGCCGGTCAAGGAACCAATGGCGGACATGCTTTTGTCTTTGATGGTTATAACAATAGCAACTATTTTCATGTCAATTGGGGTTGGAGTGGTTCTTCGGACGGCTATTTCCAAATTTCTGCTTTAAATCCGGGTTCATTAGGTGCCGGTGGTGGTGCCGGAGGTTTCAATAACTCTCAAAAGGCTATCATCCACCTTTATCCTACTTCTCCGATAATGAGATTGCAAATGAATGCCAATTTGACTATCACCCCGACAAATATGCAATATGGTAATTCGTTTAGAATTATTGCAAAACCTTACAATTCCGGCAATTTGCAATATAAAGGCGATTTTACAATAAAAATATTTGATTCCACCGATCAATATATTTGCGATATGGAAGCAAAAACCGACTATACGCTCAATCCTTCCAATTTGTTGACATTGAATTTTTATACATCAGGTCTCAGTGAGTTGTATCCGGGTTCTTATTATGCTTCTTTGTATGGCAGACATGCCGATAGCACCACTTGGTTTCGTATAGATGATGGTGATTATAGCAACAGAGTAAACTTTAAAGTTACAGGGGTGAATTTACAACTCATGGACGCCTTATCAATGAATATAGACACTGTAATTGAACATCAAGGTTTTACTATCACTGCAAAAATTGCCAATACAGGCAATGTGGCTTTCAATGGTTCTTATGCCATGATGCTGTTAGATACTGCAGGAGAATATGTTACTACAGTAAGAGAATATTCCGAACAAACATTGGCCAAAGGTGATTCCGCTACTTTATTGTTTGGTACTCTTTCAAGAACATTGCAAGAAGGTACCTATGAAGCCAAATTATATTACAAAAAATCCTCCGATACTATTTGGAGAGAAGTAAATGGCGGTGATTATGAAAATAGTTTGGAAGTGATTGTAAAAAAACGTGATAGCGAATTGCAAATCAATAGCGGGGAAGCTTTACAAGCCATGATTCCTTATCCTAATCCGACTACCGGCAAGGTAAGTTTCAATATCGGCTTCCAAGACGAAGCAAACGTGGAAATTGTTGATATATTCGGTAGAGTATTGTATCGCAGTACCATTTCTGCATCCAATCCGGACTTAGACATTTCCTCTTACAGCAATGGAGTTTATCTGATTAGATTGTCAGTGGATGGTAAGTCATGCAATTATAAAATTGTAAAACAGTCATGCAGATAAAGCAGTTGTTTGGCGATGATTCCAATTATGACGAAAAAAGTTTTTTTCTCATAGCCGGACCATGTGTGGTGGAAAATGAAACCATGCCTTTGGAGATAGGCAGGGTGTTGAAAGATATCACCGATAGATTGGGCATTCCTTTTATTTTTAAAGCATCTTATCGTAAAGCCAATCGTTCCAGTATCTCTTCTTTTACCGGCATTGGAGACGAAAAAGCTCTGCAAGTGCTGGCAGAAGTAAAGCGGCAACTTCAGGTTCCGGTCATTACAGACATTCATACTGCTGCAGAAGCCGCAATGGCAGCCGAATATGTGGATATATTGCAGATACCTGCTTTTTTGTGCAGACAAACCGATATCTTGCTCGCCGCCGCCAAAACCGGCAAGGTGGTGAATATTAAAAAAGGACAATTCCTTTCGGCAGAAGCTATGCGTTTTCCGGTAGAAAAGGTTCGTTCTGCCGGCAACGATCGTGTCATGATTACCGAACGCGGCACTATGTTCGGCTATCAGGATTTGGTAGTGGATTTTAGAGGCGTGCAAACCATGAGAAGCAACAATTGTCCATTGGTAATAGATGCAACACATTCTGTTCAACAACCTAATCAATCCTTGGGAGTTAGCGGAGGTCGCAGAGATATGATTGCCACTATTGCCAAAGCAGGTATTGCCGTAGGTTTTGACGGCATTTTTATGGAGACACATCCCGATGTGGAACATGCCAAATCCGATGCTACCAATATGCTTCCTTTACAACAAATGGAAGACTTGTTGCAGCAGTTGATAAAAATCAGAAAAGCAGTAATTTCTTAAAAAAAATAATAAAATCTAATATTTTTTTGAGTTTAGTTGTAGTTTTTTCTATCCTTTGTAGTCAAAGGGAAAACAACATCTGACAAGATGAAACAGAAAAAAGAAAAAGAACAGAAAGAACGCGACTTTGAAAAGTTGGTGCAAGAACATCGACAGACCATCTATTCGGTGTGCTATCTCTTCGCCAACGACCGCCAGGAAGCAGATGATCTGGCACAAGAGGTGCTGATACATCTCTGGCAGGGTTTTGAGAATTTCGAAGGGCGAAGTTCGGCCAAAACGTGGGTCTATCGTGTGGCACTGAACACCTGTGTCACCCTTGACAAACGTCAGCGACGCCGTCCGGATTGCATGCCTTTGGAAGTGGATATTGACCTCTTTGCAGACGAAGATGCCTGTCCAGCCGCCAATCGTTTGCACAATCGTATCGCAAAATTACACCCCTTCGACCGTGCTTTGATTCTGCTTTGGCTTGAAGACCTGCCTTACGACGAGATTGCCGCCATACTTGGCATTTCTGTCAATAATGTCAGCGTTCGTCTGGTACGCATACGCGAGAAACTCAAATCATTCAACGACTAAACCTCAAAACAGATATGGAACAATACGAAGACATAAAAAACGAATTACAGCAGGAACTGCGAGACCTGCAACAGAATGTGGAGCAACACAGCAGCTTCAACAAAGATGTGTGGAGACGTGCAGTGAAACGATACACGCGTAGCCTCTACCGGCAAAACATACTATGTGTGGTGTTTTTGTTCGTGATGATGAGCGCCAGCCTTTTGTTTTTATATTTAGAATCATACTGGCCGTGGTGGCTTATCATGCCATATGTATTATTATTTAGTGTGCTGATAATTGACAATCTTGTGGTAACGAGAGGAATGGCACATCCCGATTGGGAAAGCAAAGATGGTATTCGTTCATTGCGTGCGTGCATTCAAGCCAGCAGCAGCATGAAACGTTGGCGTGTGTGGTTCTATCGCGGATTCGGAGCTATAGTTTTGACGTTAACATACATATACCTTTGGTTTAATGACCGACAAATGTTCGTCACCCTGCTTGTATCTAGTCTTATAGCTTTTCCTTTCGGGTATTTAACTGCCAAGCGGGTGAATAAACGCTTCAAAGATCTCGGCGAAGAAATTGATGAGTTGCTGAAAAACGAATAAATATGCCAATAAACGTTACTATTCACCCCTCTAAAAATAAATATAGTATAACACTTAAAATTTTTTAGAGCATTTTAGAGAGATTGATCATTTTTTTGTATCTTTGCAAAAATATTCATACATAAATTCACAAACATGAAAAGAGTATTATCATTTTTATTTATCGCAATGTTTGCAACAGCATCAGTTGCAATGGCGCAATCGGCGGGCAATAACACAGTAGAAGTTGTTTATAACGATACTACGGCAACAGTGACTGTGGCAGACAGTATTAGACAGTATGTAACTGTTGCTCAAAACGGAGCACATGTTTCCATTACGCAAAGTAGCGATCTTGCCAGTGAAATTATCTATAACTTGAGCGGTATGTCAACTGATGGCGAGTTTTATATGTCAGGATCATACAAAGCTACCATTGAGTTAGATAATCTCACGCTGACAAACGCCACCCCGGTGTATAGCGGTGCTGCCATCCATATCCAAAACGGTAAACGCATCAATGTAAAGGTAGTTACCGGTACCACCAACACCCTTGTTGATGCTATCGGTGGGTCGCAGAAAGGATGCCTCTATGTGAAAGGGCATGCCGAGTTTAAGCAGCAGGGGACACTCAACGTAGTAGGCAATGTAAAACACGCCATCAAGGCGGGAGAGTATATTTCGGTGAAAAATGCCACCATCAACGTAATATCCGCTGTAGGCGATGGTATCTCATGCAATCAGTATTTCCTTATGGAAAGCGGTAACGTCAATATCAGTGGCACAGGAGATGATGGCATACAATGTGATATTGAAGGTGATACCACAACAGGTGAAACCACCGATCACGAGGATGAAGATAGTGGCAACATGTACATTGAGGGCGGCACCCTTACCGTCAATTGTACTGCCATAGCCGCCAAAGGCATCAAGAGTGCCGGCGACATCTTTATCAGCGGCGAACCTGTTGTCAACGTGACCACTACCGGCAAAGGAACATGGGACGAGGATGACTTGGAAACCAAAGCAGCATGTGGCATCAGTGCCGACGGCAACATCAATATCAGCGGAGGTTCCATCATTCTCACCTCCACAGGCTCGGGTGGAAAAGGCATGAAGTGCGATAGCATTCTCACCATCAGTGGTGGCGATATCACCATTTCCACCAGTGGTGGCCTCTATTATAATAATGGTACAACAGAGAATACCAACTATACGGGCAACACCGACAACGTTAGCAGCGACTACTACTCTTCACCCAAGGGTGTCAAAGCCGGTCTTAAGTCGCAAGTGGGCAACAGCTACACCTATAGCGGAG
>JAEEGG010009560.1_pt1 | contig 21696 bp, 18 predicted proteins | sample 9134161 | NCBI WGS metagenome assembly JAEEGG01 (sample SAMN16246543, study PRJNA631951) | gut metagenome | biome: gut microbiome; feature: rumen; material: CR-attached | host: Bos | place: Iran: Karaj | collected 2018-10
CTCTGAGTGTAGGAGAGGGACGCAGGTTCTTAAGAGAGACGATCTCACGCTGTGGAGAATTACCGGCGTGTTTGTCAGGTGACGCTTTGCTGTATGGTTCCGGCTTCGGAAATGGAGGAAGCACCGGATCTGAATGTCCCGAAACCCACGAAAAGGATCACGCTCTGGAATTCAGGGAGGTTTATCTGCGATACGAGAGGAACGGGCGAGATATCCTTCGGGCACTGAGCTTTACGGTAAGAAAGGGAGAGATATTCTGCCTGCTCGGCGGGAACGGAGCCGGCAAATCGACTGCCGTAGGCGCTGCGGCGGGACTTGTGAAGCCCTACACCGGCAAGATCAAGGTCTTCGGAAAGAACATCCGCGACTACAGGGGGCAGGAGCTTTACAGAAACTGCGTCGCGCTTCTGCCGCAGGACGTTCAGACCGTTTTCCTGACCGATGATATAAACGGTCGTCACCCCTACGACCTTTCGGGAGGAGAGCAGCAGCTCGCAGCTCTCGACATCGTGCTCGCCACCAAACCCCGATTGTTGCTCCTCGACGAGCCGACCAAGGGACTTGACGCAGTACTGACCGCAGAGCTTGTAAATAGGCTCAGAGCCCTCGCACAGGAAGGCGTAACGATCGTCATCGTATCTCACGATGTCGAGTTCGCCGCGTGCGTTGCGGACCGCTGCGCACTTCTCTTCAACGGTGAAGTCGTCTCAGTGAGCGATTCGCGAGATTTCTTCGCAGGGAACTATTTCTACACTACCGCTCTGGGCAGGATTACAAGAGGAATTGTGAAGTGGTGACCCACCAAGGGACGGGGGTTGGTGGACCATTGGGGTTCATGGTCCACAACCCCCGTCCCCAAGCGGGTCACGTGTAAGAAAACACCTCAGAAAGGAGAATCGCACATGCTTGTTATCCGCAACCGCTCCCTGCGGCGCCTTCTGCGCGTCCTGATCCCGTTTGTGGCGGTGCCCGCCGCGGTCCTTGTCGGCGCCTACGTGTTCAAAGACAAAGTCTACGCCTATATCTCCCTCATCATCACCATCCTTGCGATCGTCCTTTTTATCAGTGGCTTCGAAAGGCGCGAAACCGGCTCCAGGCGAATGGTCATCGTCGTTGTGATGACCGTACTTTCGGTGATAGGACGGTTCGTGCCGGTTATCAAGCCTGTTGCGGCCGTTACAGTGATAAGCGGTGTTTATCTCGGAGGTGAAGCGGGCTTTTTAGTGGGAGCCATGACAGCCGTTATCTCAAACTTTTTCTGGGGCCAGGGACCGTGGACTCCTTTCCAGATGTTTTCATGGGGGCTGATAGGACTCTTTTCGGGACTCCTCGCCGACAGACTCAAGCTATCAAAGATCCTCCTTTACGCTTATGGTGCATTCGCAGGCTTCCTCTTCTCTATGATCATGGATGTCTGGACAGTCCTCTGGATTGACGAAGGATTCTCCTGGGAACCCTACCTTGCGGCTGTCACGACAGCGCTGCCCATGACGCTGCTTTATTCGGTTTCAAATGTGATCTTCCTTAGTATCCTGTTTGATCCCATAGGCAAAAAACTCGAGAGAATAAAAAGGGTTTACGGAATCTGATCCAACGTCGCTCCAAAACTTGAGGATGCTTATGTGTGGAAATGCAGCAATCGGGAGAGATAATGACTAAACAAAATATTCTCATATTCCGTCTTTTAATAAACAAAATGATGTGATATAATACAATAGCGAAGATACATTTTGCATTTTGTGAAGCCCTGCTGTTTTTCGATACCAAAACGAAATTCAATCCAAAACGGGGTGTGGTTCGGAGTTTTTATGACGGCATATGATTTCCTCCTTTGGTTTCAAGGCCTGAGCATCGTGGGTGTTTTTGTAACGCTTGTGATGTTCTTTCCGTCATGGAAAAACAGGATCCATTCTTATCTGTTCATCTTTACATTGTCTGTCCTTGTCAATAATGTAGGATATTTTATCGAGATGATATCCGATAACTCCGTGGACTGCATGTGGGGCACGAGGATCGAGTATCTGGGCAAGATCTTTGTTTCGGTCGGATTGCTGTTCTTCATGACCGAGTACACGGGTGCGCGTCTGAGCACGTACACCAAGCGTATGGTTGCCGTGATCCACTTCCTCATCGTGATCGTGGTGTTCACGAACGACTACCACCACATGTATTACGAGAGCGTCGCGTTCTCAAGAGAAGGTCTTTTCCCTCATAACGTTTATGAGCACGGATTCGTGTATTACATATATATAATGATAGTGGCAGGCTATCTCGTCTTTGCGACATTCTCCGCGATCATGAGACTTGTTCAGGAGCGCAGACGTAAGAGAAAGTTCCAGACAGCCATCATAATCGCCATCGGTCTCGTCATGATGGGCGGTATCGTGGTTTATTCGACCGGGATCGCCGGCGGCTACGATGCGACAGTTATCTCGTATCTGTGCTGCCTTGTCCTCATGATCGTCGCTACTATCAAATACGACCTGATCGCAGCTCTCGATGCTGTAAAGAACTACATCGCCGACAACATGACGGAAGGTATCGTTGCGGTCGATACCGAAGGCGCGATCATCTACTACAACACTATTGCGGAACGCATATATCCGTCTCTTAAAGAAAATGACGAAACCGTCATAGCGCACATCCTCGAGGCGATCGAAAAGGATGAAGTCATCAGCATTAAAAAGAACTATTATAAGGCTGAGGCTACCGATCTCAAGAATGAGAGAAAGATATTCGGTAAGCTTTATGTTATCGACGACGTTACCATCGAGCACAATCATAATCTTGAGCTTAAGCTCCGTTCCATTACGGACGGCATGACGGGACTCTTTAACCGTACCGAGACGCTTCGCCGCATTGAAGAGGCGATGGCTGCGGGCAACGGCGTTGCTCTTGTCATGATCGATATAGATAATTTCAAAACTGTCAACGATTCTTACGGGCATGATGTAGGTGACACCGTCATTAAGGGTGTGGCGAAAGTCATGACCGATCTGACCGTTACAAATCTGAAGCTCTCGGCAGGCCGTTGGGGCGGCGAGGAATTTATGCTCGTCATGCCCGCAACCGGTATCGACGAGGCTGTGAGTGCTGCAGAGAAGATCCGCACGGATTTCGAGAAGACCGAATTCAAGTACGCGGGATTCAGAACTGTCAGCCTCGGAGTCACAGTCTATACCGAAGGTGACGATGCGGACGGTTTCTGTAAGAGAGCTGATGAGGCCCTCTACATTTCCAAACAGGAAGGCAAGAACAGAGTGACCGTAAAGTAAAGTTTTTATGAAGTTGGTCAGATTTTGCCTTTCGAACATGTTTATACTCCACAAATTGTTAATTCGAAATCAAATTTAAGTCCTTGTTTTGTTGTTGTGATATTTCGTGCTAACTCATGTTAATAAGCACGATATGCGGTGTCTGTTGATTGAAACGTTAAACAGACGCTAGAGTGAAAAAATCGTAAAAATGATACTTAATTAGAAAAAAAGAATAAAAAATAGCAATATTTGGTCAGCTGAAGTGCTTATTAGGTTGGTAAATTCACAATAATGTCATATAATGTGAATCATAGAAGTGGGAGTGGGAAGTTTTCCCTCCGAAATGATTTGCTTTTGTGAAGCAGGAAAGGTATACGGGTTTATGGCAAAGCAAAGACGACCTCTGGTGTCACACATTTTCACGGCTGATCCTTCAGCACATGTTTTTAATGATAAGATCTACATCTATCCTTCTCATGATATTCCTCATGATGCGGAAGACAACGATAACGGTGACGAGTACCGTATGGAAGACTACCATGTTCTTTCACTTGATAACCTTGACGCGGAGTGCGTTGACAACGGTGAGGCTCTTCATATGAAGAACATCCCTTGGGTTAGCAAGCAGATGTGGGCTCCCGACGTTGCATATAAGAACGGAACATATTATCTATATTTCCCCGCAAGAGACAAGGACGGCATCTTCAGGATCGGAGTTGCCACATCTTCGTCTCCCGTAGGACCTTTCGATCCCGAACCGGACTACATTCAGGGAACATACAGTATTGACCCCGCTTCTTTCGTTGATGATGACGGAAGAGCATACCTCTACTACGGAGGACTTTGGGGCGGACAGCTCGACAAGTGGACCAAGGGCTTCTTCGATGAGAAGGCAGGTCAGCTTGAGGGCGATCTCGATCCCGAGCGCGATGCTATCGGACCTATGTTCTGTGAGCTCGCAGACGACATGAAGTCACTTAAGGGTGAGCCTCGTCATCTTCAGATCCTTGACGAGGAAGGCAACCCCATCAAAGAAGGCGACGAGGACCGCAGATACTTCGAGGGACCTTGGATGCACAAGTTCAACGGCAAATATTACCTTTCATATTCGACAGGTACAACACACTATCTTGTTTATGCGGAGTCTGACAAGCCCGAAGGCCCCTTTACCTACAAGGGAAGGATCATGGAGCCCGTACTTGGCTGGACAACACATCATTCGATAGTTGAATATCATGGTGATTGGTATCTCTTCTACCATGACTGCGAGCTTTCGAAAGGTATTAACCACCGTAGAAACGTTAAGTACACCAAGCTTGACATCGCTCCCGACGGAACGATCAAGACGATCATCCCCTACGAAAACGAATGATCTGAATCCTTACATACATCATGAGCGCCTGAGTGATCTCAGGCGCTTTTACTATAGAATACTTACCGTTTGGCATCCCGGTGTGTGATGGCAGATTGCCCTAAACTCCCGGTAAATTAAGGAAATGCTTATGAAAAAAGACAAAACCACAACAATCAATAAAGATATAAAAAAAGCCATCCTCGAGCTGCTGTCCGGGATTTCACCCTGCGACGACCGTTCTGAGATCCGAAAAGGGCAGACACCATGTGACAAACGTTTTGGAGGTCTTGCCTCGGGCAGGACAGAGATTAAGTCCGTCGCGCTTTTCGACCTCTCCGACGAAGGTACATACGTTAAGGGATGTGTGTTCCTGACCGACGCGTTTTTGGGGATCCTGCGAGGACCGGTAGAAGCGCTCCCCGAAGGACAGGGAAGAAAGCGAGGCAGGGAAGCGGCAGGAGCGGCCAATGCTCCCGCGCAGGGACTCCCTTCGCACGTAGACAGCGTTTCGTTCATAGATCTGTGCGATATAGATGATATTAAGGCCGAAAGGCTTTTTGCTTCGAGCATCCTGACTGTTGTCTCAAAAGGCAAAGACAGGTTTGTGGCAGCCTTTTCGGGGATCTGCACTCCGGGGATGAACACATTTGTTAAGGAAGTTAAGGCAGCGCTCTCGGGTGAGAGTCCGGACAAAACTGATGCGGATGCACAGACGGGCGCAGAAACCGCCGAAGGTGATGAACTTCCTTCGCAGACCGCGGAAGAAAAAGCGCCTGTCGCAAAGAAACGCACGATCTTCTCTCGCGTCTTCAGATATTTCCTGCGATACAGGGCTTCGGTCATCGTACTGTTCTGCACATACCTTGCATCGGCTCTTATTTCGATAATCTGGCCGTATCTGTCGGGCAAGGTGCTCTATGACGGAGTGATAGGGAAAAACGATGAGTTTCTTGCCCGGTTCGGACTTGAAGGAGAGTACGCGCTTGCGCTTCTCGTGCTTGTTATCTGTATGTTCGGCGCGAGAGTACTTCAGCACGCAGTCCAGATCCTGCAGCAATACCTCGTCGCGAGGGTGGCGGCAAGGACCGTAAGGGACATCAAACAGGATATATTTACATCGATGGGAGACCTGTCGCTTCGCTTCTTCACGAGCAAGCAGACCGGTGGTCTCATGACACGCGTCAGAAGTGATGCGGACAGGATCATAGACTTCTTCCTCGACGGTTTCCCTTTCCTGTTCATTCATTCGACGACCATAATCGTTACATTCATAGTAATGTTCAGGCTCAACTGGCAGCTTTCGCTCCTTGCCGTAGTGCTGCTGCCTGTGCTCGTGATCTTAAGCGTTAAGCTTAAACCCGCACTTTGGACGCTGTACGGCAAGCGTCACCGCGCGGAGCGATCCATGACGGGCAAGGTCAATGACAATCTCACGGGAGCCCGTGTCGTTAAAGCGTTCGGGCGCGAGGACGAGGAGACGGCCGGCTTTTCAAAGAAGTCCGGAGCCCTCGAGACCGCTGAGGTAGATATAGTCAGGTACAATAACAGGTTCACGATCCTTTACAACATGGTTTCCGAGATATCGAATATCTGGGTATGGATCGTCGGTGTGCTTCTTGTCATAGAGACGAAGTCGATCGACCTCGGCGTGCTCGTGACATTTGTCGGATACATCGGATCCTTAAACGGACCCATGAACTTCTTTTCGTATATATTCCGCGTCTGGACCGACAGTATAAACTCCGCGCAGCGCATGCTTGAGATCATTGACGCCGTGCCCGACATAAAAGAAGCCGCTGATCCGGTCAGTCTGTCTGAGCCTCGCGGAGAGATCGAGCTGCAGCACGTGACATTCGGCTATGAAGCTTTCAGACCCGTGCTTAAAGATGTTTCGCTGTATGTTCGCCCCGGTGAAGTGCTTGGTATAGTGGGCCGCTCGGGAGCCGGCAAGTCAACGCTCGTAAACCTTATCTCGAGGCTTTACGATACCGATGAAGGCACAGTGAGGATCGACGGACATGATGTGAAAGATCTCGCTTTTAAGGATCTGAGACGAACCGTTGCGATGGTTTCGCAGGATACCTACATATTCATGGGGTCGGTTGCCGACAATATCGCATATGCGGATAAAGACGCTTCGAGGGAAGACATAATCCGTGCCGCAAAGCTTGCGGGTGCGCATGATTTCATCACTGCGATGCCCGACGGCTATGACACCGTCGTCGGGTCCGGTGGGAAAGACCTTTCGGGCGGCGAGCGCCAGCGACTTTCGATAGCGCGTGCCGTTCTTGCGAACCCCAAGATCCTTATCCTCGACGAGGCGACATCCGCTGTGGACACCAAGACGGAGCAGCTCATCGAAAGATCGATCTCGCTGCTTGCCGAAGGAAGGACAACGATCTCGATCGCACATCGTCTCTCTACCCTTAAAAACGCCGACAGACTGATCGTCATCGACGGCGGAAGGATCGTTGAGGAAGGAACCCACGAGGAGCTTATGAAGAAGGAAGGCATTTATCATATGCTTTCGAACCTACAGACAAGCTTCCTGTCACTTGAGGAAATCTGATGGTTTGCGCCGCGGGGAAACTCTCGTCCCCGGATCTTCGGCGCATGAAGGCATGCTTAAAGATTCAGAAAGGATCCGGTACAGATATATGGAAGATAAAAATACAGACATTACTTTTTTTGAAAGCGAGGGAGGTTTCCTCGGCGCGAAGACAGAGAAGAAAGCCGGCACTTCGGGCGACGGACCGGCCGTCGGGACGTACGACAGAGTCCGTGCGGTCAGGCTCTTTCCTTTTACGGACCCCATGAAGTACATTTCGATCCGCGTCGGAAGCGAAACGGGTGAAGAACTCATGGTCATCGGGGATATCGCCGAACTGCCCGCGGATCAGCAGGCACTTATCAGGAGGGACCTTGAGCTCAATTACTTCATGCCCGTGATAAACAAGATCATCTCGATCAAAGACGAGTACGGCTACGCCTACTTCCATGTCCTGACGGACAAGGGCGAGGTGAAGTTTACCATCAACATGGGCGGAAACAACGTGACAAAGCTCTCCGAGACCCGTCTGCTCATCACAGATATAAACGAAAATCGCTTCGAGATCCGAGATGTACGTGAGCTCACCCCTTCGGAGCAGAGAAAGCTTGACCTGTTCCTGTAAACCGCTTCGGTCGGAGAGAAAGCCCGAACTGTTCCTGTAAACCTAAGGATCAGGGAAGACCCGTTCGGGCGGTGAAGAAGCATGAACCCGGCGGGGGCTCACCCGCCTGTTGATACAACAAAAGGATAAATACCATGATATTAAACTTTGAACTTCCGCGGGAACTGCGCAGTCTCATAACCCTCGACGAGGGCGAGGAGATCTACTATTCGCTTCCCGCTGACATCGATGAACACTCGATGTACACGCGCGATTCGTTTCTTGTGGTTTCGAACAGGACGATCTACTCGGTCATGCACGGCAAGCTTGAAAAAAAGCTCTCCGTTGCGGATTGCGACAGTGCGAAGGCCCATGCTCATGTAGGCCAGGGACTCCTGACCGTGAACCATAAGGGCACACTCATTGTCCTCGCACGGTATACACACGGACACATGGCCCGTTACGCCTATATAGCAAGAGGCATCAACATCCTTGCTTCCGGGCGCAGTGAGCATGTTGAGAGCAATGAATATGAGGCCTCGTGCCCGAAATGCGGGCGCGCGATCCCCGGGACGGCACGTTGCCCGCATTGCAACGGGGAGAACCGCTTTCTCGGAACGCTCAAGAGACTTGCAAGACCCTACATACCTCAGTTCCTCGGTATAGCGGTGCTTATGATCCTCGCTTCGGTTACCACGCTCGTCAATCCCGTGATCCAGAGATACCTTGTGGACGATGTCCTTCTCGACGAGAGCCCTTCGAAGTCGGCGGCTTTTCTGTGCCTCGGGGGCATATTTGCGATGAGCGTCGGGATCGTGTTTGTCAACGTTGCGAAGAGTTTTTATTCGACCAAGCTCGGAGCGCGCATTTCAAATGATATGCGTAAGAGCCTCTTCGAAAAGCTGCAGGCAGCTCCGCTTTCGTACATTAACGACAGGCGCCCCGGAGAGCTCCTCAACCGTGTCGTCCAGGATACGCGTGTTATCAGGGAATTCATGGAAAACAGCTTTTGTAACCTGGTGACGGTGGCATTCATCTTTGTGTGTGATGTGATCTTTATGTTGTCCATAAACGTTAAGCTGGCGCTTATGGCTTTCATTCCCGCGCCTGTTGTGGTTGTTCTGATAATGTTGTTCCGTAAGAACATCCACCGTCGTTTCCATCTTCAGTGGCACAAAAACGACGATATCAGCAGTAACCTTCAGGACGTCATATCCGGCATGAGAGTGGTTAAATCGTACGGGAACGAGAAGGCAGAGTCCGAGAAGTTCCTTAAGTTTTCCAACGAGTACTGCCGTGTCCAGATACGAAACGAATGCTTCTGGGCGATCTTCAATCCGATGCTCAATTTCCTGATGGGTGCGGGAATATTCATAGTTGTTTATTTCGGAGGCAGTCAGGTGCTTGCGGGTGAGATGACCCCCGGAGAGCTCATCCAGTTCATGACATATACGCAGCTTCTGTATCAGTACCTCAACTGGATGACAAACCTTCCCAGGCAGCTTACATCGCTGATCAGCAGTCTGGAGAGGATCGATGACATACTCGCATTTGACCGCATCCCGGATCATGAGAACGGTGTGGTCAGCAAGATAAAGGGACAGATCGATTTTGAAAAGGCCACCTTTGGTTACAGGTCGTATAAGCCTGTTCTCGAGGGGATAGACCTTCATGTCCGGCCGGGTGAGAAGATCGGTATCGTCGGACCTTCGGGCGCCGGCAAATCCACGATGATAAATCTTTTGATGGGCCTTTACGAAGCCGACGACGGTCTCCTGCTCGTGGACGGCAAAGACATAAGGACACTTGACAGGAAGAGCTTCCACAGTCAGCTCGGCGTGGTACTTCAGGAGACGTTCCTCTTCTCGGGAACGATACTCGAGAACATCAGGTTCGCGCGGCCGGACGCTACATATGAGGAAGTCATCGCAGCCGCGAGAACAGCGAACGCGCACGACTTTATCTGCCGGACTCCCGGCGGTTACGACACGTATGTCGGCGAGAAGGGTTACAACCTCTCGGGCGGAGAACGTCAGCGTATCGCCATAGCTCGCGCCGTGCTCGCGGATCCGTCACTTCTTATCCTTGACGAAGCTACGGCGAGCCTTGACACCGAGAGCGAGTACCTTGTTCAGAACGCACTCTCGAAGCTCACAAAGGGCAAGACGACTTTTGCTATCGCCCACCGTCTTTCGACTCTCAAGGACTGTGACAGACTGATCGTGATCGACGGTCACAGGATCTGCGAAATGGGCTCGCATGAGGAGCTTATCGCAGCCAAAGGACTCTACTATGAACTGCTCACAGCGCAGCTGCAGATGCAGCGGCGCAGGGAAGCGTAAAAACAGGGGTGGTCCCCCCCGGTCCACCCCTTTTTTGTGTAAAAAAGTAGTTGACAGAATAGATACCTCGTGATACGATGTATAACGTCAGCTGAAGTATAACACGTTAGGAGGTATAGATGGACATCCAATTAAAACGAGGACTGCTCGAGGTCTGCGTGCTTGCTGCCATCAGGAACGAGGATTCCTACGGCTACAAGATAATCAAGGACATGAGCCCGTACCTTGAGATGTCTGAGTCAACACTCTACACGATCCTTAAGAGGCTTGAAGGCGCATCACTTCTTACAGTCAGATCGGCAGAGCACGGAGGAAGGCTCAGAAAGTATTATCACATAACCCCGCAGGGGCGAGACAGGATCGAAGAATTCAGGGATGACTGGAAAGAGATCGAGGCGATCTACAGATTCATCACGAGAGAGACCGGGCAGATCACAGCACCCGCCGACCATCCGCAACTGACCGGTGAAGCCGAAAGCCGACAGGAGACAAACCTCTCAGAGGTACAGTTCGAAACAGGCCTGACGCTCGACACAGGTGCATTCACTCAGAACACGGAACCGGAAGGTCAGACTTTATTGATAGAATCGGAAAGGAAAGAAAATGAGTAAGACAGAATTTTTGGAGCAGCTCAGAAGAGGTCTTTCCGGCTGCCCCGAACAGGAAAAAGAAGAAAGGATCGCTTTTTATGACGAGATGATAAGCGATTATCTTGAAGAAGGACTTACCGAAAGTGAAGCGGTAGCGAAGATCGGAGATCCGCGCGATATCGCCGCCGGCATCATGGCAGACCTGCCTCTTTCGGCGCTGGTTAAAGAGAGGATCAAACCGGGCAGAAAGCTTAAGAGCTGGGAGCTCATCCTGATCATACTTGGCAGTCCCATATGGATATCCCTGGTGATCGCAGCGATCGCGGTCATCTTCTCGATATATGTGGCGGTTTGGTCCATAGTCGTTGCTGTTTACGCGGCAGACCTCGGACTTGCGGTCGGAGCGATCTGTGCTCCTGTTTACGGTATATTCACTTTCTCGGCTTCGGGAATGATGATGATCGGTATCGGAGTGTTCTGTGCCGGCGCAGCGATCGCACTCTTTATAGGATGTATCAAATTCACGGGTGTAATGGTTAAACTCACACGTTCAATACTGCTCGGTATCAAGAGTCTTTTTATCAAAAAGGATGAGACAGCAGAGGACTGACAATACGGTTGATCAAAAGAGAGGAATATAAATGAACAGAAATATCAAAATAGCACTTATCGCAGCCGCCTTTCTCATGGCTGCGGGACTTATCATCACTTTTATATCGGTAGCGTCGACCGGATTCGACGTACACGAGATATCGGATGGCAATTTTGTTGAAAGAACATTCAACCTTGAACATGATTTCGAAGGGATCTATGTGGACGTCAGCAGCGAAGACGTTTCGTTCTACGTGACGGACGGACAGCCCCGCGTGGTTACGTATCAAAGAGACGATGTCGATGTTTCGGTCACGATCGCAAATAACATTCTCAGTGTAGAGACGGATATGGGCAAATGGTTCTCGATGGGTATAAACTTTGAGAACCCCACGGTAAAGATCTATCTCAACAAGAGCACTTTTGCAGGCGACCTCACCATTAAGTCTTCGTCGGGAAATGTTGAGGTTCCCTCGACACTTCAGTTTGCAAATGCTTCGCTCGACGCATCTTCGGGTAACCTGAGTCTGACGGCACAGGTGAGCGGATCGGTCAGGACCAATGCAAGCTCGGGCAACATCATCGTCCATGGTGTAAATGCAAAGCGGCTTGATGCCGACACTTCGTCGGGTAACATAGTTATGACATCGTGCAGCTTCGCGGGCGATGCAAAGATATCGTGCACCTCGGGTAACATAACCGTTAAGGATTCCGAGTTCACCGCGCTTATTACCGAAACCTCCTCGGGAGACCTCAAGATGAGCGGAGTTAATGTCAGCGGAGACCTCTCCTCCCAGTCGTCTTCGGGCGAGATGGAATTCAAGAGCTCATATGCCGGCTCCTTTAATGCGGTTTCGTCATCGGGTGATATCACTTTTGAACGATTCGATTCGAAGAAGATGAACATCGAAACAACTTCGGGTGAGGTAGAAGGTTCCCTGCTTTCCGATAAGCTCTTTAATGTACGAACAAATTCGGGTGATGTTGATACGCCTTCACCTCGCGGAGAGGAAGAATGCAACATAAGCACGAGCTCCGGCGACGTAGAGCTCAGGATAGCATAATACCCGGTCGGAACAGTAACAGGCTTTGTGTTTATCTTAAATACTGTTTTTGTGGCAAATTTCCCTTTGAAAATTACGCTGTGTCGTATATAATATCTCTGTGGGCGCTTAGAGTCGCCTTTTAGGGGATATGTGAAAGGAGTTATTTGTCATGCTTGGAAGTGACATCGGTATAGATCTCGGTACGGCCAGCGTACTTGTATATATCAAAGGAAAGGGTGTTGTGCTCAAGGAGCCCTCGGTTGTGGCTTTTGACAGGGACACCAACAAGATCAAAGCAATAGGAGAGAACGCGAGACTGATGCTCGGTCGTACACCGGGTAACATCGTTGCCGTAAGACCTCTCCGTCAGGGCGTTATCTCGGACTACACGGTTACCGAGAAGATGCTCAAGTACTTCATCCAGAAGGCTGTCGGCAAGCAGCGCTTCCGTAAGCCCGTCATCAGCGTGTGCGTACCCAGCGGTGTTACCGAAGTTGAGAAGAAGGCCGTTGAGGATGCTACATATCAGGCAGGTGCCCGTGAGGTTGCCATCATCGAGGAGCCCATCGCGGCTGCCATCGGTGCAGGCATCGACATCTCGCGTCCCTGCGGTAACATGATCGTCGACATCGGCGGCGGAACAACCGATATCGCAGTTATCTCGCTCGGCGGAACTGTTGTCAGCACGTCGATCAAGATCGCGGGTGATGACTTCGACGAAGCACTCGTGAGATATATGCGTAAGAAGCATAACCTCCTTATCGGTGAGCGTACCGCTGAGGATATCAAGACAAACATCGGATCGGCATACAGACGTCCCGAGCCTGTTGCAATGGACGTCAGAGGCCGTAACCTCGTGACCGGTCTTCCCAAGACCATCTCCGTTACATCGGAGGAGACGGAGGAGGCTCTCAAGGAGACGACCTCCCAGATCGTAGAAGCGATCCACAGCGTTCTCGAGAAGACTCCTCCCGAACTCGCAGCCGACATCGCTGACCGCGGTATCGTTCTTACCGGCGGCGGATGCCTGCTCTACGGACTTGAGGAGCTCATCGAAGAGAAGACGGGTATCACGACCATGACAGCAGAGGATCCCATGACAGCCGTTGCGATCGGAACAGGCAAGTACGTGGAGATGTTCAGCTCCAGAAAGTAAAGAGAGGGTCAGTCGTCACGCGAAGCGTAAAAGGCGTTTCGCGTAAGGGCTGACCTATTTGTATTATCCGGCTGTGGACCTGTGCCCTTTGATCGGGAAGAAATGCATATGTGATGTTAAGAAATATGCAGAAAAAGCCGATAAAAACTGTGAAAACATTTCCTGTCCCGTTACAGAATGTGTACGATACGGTTACTTCGACAGGACAGAAAATATATTTAAACAGGCATTCAGAAAGAACCCACTGATGTAACATAAGCGTTGCGTCACGGCAGTGAACAGACCGGAGGGCTTGTTCGAAAAGATCACGGAGGATCTTTGCCGGCGGTTTCAACACGAGGAACTACATGCTCAGAAGCCTTTATACCGGATGGACCGGTATGTACAACGAACAGAAGAGACTGGACGTCATCTCCAACAACATGGCGAATGCGACTACCGTCGGATTCAAGAAGGAGGGCGTTACCAGTCAGAGCTTTAAAGACCATCTTGCGATCAAGATCCGCGACGAGTCGGAGGATTGGAAGCAGCGCAGGATCGGTGACCTTGCCCCGGGCGTTAAGATCGGTGAAGTCTATACCGACTACGCGCAGGGTTCTTTGCGTGAAACGACGAATCCCTACGACCTCGCGATGGACGGCGACGGATTCTTTACCGTCAGGATCACGGACCGCGAAGGCGGGGATCATATCCGTTATACCCGCGCCGGCAGCTTCCACATGAGGGAAGACGGCTTCGTCACAGATGTTGACGGCAACCACCTTCAGGGCGAGTCGGGCGATGTTCAGGTGCCCGTAGATGCACATCAGGTTGTCATCGACACCGACGGAACGATCTACGCCGACGGCGAAGCGATCGACAGGCTCCTCATCAAAGACTTTGAGGACTACGACTACTTCAAGAAGCACGGCGACACCTACTACGAGCCGGTCAAGGGCGCGACCGAGAAGGACGCGACGGGCTACGTGCGCCAGGGCTACACGGAGCAGTCGAATGTCAATGTTGTCTACGAGATGGTCAACATGATCGCGATCACCCGTGCATATGAAGCAAACCAGAAGGTCATCAAGAGTGTGGACAGCACGATCGAGCTTGCGGTTTCTTCTGTAGGTAAGGTTTGATAAAGGAGGTTCCGCATGATAAGAGCTTTATGGACAGGCGCTTCGGGAATGACGGCGCAGCAGACAAGTCTTGATAATATCGCCAACAATCTTTCCAATGTTAATACAGCAGGTTTCAAAAAGCAGACCACCGAGTTCTCGACGCTTCTTTACCAGAAGCTTCAGAGAAAGGTGACCGACAACAACGGTGACCCTAAGCCCGTCATCGGACAGGTCGGACTCGGTGTTCGCGTATCGGGTCTTTCACAGATATTCACTCAGGGCGCAATGCTCGAGACGGGCAGAAAGTTCGACTTCTGTATCGAGGGCGAGGGCTTCTTCAGAGTTCAGCTTCCCGACGGAACGATCGGCTACACCCGTAACGGTGCGCTTCAGACTTCCATGACAGCTGAAGGTGTTGCTGTTTGTACTGCGGAGGGTTACAGCCTGCTCGACGACGCAGGGCAGCCCATCATCTTCGGACCCGAGTACGACATGGCAAAGGTCAACATCGATCAGTGGGGCAACTTCACATATCCCGACGAGGAGACGAACGTTGCGATGAATATCGGCGTCAAGGTCAGCCTCGCACAGTTCAACAACCCCGCAGGTCTCAACAAGATCTCGGGCAGCATGTTCCGTGAGAGCGAGAACTCCGGGGCTCCGAGACTCGAAGCGGACGATCAGCTCCTCACAGCCAGCAAGGTTCACTCCGGATACCTCGAGGGCTCGAACGTCGCAACCGTGGACGAGATCGTAAACCTCATCGTAACGCAGCGTGCTTACGAGATGAACTCAAAGGTCATCACCGCATCGGATGAAATGATGCAGCAAGCAAACAACTTACGCTCATAATAATGAAAGGACCAAGACATGGCTTTATCTATCAGTTCAGACATTAACGCCGTAATGGACCGCTACAACAAGCAGACCGCGGCGAACTCGCGTGCGGACAGCCTTGAGAAGTCTCTGAAGGGAGACCTCACGAATGCCAGCGACGAGGAGCTCATGAATGTCTGCAAGAGCTTTGAGGCGTATTTACTTGAGCATGTCCTCAAAGACGTGAAGGAAACCATCGTTCCGAAGAAGGATGATGAGAATCCTTACCTCTCGATGTTCGGGGACAAGATGTACGAGGAGTACACAAAGATGATCGCCGACAGCGGAGATCTCGGGATAGCGCAGAAGCTCTTTGAATCCATGAAGAGAAACACTCCGGGAATTAAACCTACTGAACAATGACGGATTCTCCTGCCGCGTATGTCTTTCCGAAAACGCTGACGCTTTAATTGTTTTCGGAAAGATATACGGGCGCGGAGAATCCTGTCTATGGGCGGTTATAAACCGTAAAGAGGAGAAACATATATTTGAAAGAATTAGAGGGCACCGTCAACAATATCATATATCGCAACGACGAGACCGGTTACACGGTGTTTGAGCTTGCGGTATCGGGAAAAGATCAGCCGGTCACCTGTGTGGGTGGCTTTTCTTTTATTGCTGAGGGAGAGTGCCTGAGGATCAACGGCCGCGATAAGCGTCACCCCGTGTACGGTGACCAGATCGAGGTCGTTTCTTATGAGGATATAGAGCCGAGTGACGCGGGCTCCATGGAGCGCTACCTTGCGAGCGGAGTCATAAAGGGTGTGGGCCTCAAGCTCGCGTCGAGGATAGTGGCAGCGTTCGGCGACGACACCTTCAGAGTGATCGAGGAGGAGCCGGAAGCACTCGTGGATATCAAGGGCATAAGCGTCAGACTCGCGCGCACGATAGCCGAATCCTTTGAGGAGAAGCGCGGGATCCGTGACCTCATGCTCTTCCTGCAGAAGTACGGCATCAGCAACAGCCTTGCGCTCAAGATCCACAAAGAGTACGGCCACGAGGCAAAGAAGATCATCCTTGAGAACCCGTACAGACTTGCGCAGGACATCCGGGGAGTCGGTTTCAAGACGGCGGATGCGCTTGCGATGAATATAGGCATTGAGAAGGACTGCGAGCACAGGATCCGTGCGGGCATCCTTTACCAGCTCACGGTCGCTGAGGGCGCGGGACACACTTACCTTCCGGCCGATATGCTCGTGGCAGCGGTCTGCGGGCTGCTCGATGTGGATGAGGAAGCGGTGCAGAAAGCGCTTGACGATCTGACGGTCGAAGGAAGCGTGATTGTAAAAAGCTCGGGAAACTATGATCCCATAACCATGGAGGGACCCGCAGAACCCGGGAAGGTCTACCGCGCTCCTTTTTATTACATGGAACTCGGTGTGGCGCGCATGCTGCTCGATCTCGATTCGATGGACCAGTACGGCGGCGAGATCTCCGAGAAAGAGTTTGAACAGATGGGCATGGGCGAGGTCGTGCTCGACGACCTTCAGAAGAGAGCGGTACGCGAGGCCTACAAGCACGGTGTGTTCATCCTCACGGGAGGCCCCGGTACAGGAAAAACCACGACCATCCGCGCCATGATCTCATACTTCGAAAAGAAGGGGCTCACGATCCTGATCGCAGCCCCCACGGGTCGCGCGGCCAAGAGGATCACCGAGACCACGGGACGCGAGGCACTCACGATCCACAGGATGCTCGGATGCCAGGGTGTGCCCGACGATCCCGCCGGCGGAAGCAGAGGCCGCTTTACATTTGAAAAGAACGAGGACGAACCGCTTGAAGCGGACGCTGTCATCATCGACGAGATGTCCATGGTCGACCTGCCGCTTATGCATGCGCTCCTCAAGGCCGTCTGCCAGGGCACAAGGCTTATACTTGTCGGTGACGCGAACCAGCTCCCGAGTGTGGGCCCCGGTAATGTTCTTAAAGACATCCTTGCGTCTCACCGCTTTAACGCGGTCTGCCTGACACGCATATTCAGGCAGGCGATGGAAAGCGACATCATAGTCGGTGCGCACATGATCAACCGCGGTGAGATCCCCAAGCTGGACAACAATTCAAAGGACCTCTTTATGATGGAGAGGCTTTCTACGGATGAGATCCGCGGCGTTATCGCGAATCTTGTCGGGGGAAGGCTTGCCCGTTACGTCGGAGAGGATGTTTTTGACGTGCAGATCCTCACGCCCATGAAGAAGGGTGAGCTTGGGACCATAAACCTTAACAGCCTCCTGCAGCAGTTCCTCAACCCGCCCGAAGAGGGACGCAGGCAGATGGAATATCACGACGTTATCTTCCGTGAGGGCGACAAAGTCATGCAGACCAAGAACGACTACCACCTCGAGTGGGAGGTCAGGGAACGCGGCTTTGTAAAGAGCACCGGCACGGGCATCTACAACGGCGACATGGGCAGGATCAGGCAGATCAACACCTTCGCCCAGCACATTCTGATAGAATTCGATGACAGCAGGTTTGTCGAATATCCTTTCTCGCAGCTTGACGAGCTTGAGCTTGCTTACGCTGTGACGATCCACAAGTCACAGGGCAGCGAGTATCCGGCTGTCGTGCTCCCGCTTCTGACGGGGCCGGCCCAGCTGTTCAACAGAAACATACTCTATACAGCGGTCACACGTGCCAAGAAATGCGTTATCATCGTCGGCAGCCGTCAGACCGTTATAAACATGATCCACAATGAAAATGAGCAGAAGAGGTATTCTGCGCTCACAGAGTGCATTACGCAGATGAACTGACTTCTGTCTGACGCTTATTGACAAAAAGAAAACAAATCCCCAAAACCAAACATTACCCAAATGTTGTTTATGGCGTATCTGTGAATAGTTACAATTTTATTGCAAATCCTGAAATTTTAACGTGCATTTTAATAATATACGTGTTATAATTATTCAAAGACAAAATCGGCATATGATCAGAACGACAGAAAGATCGGAGGTCGGATTGAGAGAAGGACTGACTCATCTTTTATATCCGAGGAAGTGCCCGGGGTGCGGGATCGTACTCCCTGCGGGAAAGCTCGTCTGCGACGAGTGCAGAGAGGACTTCAGGCCGATCGAAGAACCCACCTGCTTTATGTGCGGGCGGCAGATCACGAGCATGACGGGAGAGCTGTGTTACACGTGCTCCACATCGGACCGCAGCAACGCTTTCGGGATAGCGATCTTCCCTTACAACGACATCATGAAGAAGGCGATGAGCGATCTTAAGTTTCGCGACCGGACGGACAATGCGGACTTCTTCGCGGCGATGGCAGTGACCCACGCCGGCTCTAAGATCAGGGATTTCGCACCGTGTGCTCTGATCCCCGTTCCTGCTCACAAAACCAGGTCCCGGAACCGCGGTTACAACCAGACGGAGCTGATCTGTAACAAGATCGGCGACCTGCTCGGGATACCCGTGATCAACGACCTGCTCCTGCGCACGCGCAAGACCGACTTCCAGAAGGATCTCGGAAGGATGAGCAGGAGGCGTAATCTTGAAGGCGCATTCGCATGTAACTTTGAGGTGTACCCAAGAGCCATGATCGAAGCCGAATTGCCCCGAGTACTTGTTGTGGATGACATCTACACAACCGGAAGCACCATGGAACATTGTGCCTCGAAGCTCGTCGAATCGGGCGTTTCCAAGGTCGGGCTCTTGAGCATCGCCATAGGCGGTGGCACATAAGCGTGAGCATGAAAACGCATCGTGGCACATAAGCGTTAAAGAAATGCGCATTTTTTCAAAACGCATAGCGCGTTTTATAAATGCGTGAGATAAACCGGAAGGAGTGATTGTATGGAAGTCAGATCATGTAGAGGTTGCGGAAAGCTTTATAACTACCTCGGACCTACCACACCGGCTTGCCCTGCATGTATGGCAGCGATGGAAGAGAAGTTCCAGACTTGCAAGGAGTACATCAGGGATAACCCCGGTGCCAATATCCAGAAGGTGTCTGAAGAAACCGATACCCCGGTAAAGATGATCAAACAATGGGTACGAGAGGAGCGCCTTACCTTTGCTGAAGGATCGGTAGTCGGCATCGAGTGTGAGGGCTGCGGAGCAAGTATTCTGACAGGAAGGTACTGCCCTGCCTGCAAATTCAAGATGCAGCAGACATTTGCGAACGCCTCGAGAAGACCTGCGGCTCCCGAACCGGCAAACAACAGCAACAGGGGTGACAGCAACAAGATGCGATTCCTGGATAATAGGTAAGGGGTGATACGCTATAGAGATCAATGACCGTTTCATAGAGGAGACGATCCGTTCGGTTTATGCGTCGGTCACCAAGACCGTAGCCCAGATCGATCTTACGGATCCACCTCCTCGCAAGAAGAGGATCGAAGCACCTGTTTCGGTGGTCGTCCTGTCGAAGGGGATTTTCAAGTCAAGGGTTGTGAGCACGTTCCCGTCACTCCTTGTTGACGAGATCGTGGACAGGATGAGCCGCAATACACCTCTGTCACCCGAGGACAGGGATGCGTACTTCAAAGAGTACATCAACATGTGTTTCGGAAGATTTATCTCCCGGATCAACAACGAAACAGGCAGGGCGTCGCGATTTGTGATCCCCGTTATGATCCGAGGATTGTACCGCGCAGCTCCGGAAAATCAGTTCTCCGACACGGCACATGTCGATTTCGGAAGTGACTACGGAAGCGTAAACATGACAGTATCATATGACATTTTACCCGAGCATTCGAGTAACTAGTCAGAAAGGAAGAATATGAAGAAAATACTCATTATCGATGATTCGCCGTTCATCTACAAGGAGGTTGCGGCAACACTTGAGGGGCTCGATTACGAGGTTATCGGACACGCAAAGAGCGGTGAAGAAGGTATCGCCATGGTCCAGGAGCTTCAGCCTGACATCATTACCCTTGACATTGTAATGCCCGGTATCGATGGCATTGAGACAGCTGAGAAGCTCATGGAGATCGCACCCAACACCAAGATCGTCATGCTCAGCTCACTCTGTGATCATGATACCGTCAGCGAGGTTGAGTCGCTCGGCCTTAAGTATCTTGTTTCGAAACCCATCGAAAAGGAAGTCCTTATCGAGACTCTTGAGAAGGTCTGCAAGGAGTGATACTCCATGCAACTCGGCACGCAGGCTGAGGACTGCTTGGGAGCCCGGTACATGATCATGTGTCGGGTGAGGGGTCAACAACGAACCCTGCCGTTAAAGCGGAGTGATTCACTCAAGCCTCAGCTTGATCCGAAAGCCGGATCCCTGTCGGCTCCTGTGTTACTTTGCCCTCCTTCATGAGGTGCCCGACGGCCCTCTTGAAAGAATTCTTTGACATGCCGAAAGTCCGTCGGATCACGTCGGTATCGGTCTTGTCGTTCACGGGCAGGAAGTTGCCGGGAGCTGCCGCGAGTCGTCCCGTGATGAGCTCGCAGTCGGCAAAAATCTGAACATGTGACGGGTCGCGCATCGCAAGCACGAGCTTGCCGTCCGGAAGGACGCGTGCGACACGTAATCTGATCTCGTCCCCGATATTCACTTCGGTAACGAGATCTTTTTTTGGTATCAGGGCACGGAAAATCCCGTCAACAGCGACATGAGCGCCTTCGTCACGGCCTGTCTCGTAGATCCTGCCGAGCACCCTGTCGCCCGTTTTGTAGGGCGAGTCGTTCCGCAGGTATTTGTAAAGCTTCATGGTCGCGCAAAGACGACCGGACTTGTCGATATAAAGTGCAACGAGCACGCGGCTGCCCTGCTTGGGGCGCTTGGTCTGCTCGCGGTAGGGAAGGAAAAGATCCTTCTTGAGGCCCCAGTCGAGAAACGTGCCGAGCTGGGTCACCTCAACGCACGTGAGCACCGCAGTCTCCCCGAGTGTGAGCAGCGGCCGCTTCATGGTCGCAACGGGCCTGTCCTCGGAGTCGAGGTAGATAAAGCACTCGGTGATATCGCCCTTGTTTAAGCGCGCCGTCGTCTCGCCCTTGGGCAGGAGGACTTCACCGCTTATGTGACCCCGCGTGCGCTCTTCCTTCTCAGCTTTAGTTGTACCTGTTGCTTCGGAGATTGAGCTCTTTGCGGTTATGGCAGATGTAGTTCCGACGCCTTCTGAATTTGAGCCGACTGCGATATTCGCAGCAAGATCGGCGGCTTCCGTGGCGGGAGAATCTATCGGGTCAGCGTCTGTGATATATGCGCCGTGAGGTGTGATCCTTGCGATCTTTACTGTATTTATCTTACCGAGTTCCATGGTTGTTCCTTTCAGGTAAAACTTCT
>JAEEGG010009564.1_pt1 | contig 21689 bp, 20 predicted proteins | sample 9134161 | NCBI WGS metagenome assembly JAEEGG01 (sample SAMN16246543, study PRJNA631951) | gut metagenome | biome: gut microbiome; feature: rumen; material: CR-attached | host: Bos | place: Iran: Karaj | collected 2018-10
TCCATTTCACGGAAGGCTGGGCAGCCAGGAATTCGGCGATCTGCTGGGCCGAAGCACAGATGTGCTTCACGCGGACGGCGAGGGTCTGGATGCCGAGGTTCAGGTAGAAGGCGTTCTGCGGGCTCTGGATGGAACCGAGGTCGCGCATCAGCTGGCTGGTGGCCTTGGTTATATATGCGAGCTTGCCGAATTTCTTCGTATACGTTAATCCGTGGTAGGACTCGTCCGGGGTGGTGAGGCCGGGGAATTTCTCCGCGTGCGCCTCCCAGTCGAAGTTGCCGCTGTCGATGATGGCGCCGCCGACGGTGGTGCCGTGGCCGTCGAGGTACTTGGTGGTGGAGTGGGTGACGATGTCGGCGCCCCACTCGATCGGGCGGAGGTGCACCGGCGTCGGGAAGGTGTTGTCCACGATGAGGGGCACGCCGTGCTTGTGGGCGATGCGCGCCATGCGCTCGATATCGAGCACGCGCACGCCGGGGTTGGTGAGCGTCTCGCCGAAGAGGAGCTTGGTGTTGGGCCGGAAGGCCGCTTCGATCTCCTCGTCGGAGGCGTTCTGGTCGATGAAGGTGACCTCGATGCCCATCTTCGGGAACGTGACGCCGAAGAGGTTGTAGGTGCCGCCGTAGATCGCCGAGGTGGTGATCATATGGTCGCCGGCCGTGCAGATGTTGAAGCAGGCGAAGAAGTTGGCGGCCTGGCCGGAGGAGGTCAGCATCCCCGCGACGCCGCCCTCCAGGGCCGCCAGGCGGGCGGCTACACGGTCGTTGGTGGGGTTCTGCAGGCGGGTATAGAAATAGCCGGCCTCTTCGAGGTCGAACAGGCGGCCCATCTGCTCGCTGGTGCTGTACTTGAAGGTCGTGCTCTGGATGATCGGCATCTGCCGGGATTCGCCGTTGGCGGGCTCCCAGCCGGCCTGGACACACAGGGTGCCGGGATGGAGGTTCTCTTTCATACGCTAATGTCTAACCGTAAGTGCAAAGATAAGCTTTTTTCGTAACTTTGCACCGTATGGAAGAAGAGAAGAAACTGTATCCGTTCAAGTTCTGCACGCTGCAGGACGATTATCCCTGGGGCAGCGAAATATTCAAGGTCGCAGACCTGGGGTATCGCGATTCGCTGGTCCGCGAGGGCTGGCTGGCGGGCAACAGCCTGTCCGAAGTTATGGACACCTACCTCGACCGCGTGGTCGGCGACAATGTCTATGACTACTACGGACGGCAGTTCCCGGTGTGCGTGCGGCTTTTGCGCTGCAAGGGACGGATGCCGCTGCGCGTGCATCCCAACGACGAAGTGGCCGCCCAGCGGTATGATTTCCTGGGGAAGGAAAAGATCTGGTATGTGCTGCGCGCCGGGCTCGACGCCCGCCTGCTGGTGGGCTTCCGCCACGGCACCGACGCCGCGGAGTTCTACCCCAGATGCCTGGACGGCAGCGTGGAAGGGCTCCTCAATACCATCGCCCCCTATGCCGGGCAGTGGCTGCACATTCCGGCCGGTACGCCCCATTCGGCGCTCGGCGACGTGGAGATCCTCGAGATCGCCGAGTCGTCTCCGATGGATTTCTGCCTCTGCGGCTGGGGGGAGGAGGTCCACCCGGACGAATTCGACCCCGCGCTGACCCTGATTGACGCGCTCGATTTCATTGATTACAGGCCCTTCTCCCCCGCCTCAGTCCGGACTTCCGCCGGCTCGGCGCCGGATTCGGAGCGGCTCGCAGACCTGCCGCAGATGCGTCTGGACCGCATTGCCCTGAGGGCGCCGATCGAGATTACGCGCGAAGCGGGCCCATTCCTCCTCTATACCTGCGTGCGCGGCAGCGCGACCCTGCGCGTCCCGCAGACGGGCGACTATGCGCTGGAGACCGGGGAGACGATCCTCGTCCCGGCCGAATGCCTGGAATTCCAGCTCGTGCCGGGCACGTCCGACGCCCTCCTGCTCGAGACCTCGGTCGTACGCGCCGACGCGGATCCGTACATCAACCCGGCAGCGGAACCGACCCTGCCTGACGCGGAGTAAGCGCGCTTAATCCATCTGTGAGAGGACGAAGGACACCGAGCCGGTGACCGTAGAATCCTGGATCTGGACACGGATCGTCAGGATGCACTTGCCGTCCATGTACTCGACACTTCCCGAGTCGGTCAGGAAGGTGTATCCCATCTGGTCGTCTTCCCATTTGAAGGTGAGGCTCGAACCGTTGGTGAGCGTGTACGAAGCCATATCGCAGGAATTGTCGGAGTAGGCGAAGATCATGGCACCCGTGCCGGTAAAGGAAATCGAGTGGATCCTCAGGTTGGGAGAGACATCATCAGGGACATTGTGGCCGTTTTTTTGCAGGAAATTGATAATCTCAGCGATGTTGCAGCCCGCGAAATCGGCGCTGGCAGTCGTCCAGCCACTGACGGTCACGCGCGTCCTGTCGACGGTCCAGCCGGAATGGAGCGGATTGCCGCTTTGGGAGCTCTTCTTGAATTCAGCCTGGATGCGCTCTGTGGAAGCGGTGCCGCGGTTGACGTCGACTTCCACCTTGCCGGGGGTGGCGTGGGGGAACGTGACCGTGCCGAAACCGCCGAGGTTGTAAGTGTCCCCGCTGACGGTGTAGGTGCCGGTACGGTAGGCGGTCCCGTCGGCGTCTTTTTCAGCGACGACATATACTCCGCTCTCGGTGAATTCGATGCGGGACAGGATCGCGGTCTGCGCACCTGCCTTGGTCAGGGCGCGGGATGACGGGGAGGCATCAGGATAGCTCGGAACCAGCTGTCCGGCGTACTGGACGAAGCGGGGCTCTTTGAATTCATTTTCGTTTTCACTGACTTTTCCGCAGGAGACCAGCAGGGCTGCCAGCGATGCGGCGAGAAGGATCTTTTTCATATCGCGCGGGAGTTAGAAGAGGTTGACGTAGAAATGGAAGTTGAGCACGGGCCAGAAGGCCAGGTAGCCGGCGTATTTGTCGATGTAGGTCGAAGCGTCGCCCAGGTCCTTGACGGGAAGCTGCACGTCCTTGAGACGGCCGGTGAGTCCTTCGCCGGTGGCCCAGAGGGCCGGCTTGCCCTGATAGGCGGCGCCGAGGTCGAAGACGAAGCTGACCCGCTTGTCGGGGTTGACGGCGCGGCCGAAGCCGATGCCCACGTAGGGCTTGACGGCGAAGGCCGGGCTGCCGAGGCCGGGGGCGCCGAGGTAGGCGCCCAGCACGCCGCCGCTGGCCTTGACGAGATAGCCGTCCACATCGAAGCCGACGGTGTTGTAGTCCGCGGGCAGGTCGGTGGCCGTGGCGCGGGCGAAGCGCTGCGCGCCCATGTAGGCGCCCACGGTGAAGTGGAAGGAACCCGTCTCGGACGGGTAGATGTTCATGAGAAGGTGGGCGTCGTTCATGGCGAGCCTGACGTTCAGGGGCACGGCGACGGAGGAGCTGGTGGCCATGCCGGGATGCTCGGGCACGCTCACGCCCTGGATGTTGATGCCCACCAGGCCGAAGGCCCGGTTGTAGCCGGTCCGGATGTCGATGTGGTTGCCCACCCGGATGGCGAATTCGGCGCTGAGGCCGTCCGTGCCGGCACCTACGCCGACGGATACATGGTCATCGTGCTGGGCGCCGGCGGTCACCGACAGCGCCAGGGCCAGGGAGAAGGCAAGAATCTTTTTCTTCATATGGTATCAGTCATTATGGTTTAGAAGTGTTTGCCGATGGTGAACTCCATATAGTCGGACTGGGCGAACTTGTGGAGGCGTACGCCGAAGCCGAGGAAGGCGCCGTCCAAGCCGGGCATATAGTAGCGCAGGCCCAGTTTCTGGTACAGCAGGCCGCCGTCTTCGAAGCGGCCCATATGGCGCGCGATGTTGAAGCCGATGCCGCCGTGGACGGCGAAACGGCGGTAGTAGATCTCCTGCAGCAGGATCACGCCGCCGGCCAGGGGGCTGTAAACGTCGTCGGAGGGGCCGTACAGGGTGTCGTCGATGGGCTTGAGGTCCTTCGCCTCGCCCATATAGAAGAATTCGGCGCCGATGCCGGTGGCGAAGCATTTCGCGTAGCGCCAGAGGAATTCCAGGCCGACGTTGGCCTTGAGATAATAGTGGAAGGTCTCCGGGCGGTCCTGCGCGCGGAGGTAGATGATGTCGTTCATCCGGCGCTCCCCGTCGCAGGCGTGCGCGCCGGCGCCGACCGATATGCCCCAGCGGAAGGGCTTCTCCGGGATGCCGTCTTCGATGACGAAGCGGCGGGCGTCGCGCGAGGTCTCGGAGAAGGAGTACCGCAGCTCAGCCCCCGGCGCCAGGGCCGTCAGGCCCTTGTTGGGGATATAGAGCGTCCCGGAGGAGACGTGGCGGAAGCCCGCCTCGAGGCCGAGGGACAGGCCCTTGGCGATCCGGAACAGGGCGGCCACGCCGCCGCCCAGGTAGAATTCGAGGTTGCCCCCGTAGAAGTGGTTGTCCTGGTTGGTGACCGGGTGGTAGGGATGCGACAGCCAGGCGCCGCCGCATTCGACCGTGTATTCGAGGGAGAAGATGCCGCTGCGCACGATGGGGGCCGAGAAGAAGCCGTAGAGGGCGGCGCCGTCTCCCATCCGGCTGCTGTAGGGGAAGTCCATACTGCCTATGTTCAGGTAGGAGACGCCGATGCCGCCGACGGGCTGCCCGTAGCGGTCGAAGTATGCCGCGTCGTGCGGAAGCTTCCAGCCCAGCTTGAGGTCGTACGAGGGGAAGATGACGGAAGGGGTCACCAGCGACAGCTCCCGCTGTCCCATCTGGTACCAGGCGGAGCCCCGGAAAGTGATCTCCTGGGCGGACAGGGCGCCTGCGCAGGCCAGGGAGATCAGAAATGCAAGAATAGTCCTTTTCATATCGGAGGACTAAAGGTACGAATTTTTTCGTATTTTTACACAGTAAAACCAGTCTCAGATGAAAGGAGTGTACATATTCCTGGCCGACGGCTTCGAGGATGTAGAGGCCCTCGCCACCAACGACGTGCTCCGCCGGGGCGGCGTCGACACGACCCTGGTCGCCCTGACGGACGACCCCTTTGTCGAATCTTCGCACGGCGTCACGGTCGGCGTCAACGCCCTTCTCCCCGAGTTCGAGGCGGACCACGCGGGCACGACCGCGGAGGACGTGATGATCTTCCCGGGCGGGATGCCCGGCTCGAAGGGCCTCGCCGCCTGCACGCCGCTGATCAAGATGATGCAGGAGCATTATGCCGCCGGCGGCACCGTGGCGGCGATCTGCGCCGCACCGGGGCTGGTCCTCAGCCAGCTGCCGGACCTGAAGGGGGTGAAGTTCACCTGCTTCGACGGTTTCCAGGAGCCGCTCATCGCGAAGGGCGCCGTGTTCACGCCGGAGCCGACCGTGCGATGCGGCCGCATCGTCACCGGACGCTCCGCCGGCCACGCCGTGGCCTTCGCGCTGGAGATCCTGCGCGGCATCCAGGGCGACGCTGTCGCGGACAAGGTCCGCTACGCGATGTATCTAGGCTAAAATTCGTCCAACGATTCCATCAAGCCTTCCAGCTGGCGCCGGTCCCGCTTCGTCGGGCGTCCGGCGCCGCGGTCGCGTTGGAGGACGATGGTCTCTTTCGGCGCGTGGAGTTTGGCGCGCTCGATGTCGGGCGTGAGGTCTTCGGCGTATTCCGGCACGAGCGGCGCGCCCATACGGCTTTCCGTGACCTTCAGGACCCGGTAGGTGAAGACCGCCGGGCCTTTGCGCACCTCCAGCACGTCCCCGGCCTTGACGGCCTTGGACGGCTTGGCGTTGACGCCCGCCAGCTTGACTTTGTTGCCGTTGCAGGCGTCCGTGGCGTCGCTCCGGGTCTTGAACACCCGGATCGCCCACAGATACTTGTCGATCCTTACACTGTCCATCCTACCTCCGGTTGCCGAGGGAGATGTAGTAGAAGAGCGTGGCGAGGGAGCCGATGGCGGCGATGATGTAGGTGTAGGCGGCCCATTTGAGGGCGTCCACCGCCATCGGGCGCGTGCCGGCGTCCACGATGCCGGAGCTTTCCAGCCAGCGCACGGCCCGCTGGCTGGCGTTGATCTCCACCGGAAGCGTGACCACGCTGAAGAAGGTCGTCATCGCGAAGAGACCGATGCCGATCCACAGCAGCGTCGGGAAGACGTTGATCAGGATCACGCCGGCGAGCAGCACCCACTGGACCGTGTTGTTGGCGAAGGTCACGACCGGGATGAGCGCGGAGCGGAGCTTGAGCGGAGCGTAGCCCTTCGCGTGCTGGAGGGCGTGGCCGGTCTCGTGCGCGGCCACGGCCACCGCCGCGATGGACGCGCTGCCGTACACGCCTTCGCTGAGGTTCACCGTCTTGTTCTGGGGGTTGTAGTGGTCGGTCAGCTGGCCCGCGACGGACTGGACCTTGACGTCGGTGATGCCGTTCTGCTGGAGCATCATCCGCGCCACGTCGGCGCCCGTGAGGCCGTGCGGGGAGGGAACCCCGGAGTATTTTTCGAATCGGCTCGTGAGGACCCGCTGCACGATGAAGGAGGCGAGCATCACGGCCAGGATCAGGAACCAGATATACATAGCGAGAAATCTTTTCTCAAAGATAACAAACCGTTTGCAAAAAAGAAAGGCGCCCTAGTCGAGCGCCTTTCCCTTCTCATCTACGATTTCATACTGCAGGATGCTGTGTTCGGTCATCTCGACCAGGTCCAGCTTGCATTTGTACTTTCGTCTCCATCTGCGGAGGAAGGAGTTCCATCCGCGCGTCAGGTAGGCCCCGAGGATGGGGCTGACCCGGACGGTCATCGTCTTCTGTCCCTTCTCGACGAGGTCGGCGATCTTGCGCTCGATCTCCTCGTCGATGACCACGGTGGACGTGATCCGTCCGGTGCCGTGGCAGAGGGGGCATTTCTCGGTCGTGTTGATCTCCGTCACCGGACGGATCCGCTGGCGGGTGATCTGCATCAGACCGAACTTGGTGAGGGGCAGCACGTTGTGCTTGGTCCTGTCGGACTCCATCAGATCCCGCATATACTTGTACAGGTCGTTGCGATGCTCGGGCTTCGCCATATCGATGAAATCGACGATGACGATGCCGCCCATATCGCGCAGACGCAGTTGGCGGGCGATCTCTTCGGCTGCCAGCTTGTTGACCTCGAAGGTGTTCTCCTCCTGGTCGGTGGTCTTGGCCCGGATGCCGCTGTTGACGTCGATGACGCCCAGCGCCTCGGTGGTCTCGATGACGAGATACGCACCCTGCTTCATCGGTACCACCTTGCCGAAGGAGCTCTTGATCTGGCGCGTCACTTCGAAATGGTCGAAGATCGGCTCCCTGCCTTCGTAGAGCTTGACGATCTTCTCCTGTTCGGGAGAGATCAGGGAGATGTACTTGCGCGTCTCTTCGAACACCTTGGCGTCGTTGACGTAGATGTTGGTGAACGAGTCGTTGAGCAGATCGCGCAGTACGGTGGTGGTCTTGGAGTACTCGGTGAAGAGGAGTTTCACCCCCTTGGATGCGGCCACTTTCTTCCAGGAACCCTCCCATTTCTCGATGAGCAGGCGCAGCTCGGCCACCAGGACGGCGGCCGTCTTGCCTTCCGCGGCGGTCCGGATGATGGCGCCGTAGTTCTTGGGGAGGATGCTCCGGACAAGGGTCTCAAGCCTCTTTTTCTCCTCCTTGGAGGAGATCTTCTGGGAAACGCTCACCTTCTCGGCGAAGGGGAGCAGTACAATGTTGCGTCCTGCCAATGAAATCTCCGCAGTCAACCGGGATCCCTTCGTGGAAATCGGTTCTTTGGTGATCTGGCAGATGACCATCTGTCCGACCTTGAGGTGGTCTTCGATGCGGCCCTCTTTCGCAAGGGCCGGACCGATCTTCATACTTGAATAGAGCTTGCCGAGGTCCCGGTTGGGATTGCTCTCGCGTACGAACGTGTCGAACGCATTGAAGTACAAGCCCAGGTCAAGGTAGTGCATGAAGGCCTCCTTGTTGTCGCCGATGTCCACGAAAGCAGCGTTCAGGGCGGGGAGCAGCTTCTTGACTTTTCCCAGGAAGACATCTCCCACCGTGAAGCTCTGACCCTGGTTCGATTCCCGGTTCAGCTCGATCAGCCGGTGGTTCTCCAGCAGAGCGATCCGGACCTCGGCGGACCCTACGTCCACCACCAGGTCTTTTTCTGTTTTCGCGGTTTCCATTGTCATTGTAATTAAGAAAAAGCCCGCCGGATCTCCCGTCAGGCTTTTCTCGACTTACTTCTTCTTGTGTCTGTTCTGACGCAAGCGCTTCTTGCGCTTATGCGTGGACATCTTGTGTCTCTTATGCTTCTTTCCGTTGGGCATGGTAAAGAGATTAAATTACTTGGTCTTGACAGCCGCAACGAAGGACTTGGCGGGCTTGAAAGCCGGGATGTCGTGCGCAGGAATAGTCATCGTCGTCTGCTTGGTGATGTTGCGGGCGGCCTTCTGGGCGCGGTGCTTGATGATGAAGCTGCCGAAGCCACGGAGATACACGGGGTTGCCCTTGATCAGGGAAGACTTGATACTTTCCATAGTAGCCTCGACCACGGTCTGCACGGCCACTTTCTCGATACCGGTGGCCTTGGCCACTTCGTTCACGATTTCTGCTTTAGTCATGGTTTAAATATTTAATACGTTGATAGTTCGATTTTGGAGTGCAAAAATAGACTTATTTTTTTATTATTCAAAATGATATTTACATTTTTTCCTTGGCACGGAGATTGACAATATTCCCGTCCGGATTATTATATGCATTTTACTGACATTTTGGCAAAATATGAGAGAAGATAAAGAGTTCTCCCTCCCCGCAGGGGCAGAGGTAAGCATCATCCCCGTTATGCAGGGCGAAGGCCTGCTGAAGTTCGACGAGTCCGAACTCCCTGACATCCTGCCCATCCTGGCGCTGCGCAACGCGGTGCTCTTCCCGGGGGCCGTTTTCCCGATCACGATCGGCCGGGAGAAGTCCGTGCGCCTCATCCAGGACGCCGAGAAGGAGGGATTCTTCATCGGCGCCGTGCCGCAGAACGACGTGATGGTGGAGGAGCCGCAGGAGGCCGACCTGGCCCGTTACGGCTCCGTGTGCAAGGTCCTCAAGACCCTCGATATGCCGGACGGCACCATCACCGCCATCCTCCAGGCGTTCAAGCGCCTGTCGCTGGACGCGGTGCTCGGCTACGAACCTTATATCACCGCACGCGTGCACTACCTGCCGGACCTGCTGATGGAGGACCAGCACAACACGGATATCAAGGCCATCAGCGAAGCGCTGAAGGACAAGGCGATACATCTGCTCCGCGCGAGCAATCTGGGCACGCGCGAGACCATCGGCGCCCTCAAGGCGATCGACGATTTCCGCTTCCTGGTGAACTTCATCGCCACCACCATCGAGGTGGAGAATTTCGAGTCGAAGATCCAGCTGCTCGAGTACGACGACGTCAAGGTCCGCTCCCTCAAGCTGCTGTCCGTGCTCGACTCCCAGGTGGAGCTGATGAAGATCAAGCAGGAGATCAACCAGAAGGTCAAGAGCGAGATCGACCAGCAGCAGCGCGAGTACTACCTCAACAACCAGCTCCGCACCATCCAGGAGGAGCTGGGTATGGACGACGAGCAGGAGTTCGAGAAATTCCGCGAGCGCGCCGCCAAGAAGAAGTGGCCCAAGGAGATAGGCGAAACTTTCGCCAAGGAGCTCGCGAAGCTCGAGAAATACAACCCGTCCTCGCCGGACTACAGCGTCCAGTACAACTACCTGGAGTTTATGCTCGACCTCCCCTGGGGCGAGATGAGCCAGGACAACCTGGACCTCCAGCACGCCCAGAAGGTGCTCGACCAGGACCACTACGGACTCGATTCGGTCAAGGACCGCATCATCGAGTACCTCGCCGTGCTCAAGCTCAAGGGCAATATGAAGTCCCCCATCCTCTGCCTCTACGGCCCTCCGGGCGTCGGTAAGACCTCGCTGGGCAAGTCCGTGGCGCGGGCGCTCGGCCGCAAGTACGTGCGCATCGCCCTGGGCGGAATGCACGACGAGGCCGAGCTGCGCGGCCACCGCAAGACCTACGTGGGCGCCCTGCCGGGCAGGATCCTCAACGGCATCGCCCGCGCCGGCACCTCCAACCCGGTCATCGTGCTGGACGAGGTGGACAAGCTCTCGGCTGACTTCAAGGGCGATCCGTCCTCGGCCCTGCTCGAGGCGCTCGACCCGGAGCAGAACGGCACCTTCCACGACAACTACCTGGACCTGGACTACGACCTGTCCAACGTCCTGTTCATCACCACGGCCAACAGCACCGCCCCCATCCAGGCGGCCCTGCTGGACCGTATGGAGCTGATCAACGTGACGGGCTACCTCGCCGAGGAGAAGATGGAGATCGCGAAGAAGTTCCTCGTGCCCAAGCAGCTGCAGGAACACGGCATCGACAAGAAGGCCCTGAAGATCGACCGGGCGGCCCTCGCCGCCATCATCGACGAGTACACCCACGAATCGGGCGTGCGCGGCCTGGAGAAGCAGATTGCCAAATTGGCACGCGTCACCGCGAAGAAGATCGCCCTCGGGCAGGAGTACCCGGCGGTCATCAAGAAGGAGCACCTCAAGGAGTACCTCGGCCTGCCGACCAACTTCCACGACCTGCAGAAGGGCAACGAGGCCCCCGGCGTGGTCACGGGCCTGGCCTGGACCCAGATGGGCGGCGAGATCCTCTTCGTCGAGAGTTCCGTCTCAGGCGGCAAGGGCGTCATGACGATGACCGGTAACCTGGGCGACGTCATGAAGGAGTCGGCCACCATCGCCTACCAGTACATCAAGGCCCACCCCGAGATGGCGAACCTGACCTCCGAGCAGTTCGCCGCCAAGGACATCCACGTGCACGTCCCCGAAGGCGCCACGCCCAAGGACGGCCCGTCAGCCGGCATCACGATGGTGAGTTCGATGGTCTCCGCCCTGCGCGGCCAGGCCGTGCGCCACGGCATCGCCATGACCGGCGAGATGACCCTGCGCGGCCGCGTGCTGCCGGTGGGCGGCATCAAGGAGAAGATCCTCGCCGCCAAGCGCGCCGGCGTCCACACGATCGTCATCTCCGAGGACAACCGCAAGGACATCGAGGACATCAAGGAGATCTACATCAAGGGCCTGGAGTTCCACTACGTCAAGAACATCCAGGACGTCATCTCCTTCATCTTCTAGAGGACCCAGTCGATCGGAGGCTGGCCCTGCGCGACCAGGTAGTCGTTGCAGCGCGAGAAGTGGCGGCAGCCGAAGAAGGCGCCGCGCGCCAGCGGAGAAGGATGCGCCGCCTCGAGCACGAGGTGGCGCGTTCCGTCTATCAGCGGCGCCTTGCCACGCGCGTAGTTGCCCCAGAGCAGGAAGACGACCCCATCACGCCGCTCGGACACCGTGCGGATGACGGCGTCCGTGAAGGTCTGCCAGCCCAGGCCGCTGTGGGAGGCGGCCTCCCCGGCACGGACCGTCAGCACGGCGTTGAGCAGCAGCACGCCCTGCCGCGCCCACGGCGTCAGGTCCGGGCTGCCGGACATGCTGACCCCGAGGTCCGTTTCGATCTCTCGGAAAATATTCTTGAGCGAGGGTGGGGCGGGCACGCCCTGCGGCACGCTGAAGCACAGGCCCATCGCCTGGCCGAAGCCGTGGTAGGGATCCTGGCCGAGGATCACCACACGGGTCCGGTCCAGCGGACAGAGCTCGAAGGCCCGGAAGATCTGGCCGCCCGGCGGGAAGATCCGCACGCCGGCGGCCTTCTCGGCATGCAGGCGGGACGCCAGTTCGGCGAAATAAGGCTGGTCAAACTCGGATTGGAGGGCTGCGCCCCAGGAAGGTTCGATTTTTACTGTCATAATCCAAATATACGCATTTTTTGCCTATATTTGTTTGTTATGAACACTATCGCCTTATTCCCAGGCTCTTTCGACCCGTTCACGGCAGGACACCTGAACATCCTCCGCCGGGCGCTGACCATGTTCGACGAAGTCGTGGTGGCCGTGGGTATCAACCAGGACAAACGCGGCTTCTTCACCAACGAGCAGAAGCTCGACATCATCCGCCAGGCCACGGAGGATCTGGGCGAGCGCGTGCGCATCGTCTCCTACGACTGCCTGACCATCGACATCTGCCGCCAGCTCGGCATCCGCCATATCGTGCGGGGCATCCGCAACATGATGGACTTCGACAACGAGAAGGCCATCGCCGACGCCAACCGGCGCCTCGCCCCCGAGATCGAGACCGTCATCATCCCGACCGCCCAGGAATTCGCCCACATCTCTTCTTCGGCCGTGCGCGACCTGGTCCGGCACCGGGGAGACACGCGGGAGTTCCTCCCGGAAGGTATCACCCTGCCCGAAGTCCTCTGACCATGCGCCGGCTGCTCATCCTCCTGCTCGCCCTCGGGCTCTGCCTGCCGGCTGTCGGACAGACCGACACCACGGGGCGCTTCGCCCCGCTGGACAGCCTGCTGACGCAGTTCTACGGCGCGCTGGAACTGGAGGAAGTCCCGGTCAAGAACAACGAATTCGACACCCTGATCGCCAGCTGCCGCGACTCCCTGACGCGCCAGCACGTGGCGCTTGCCATCTTCGACCATTACCGCTTCAGCCGTATCATGGGCGAGGAGGCCGTGGCCGTGCACATCTTCGACGAATGGATCTCCTCCGGCAAGGTCCAGACCCGCAGCGAGTTCGAGATGTTCGAGGCGGAGCGCTTCGCCCTGGAGAACCGCAAGACCCTGCTCGGGATGACCGCGCCGCAGATCACGCTGCGCACGCCCTGCGGCGGCCGGCGGACCATCCCGGCCGGGGAGCGTGTGACGGTCCTCTTCTTCTACTCGCCGCACTGCGCCAAATGCCGCCTGGAGACCTACGCCCTGCCGGGCGTGCTGGCGGAGGTGGAGTTCCCGATGGACTTCTGCGCCATCGACGTGGACACCGACCGCCGGGACTTCCGCAGCTACCGCAAGGCCCTCAAGACCCCCAACAAGAACGTCCGGATGATCCACCTTTGGGATCCCAAGATGGAGTCCACCCTCCTGCTGGACTACGGCGTGTTCTCTACGCCCAAGGTGTTCGTGGTCATGCAGGACGGGGAGATCATCGGCCGCAGGCTGGAGATGAGCAATCTGCAGGAAATAATCCACTATATCAATATCCTCTATGGCCAAGAGAAAGAAGAGTAGCAAGAAATTCACCAACGTGGATCCCGCGTATCTCGACAAGCAGCGGGCCTCGCTCCGGCGCATCCACCGCAAGTCCGTGCTATTCAACGCACAGGAGCTTGCGGCCATCGACGCTTATTGCAAGCGCTTCAAGGTGTCCTCCCGCTCCGCCCTGATCCGTCAGGCCGTCATGGAGCGCGTCCTCACCGGACTCGAGGAGAGTCATCCGAAACTGTTCTAGTCTTTCCGCCCAGGCACGAAGAGCCGCACCAGCAGGTAGGCTGCAAAGAGCAGGAAGACCAGCGTGGAGACGCGTCCGACGACATCGCCGTGGCGCACGAATGCGGTCTGCTCCGTGCTCAGGTGTATCGTACCCGACAGCGTCCCGCGGGTCCACCAGCCTGTCTGATCCAGCACCTCCCCGCGCTGGTCGATGAAGCAGGAGATGCCGGTGTTGCCGCAGCGGGCGATGTCGCGCCGCAGCTCGATCGCCCGCAGCCGGGCGTAGCTCAGGTGCTGCCGGTAGCCGGGGGTGTTGCCCCACCAGGCGTCGTTGGTGATGATGGTCATCGCCTGGGCACCCGCGCGGACATACCCGGTGCAATACTCGCCGTAGACGGACTCGTAACAGACGGCGCAGCCCAGCGGGATGCGTTCCTGTCCGAAATGCAGCAGCGACACGGCGTCCTGGCCTACGCAGCGGCCCATCAGGCCGGCCACGCCCATCTTCTTGGACAGCCAGTCATCCAGCGGGACGAAAATCCGGGGATACGGGGTCAGCTCCGTCCCCACGACCAGTTTGCTCTTGTGGTACAGCTCCAAAGGCCCCGGCCCGGAGGCCATCACGGCGCTGTTGTGCGAGACGATCCAGCCTTTCCCGTAAGAGCGCGCCAGGATCGTCGGGGCGGCGCGGGTCTCATACGTATCGTAGGTGGTGGCGCCGAAGAGCATCTCCGCGCCCTCGTATTCCGCGAGGAGGGAGCGGATCTCATGTACGGTCGGGGAGGCATCGGGATGGTCCAGAAAGATGTCCCCCGTGAATGTTTCGGGTGCGAGCAGCAGCACCGGACCGGCGGGCCGGGCGTCCAGCGCTTCCTCGAACTCCCCCAGCAGGACAGCGGTCTGCTCCCCCTGGCTCATGGCCTCGAATTTCTGGTACGGGTCGAAGTTCGGCTGGCCGATCACCACGTCCACCGTCCCCTCGCTGCGCTCCTCGTAGGAGGAGTAGATCAGCTTGGAGGCCACGACCGGGCCGGCGATGACCAGCAGGATGCCCACGGACGCGCAGCCGCGCGCGAGTTCGCGCCAGCGCTGCCACGCGCCGCCGGACACGGCGACCAGCAGGCCGTAGATGCCGAGGTTGGAGAGCCAGACCCAGAGCGAACCGCCCAGCATGCCCGTGTATTCGTACCACTGGACCGTCCGGGTGGTCTGCGCGAAGGCGCCGCCGAGCGTGAGCCAGGGCCAGGAGATCTGCGCCGCGAAATACTGCCGCTCCCAGGCCAGCCACATCGCCGCCAGGAAGATGTAGGGCAGCACGCCCGGCAGTTTCTTCTTCGCCAGGCGGAACAGCAGCCACACCAGCATCATCTGCGCGGCATTGCCGAAAATGGCGAACAGCCCGCCGCCGACCGTGGCGTTGCACACCCAGAAGGTCGTGGCGGCGTTCCACGCCACGAACGCGGCGGCGGCATAGATCCAGGACGCGCGCAGTTTCTGCTGCCGCGCCAGCTCGTCAGCGACCAGCAGGGGGACGAAGGCGACCAGCGCCAGCGCACCGGTGTGGGGCACCAGCCACGGCAGGCTCAGCAACACCACCGACAGGGCGGTCAGCAACCAGGGAAGGGTCTGCGGTCTTCTCATCATTCTTCGGGCATCTGACCGCAATATTTCCGCCATTTGTCCAGGAGGGCGGTCATATCCTCCGGGAGGGCGGAATCAAACTGCAGCCACTGCCCCGTGCGCGGGTGCTCGAAGCCCAAGGTACGGGCGTGGAGCGCCTGCCGCGGGCAGATCTCGAAACAGTTGCGGATGAACTGCTTGTACTTCGCGTAGATGGTCCCCTTGCGGATCTCGCTGCCGCCGTAGCGCTCGTCGTTGAAGATCGGGTGGCCGAGCGAGGCCATGTGCACGCGGATCTGGTGCGTCCGGCCCGTCTCCAGCTTGCACTCGACCAGGGTCACGAAACCGAAGCGTTCCAGCACGCGCCAGTGCGTGACAGCGCGCTTGCCGTGGTCTTCGTCCTCCACGACCTTGAAGCGCAGGCGGTCGCCCGGGTCGCGGCCGATATAGCCTTCGACGCGCCCCTCGTCCTCGCGGAGGTCCCCCCAGACGACGGCGTTGTAGCGGCGCTCGATGCTGTGGTCGAAGAACTGCTTCGCGAGCTTGAACTGTGCCTCGTCGTTCTTCGCCACGGCCAGCAGCCCGCTCGTGTCCTTGTCGATGCGGTGGACGAGGATTCCCATCCGCTCGTCGAGGGCCTCGCTGTCCTGGCTCAGGCCCAGGTGGTGGGCCAGGGCGTTGACCAGCGTCCCCTCGTAGTGGCCGTGGCCGGGGTGGACCACCATCCCGGCAGGCTTGTTGACCACCAGCACGTCCTCGTCTTCGTGGACGATGTCCAGCGGGATCTCCTGCGGGAGGATCTCCAAGCCGCGGCGCCGGTAGGGCATCACGAAACGGATCACGTCCCCGGGACGGACGATGTAGTTGGCCTTGACGGTCGTCTCCCCCACCCGCACGTAGCCTTCCTTGAAGGCCTGCTGGATGCGGTTGCGGGAAGTGTCCTCCAGATGAGAGGACATGTATTTGTCGATCCGGACAGGGGCCTGCCCGGAATCCACTTCCAGCCGGAAGTGTTCGAACATCTCCTGCGGCTCGCCCGGCATCATTTCTTGGCGGGTGCGGCCGCGGGGAGCTTGGACGGGTCGGTGGTCAGCGAGAAACTCACCTCGCTGCCCATGCGGACCTGCTGGGAGCCGTTCGGACGCTGCTGGTAGACCACGGCGCTGACGGAGTCGGCGTAGGTCTTGACCGTCTCGTCGAAGTGCAACTGGCCGACGTTGAGCGAACTCTCCTGCGTGAGGTCTACCGCATGGAGATACTGCTTGCCGATGAGTTTCGGCGTATAGGTCATGTTGTCGTTGGGGCTGAGGCCGACCACGAGGTTGATGGTCGTGCCGCTGGCCACGCGCGTGCCGGCCTTGATGTCCACGCCGCCCCGCTGCTGGCGCAGGACGTTGTTGGTGGCGATGTCGCGCACGTAGATCAACCGGCCCAGCACCAGCCCGTTGCGGACGAGTTCCGCCTTGGCCTGGCGCATCGAGTAGCCGACCAGGGCAGGCATCACCACCTCCTTGGGGACGGTGGTGTTGGTGGTCAGGCGGATGCGGCGCCCGCGCTTGACGCTCTCACCGGCCTTGGGGGTCTGGAGATAGACCGCCCCCGGCTTGAGGCGCTTGACGTAGACGGAGTCCGTCACCAGGATCTTCACGTGGGCGGCCGAAGCGGCCTTGCGTGCTTCCTGCAGGGTCATGTTGGTAAAGTCCGGCACGGCGATAACCTTGCCGTGCTGGGTGATGACCGACAGCATTACGGTTACCAGCAGCACCAGGCCGACGATGAAGGCCACCGCCAGCAGGATGTTCCGGACAATCCAGTTGTTGAGAATCGATTTGATATCCATTTGTCAATTTCCTATTATCATCAAAAGCCCCCGGACCAGCAGCACGAGGGCGAAGGCGCACACCAGCGCCCCGGCCACCCGGCTCACGATGCGCAGGGTCCGCTCCCCGATCTTGAGGAAGCGTGCGAGCAGCCAGCTCACCACGCACCAGTACAACACCTCGCCGACACCGACCAGCAGGGCCAGCAGGGGCAACTGGGCCCAGGATTCGCCGGTTCCCAGCCCGAAGGCGGACAGCAGGGCCAGCATCGTGGCCAGCGCCGCCGGGTTGGAGAGCGTGCTGACGAACGCCTGCAGCGCACAGCTCCAGTCCGATACCTGGCGCTTCTCCTCCGGCAGGTTCAGGGATACCTCCCGGAAGAACATGCTGACGCCGATCGCCCCGATGACCGCACCCCCGATGATCATGAAGAGCGCCTGGTGCCCCAGTACGAACTCCTTGATCAGCTCGAGGGTCAGCAGGCCCACCGCAGCGTAGACCATGTCTCCGGCGGCGGCGCCCAGTCCGACCATGACACCGGCCCGGCGCCTGTGGCACAGTGTCCGCTGCACCACCATCACGAAGATGGGGCCGACGGGCACGGCGGCGATGATGCCGACCAGCAGGGCTTTCAGGAACGAAACCAGCATAATCGTACAAAGATAATAAATAAAATGATAGCGGCCCGCGCTTGCGGGCCGCTATCATCTGCGAAGGGTCGATTACATCGGGCCGCGGAAACCGCCGCCGCCCATCATACCGCCACCCATGCCACCGCGCATGCCGCCGCCGAAGCCGCCGCCACCGCCCATGCGGGCGCGGCCGCCCCTCCGGCCACTCATGGTGCCGAAGTTGTAGGAGAAGGACAGCAGGACATAACGGCCGAGCGTATTGCTCAGGCTTTCAACGTGCTGGGCGCTGTTGTTCGTCACGCTGAGGGCGCGGGACTGGGCCAGCAGGTCGGTCACGGACAGGGACAGGGTCACGGCACCGAGACGCTTGTTGATGGTCGCGTTGACCAGGGCCATCGGCGCCGGGTTGGTCGTATAACCGTTGTACCACATGTAGCTGGCATCAGCCTGGAAGTCCATGTTGGCCAGGGCCCAGGTCCAGGTGAAGTCAGCGCTGACGTTGTTGCGCCAGGTCATGGTGTTGTCCAGGACACGCCGGGTCGCTGCATCCCCGTCGCGGTTGTACGAAGTACGGCTCATGTTGGTGCTGGCGCTCAGATTGAAGTTCACGGCGGAGCCGCGGTAGGTCAGGCGCACCATCTCGGAAACGTTCAGGTTGTTGGTCGTGATCCCGACGATGTGGGCCTTGTGGTAGGCCGGGTCGTTGAAGCGCTCGATGAACCAGTCCATGAACTCGTAGAATCCCTCGTCGGTGTACTTGCTCATGTCCACGTCCACGCCTTCGAAGGAGAAGGACTGGCGCCAGTTGGCGCTGCCTTGGTTGCTGATCGAGAACGCGGAGCGGCCGAACGGGACATTGAAGAAGTAGTTGCCGCCGGCGTTTCCGGTCGTCGGGCTGTTGAACGGCATCGTGTAGCTGCCGCCGTTGCTTCCGTTGATCGACAGGGTCGAGATCGGGTTCTGGGTGAAACCGCCGTTGATACTGAAGTTGGCGGAGGCGAACTTCTCACGGTTGTTGTAACGGATGTTCGTCCGCATGTTGTGGCTGAAGTACGGCGTCAGCGTAGGGTTACCGAAGCGGACGCGGAGCGGGTTGGAGTAGTCCGGCACGGGCATGAGGTCGGAGGTCTCTGGCTGCGAGGAAGTACCGCGGTAGTTGAAGCGGAGGTTCCAGCGGTCGTTCGGATTCCAGGTCATCATGGCCTGCGGGGAGAAGTTGAAGCGGTTGTCTTCGTAGACCTGCGGATTCAGCACGCCGTTCAGATACACGTCGGACTTGGTGTAGGTGTAGTTCGGCATAGCGGTGAAACCGGCCTGCATGTGGAACTTCTCGTTCTGGAAGAGGACGTTGCCGCCGATATCGTGCCGGCGGTTCACCCGTTCGGTACCGTTGGTGTTGTCGTAGTCGATCACGCCGCCGTTGAGCATGTCGTAGGTGGTCTTGTCGGACTTGGACTTGCTCCAGGAGAAGTTGTAGTTGGCCTCCAGGTAGAAGTAGTTGCCGAGCGGCTCGGTGTATGTCATCCGGGCGGAGGTCTGGTAGCTGTTGGAGCCGTTGACCGAGTGCTGGTTCAGGACCGTGGTCCGGCCTTCCGTCAGGAAGTTGGTCGTGTTGTTGTTGAGACCGTCGGAGGAATTCTGGTTCATGCTGTAGCGGACATTTGCCGTGAGGGTACGGCCGGGGATGCCGAGGCGCTGGCGATAGAGCAGGTAACCGGACGTGCTGTTATTCTTGCCGACATTCGAGCTGTTGGACTTGGCATCATTGAGCTTGGTCAGGACGCCGCCGTCATCGCGCCACTTGTCGCTGTTGCTGCTGGAAGCGGAGGAACTGTTGCCGAAACTCACCTGCGGTTCGAAGATGATCGAGGCGTTGTCGGAGAACTTGTGCTCCAGGCGCAGGCCGAAGCTGTGGCTGTTGTTGGAAGAAGTATTCTGGGAGTGGCTTTCCTCGAGCTGGTTGTAGCCTGCAGCGAGGAAGTTGGTCGAAGACCGGTCGGTCATGGACATGTTGGAGCGATGGTCGTAGTTGTAGTTGCCACCGATCTGCATCCGGCCGTCAAAGGCTTCCGTCGCGGCATTCAGGCCGCCGCCGTAGGAGGTGGAGATGCCTCCGCCGCCGCCCATGCCGCCGCCTCCGCCGAAGCCGCCTCCGCCGCCACCGCCGAAGCCGCCACGGCCACCGCCACGGCCGCCGTTGGTGTTGCCGCCGTTGAGGATGAGGCTGAGCTGGGTCTTCTGCGTGAAGCGTCCAAGGAAGACGTTGCCGACGTAGCGCCAGTCATTGAGGTCGCCTTCGGAGGCCGGGACATCATGTCCGACACCCAAGGTGGCACGGCCCATCAGGCCCTGCATCATGCCAGGATGCACGTTCAGGTCGATGATGGTCTCCTCCTCGCCGTCGTCGATACCGGTGAACTCGGCCTGCTCGGACTTCTTGCGGATGACCTTGAGTTTATTGATAACCTTGGCCGGCAGGTTCTGGGTGGCCACCGAAGGATCGTTGAGGAAGAAGGTCTTGCCTTCGATCGTGATCTTGCGGATGGTCTCGCCGTTGGCCGTGATCGTGCCGTCGTCCGCCACTTCGATGCCGGGCATCTTCTTGAGGACGTCGATGAGGTTGTCGGTGTCGGTGGGATTGAAGGCCGCCATGGTGTACTCGACCGTATCTTTCTTGATCACGATCGGGTTGCCGAGGGCGGAGACTTCCGCCGCGTCCAGCACCTCCTGGTCCACCTTCATCTTGATCGAGCCCAGGTCAATCTCCTTGGACTCCATCTTGACCGGAGCCTTGTACGCCACGTAGCCCATCAACTCGGCTGAGATGGTGTAGCTGGCGTTGCGTACGGATTCGAGGGTGAACGCACCCTTGTCGTTGGTGAGAACGTACTTCGTCGGACGGGACTGACCGTCGCGGGTCAGGGAGACGGTGGCGAAGCCCAAAGGTTCCCCTGTCGACTCATCGACCAGGACTCCTTTGATGTTGTTCTGGGCAAACAAGCTAAAACCCAGGAACAGTCCTGCGATGGGCAGGAGGAGTTTAAATAACTTCATACAGTTACTTTTTTATGCGCTCCGGATTTGACGCAATGAATTTCTCCCAACTGCTCGTGGCCTGCACAGCGGCAAGCGGGCTCTTCAACTGATAGAAGTGGCACATCGCGAGGGCGAGAGCGTCCGTTGCGTCGAGGTATTTGTTAGCAATTTTAATGCCAAGAGTGCGCTGGACCATGAGACAAACCTGCTCTTTCGAAGCGGCTCCGTTGCCGCAGATGGTCATCTTCGCCTTGCGGGGAGCATATTCGAAGATACGGCACCCGCGGTCCAGCCCGGCGATCATGGCGGCCCCCTGCGCACGCCCCAACTTGAAGATTACCTGTGCGTTGCGTCCGTAGAAAGGCGACTCGAGCGCCATGTCATCCGGGTGGTGCAGGTCGCACAGGGCACCCACTTTCTCGTGGATTACCTCCAGTTTGTCGTAGGGGGATTCGACTTTGCGAAGGTCGACCACGCCCATGTCCACGAACGACGGCTTACCCTCGGCATCGACACGGACGACCCCGAAGCCTAAAATATTGGTTCCGGGGTCAATACCAAGTATAACTCTTTCTTTATTAGTCAATTCTGTCGAAGCCGGTGTAAGGGCGGAGGACTTCAGGGATGATGATGCCTTCCGGGGTCTGGTTGTCTTCGAGCAGGGCGGCGACGACGCGCGGAAGCGCGAGGGAGCTGCCGTTGAGCGTGTGCGCGAGCTGGGTCTTGCCGGCCTCGTCGCGGTAGCGCAGGTGCAGGCGGTTGGCCTGGAAGGTCTCGAAGTTGGACACGGAGGAGATCTCCAGCCAGCGGCCCTGGGCGGCGGACCAGAGCTCGAAGTCGTAGGTAATCGCGGAGGTAAAGGACAGGTCTCCGCCGCAGAGCCGGAGGATCCGGTACTTGAGGCCGAGCTTGTTCACCAGCGACTCCACGTGGGCGACCATCTCGTCCAGCGCACGGTAGGAATCCTCGGGTTTCTCCACACGCACGATCTCGACCTTGTCGAACTGGTGCAGGCGGTTCAGGCCGCGGACGTCCTTGCCGTAGGAACCGGCCTCGCGGCGGAAGCACGGCGTGTAGGCCGTCAGGCGCTGCGGGATCTGGTCGGCGGGGAGGATCACGTCGCGGAAGATGTTGGTCACGGGCACCTCGGCCGTCGGGACCATGTAGAAGTCGTCCAGGTTGGCATGGTACATCTGGCCCTCCTTGTCGGGGAGCTGGCCCGTGCCGAAACCGGAAGCGGCATTGACCATCAC
>JAEEGG010009567.1_pt1 | contig 21686 bp, 16 predicted proteins | sample 9134161 | NCBI WGS metagenome assembly JAEEGG01 (sample SAMN16246543, study PRJNA631951) | gut metagenome | biome: gut microbiome; feature: rumen; material: CR-attached | host: Bos | place: Iran: Karaj | collected 2018-10
TCAGGTAAGAGACCTTGCCAAGAAGCAACTCAGCGGCAAGAACCTCTATGTGGTCGATGCTTTCTGCGGTGCCAACAAGGACACCCGCATGGCCGTCCGTTTCATCATGGAAGTGGCTTGGCAGGCTCATTTCGTGCTGAACATGTTCATCAAGCCTACGGCTGAAGAGCTGGCTAACTTCAAGCCAAACTTCACCGTTTACACCGCTTCAAAGGCCAAGGTCGACAACTATAAGGAACTCGGCCTGAACAGCGACACCTGCGTGGCTTTCAACGTGAGCAGCCGCGAGCAAGTGATCCTGAACACCTGGTACGGTGGTGAGATGAAGAAGGGTATGTTCTCCATGATGAACTACTACCTGCCGCTGCAAGGCATCGCTGCCATGCACTGCTCCGCCAACACCGACATGAAGGGCGAGAATACCGCCATCTTCTTCGGCCTCTCTGGCACAGGTAAGACCACTTTGTCAACTGACCCGAAGCGTCTGCTGATCGGTGACGACGAGCACGGCTGGGACGATGAAGGCGTCTTCAACTTCGAAGGCGGCTGTTATGCCAAGGTCATTAACCTCGACAAGGAAAGCGAGCCTGATATTTACAATGCCATCCGTCGCAACGCCCTGTTGGAAAACGTCACTGTGGACGCCAAGGGCAAGATCGACTTCAAGGACAAGAGCGTGACCGAGAACACCCGTGTCTCCTACCCCATCGAGCACATCGAGAAGATCGTCAAGAACGTACGTCCAGTGTCATCAGGCCCTGCTGCCAAGAACGTCATCTTCCTCAGCGCCGACGCTTTCGGTGTGCTGCCTCCTGTCAGCATCCTGACTCCCGAACAGTGCAAGTACTACTTCCTGAGCGGCTTCACCGCTAAGTTGGCCGGTACCGAGCGCGGCATCACCGAGCCTACGCCTACCTTCAGCGCCTGCTTCGGTCAAGCCTTCCTTGAGCTGCATCCTACCAAGTATGCTGAGGAACTGGTGAAGCGTATGGAACAAAGCGGTGCCAAGGCTTACTTGGTGAACACCGGTTGGAACGGCACTGGCAAGCGCATCAGCATCCGCGACACCCGTGGTATCATCGACGCCATCCTCGATGGTTCTATCGAGAAGGCCCCGACCAAGATGATCCCTTACTTCAACTTCGAAGTGCCCACCGCATTGCCGGGTGTGGATCCTAACATCCTTGATCCTCGCGACACTTACGCTGACAAGAACGCATGGGAAGAGAAAGCCAAAGACCTCTCCGGCCGTTTCATCAAGAACTTCGAGAAGTTCACCACGAACGACGCCGGCAAGGCTCTGGTAGCTGCAGGTCCAAAACTCTAAAACAATCAAATAGAGACGGCTCCCAAGCCGTCTCTATCTATTTTAATACAACTATATTACAACTATGAAAAACAAACTCTCAATTCTCTTACTCATCCTGATTGGAATGAGTTCTTTGACTGCCAAAGCTCAAAAAGCCATCACATTGAGACTCCAGCCGAAGCAAGGTCAAACCTTCACTGCCAATTCAAAAGCAACAATGACAACCCTAATGAATGTTCAAGGCCAATCTATGAGCATGGGGCAAAACATGGAGTTCAAACAGTCTTTCACAACAAAAGCGGTTTCTGACAAACAAGTCGACATCGAAACTCAGATCGAATCCATCAAGATGTCCATGTCACAGATGGGCATGAAACTCGAGTATGACTCCGAACATCCTGAAAAGACCAGCCCTATGTTGGCCGGACAAACCAAGGAGCTTGAAAAGACCCTCAAAAAGTCCACCACTTTAGCTTATGATGCGATGGGAAAATTGATTAGCGACAGCATCGACCTTGAGATGAATCAGCTTGCCAACATCATTCTTGAGTTCCCCGAGCAGGAAGTAACCGAAGGAAGCAAATGGAATATCCAGAAAACTCAGCCTGTCAACGATGTTGACATCGTTGTTGACATGGAATACACCGTTACCAGCATCTCCAAAAAGAAAGTCGAATTAAGCTTCACTGGCAATGTCGACTCCAAGGAGGTCAAAGGCACCTACACTGGCACAGCTACCGTCGACCCGCAAACAGGCTTGGTCATCACTAGCACGACAAGATCGAACGTCTCTATGACCATCAATGAACAAGGGATGAGCATGCCTATCACCATTGCAGGATCCACTACTATTGAGGTGAAATAAGAATCAGACCGATACTAACAAAAAGCCCCGCCGAATGGCGGGGCTTTTTTCGTTTATGGATGTGGGTTAGGAATTCAGCATCACCGGCATCAGCAGCATGAGGACGTCCTCCCCTGCGTTCTGATTGTCGACCGGGACAAGAATACCAGCGCGGTTTGGAGCTGACATCTCAAGACGCACCTCAGCGGTTTCCAGGTTGTTGAGCATCTCCTGGAAGAAGCGTGAGTTGAAACCAATCTCGATGTCATCGCCTGTATAGCTGCAAGTCAGGCGTTCCTTAGCTTCGTTGTAGAAGTCGATGTCTTCAGCAGTCAGCATGATTTCCTGACCTGAGATCTTGAAACGCACCTGATGGGTAGCCTTGCTTGAGAACACGGCCACACGGCGGATAGCCGACAGGAACAGCTGACGGTCGATGGTCAACTGGTTGGGGTTGTTGGCTGGGATGACAGCCTCGTAGTTCGGATAATGGCCTTCGATGAGGCGGCACACCAACTTATAGTCGCCAAACACGTAGCTGGCGTTGGTGCGGTTGAACTCGATCTTCACCGGTTCGTCGCCCATGGAGCCAAGGATGTTCTTCAACTGGTTGATGGGCTTCTTAGGCATGATGAACGAGGCCTGCACGTCGGAACGGATGTCCGTTCTGCGATAGCGTACCAGCTTGTGGGCGTCGGTAGCCACGAAAGTCATGTAGTTTTCCTTCATCTCCATCAGCACGCCTGACATGATAGGACGGATCTCGTCGTTGCCAGTGGCAAACACGGTCTTCTCGAAACCGGCAGCCAGCACGTCAGCGGGGATCTCCCAAACGGAGGTGTCCTCCATCACGGGGATCTGCGGGAACTCGTCGCTCTTATGGCCTGACAGCTTGTATTGGCCATCGCCAGCTCTCAGCACCACTGCCAAAGTGTCCTCAGCCACGCTCACGGTCACGGGCACATCAGGGAAGTTCTTCATGATGTCGAGCAGGATACGAGCGGGGATGGTCACCTCGCCAGCACCTTCAACCATATCGGGCTGCATACGCACCGTCATGGTGGTCTCGAGGTCCGAAACGGTGATCTTCAGACCATCTTCACCCAGCTGGAAAAGGAAGTCATCCAAAATCGGCAGCGTGTTGTTGGAGCCGATCACGCCACTCATAGCCTGGAGGCTCTTCAACAGTTTTAAACTTGATAAGATAAATTTCATTGTATTATGTTTTGTTTGATTGATTATTACTATTTATCCATTTTACCAATCTACAAAAATACAAAAAAATTCGATTTAGGAATAATTTTTTAATTTTTTTATTCCCTATATGAACCACCTCTCACCTTTAACCTCTCACCTAATTCCCGCTCTCTTCAGTCGGCTCAAGAAATCCGTTATCGCCTCGTAAGGCGTCACCACGTATTCAAAATAAGCATTCTTATCCTTGATCTCGCGGCTCTTCTCCTTCATGTCGGAGAGTTTCATGTTGATCGATCCGTAGGTGGCATGCACTTGCAGCTGTCCGTCGCCGCAGTTATAGCTCAAATAAGTCATAAACATGTCATCCACAAAATAATAAGTGATCACACCTAAGCGGCGGTCAAACATCACATACCCGTCAACGTAGCGGTTTACGATGTTCTTGCCAAGGCAGCCCAAGCCTATCTTACCTTCTGAGATAAACGCCCTCAGTTTGGGGTTCCAAACCATCTTCATCGAAGGAATCACGATGGTGTTGGTATAAATCTCCGCTTTTTCGTCCTCGGGATATTCAACCATACCCACCGGATTGCCTTCAATATGGGCATATATATCAGCAATTTCTTCCAGCAGTTTCTCTTCAAACAGAGGTACCTTGAAGACGTTCATCACCTCCATGGTCAAACTGTCGTTAGGATAATTCACAAAATCGCCAGTGCACTCAAAATGGGTCAAGCCTTCGTCGAAACCCATGATCGACGCGCCATGCATGGAGACCACACAACGGTCCGACAGCCGCAATTCCTGATGGTTCAGCGTGTCTTGAATTACATAGCTCTGGCTTTCGGTTTCGTAGGTCAAAGCGCCGTCCAGCGACGTCACCGTCACCGTTTCAGGATTCATCGGCTTCAGGAAGTTGACATGATAGCCACCCTGACTGCCGAACTCATAGCACAAGCCGTTAAAGATGCCCTGACGCACCTTTTTGATGTCGTCCATCACCACAGGGATCTCCACCGCCTGCGGATTGATATTGGCCTTGGAAACGAACCATACGGTATCCTCGAGGCACGACTGCTCTAAGCGGAAGCTGCCTTCAAAGAAGTCATACGGCTCCGATGCCTTGGAGGTAATCTTTCCCTTGAAGCCGAAATACGGACTCAACTTAAACCCAACGGAATCGACAGATTCAGTATGGGCTACAGTGATACCATCGACGGGAGTGATCTCATCGAAGAATATCGGCGTGGCCACACCGTCAACATCCACGTAATCCTTGATACCCAGTGCCATATAGTTGTTACGGCTATAGATGGACACCGCCGCATCCTTGAAGTGATGCATCCGGGTAGCGGTATCCGCCTCAACAACGGCATGCTCCAACGGACTGATTTCGGCGTTACGCATGATCTTGACATTGCCATTCATCGGGATGATCTCGGCATCGGCCACAAACAGATTGGTGACCTCATGGGCATGTATGACGTAGTCGTTCATGTCGTAGTCGGCGTTGGTGGAGTTGAACGACAGCGAGTCGTGCTCAGGCAGCAGCGACACAAACTTCGACTCGATCTGCGACTCCGCAGGACTGGAGAGATGCACCCTGTTTGACGCCATATCCCATTCCGCCTCGTTCAACGAGCAATAGAACCGGTTCAGCGGGAAGTCGAGGTTACTCGTTTCATCCAGGTATTCATAGCGTGCCTTCTTGGCATTCAGGTCCACATGCGAGCGGTAGTTCTCTGCCATGAAAGCCTTGGTGGTGCCATCCTCGTCATACAAGATGAAGTCCGATGAATCAGCCACAAACGAGCGTGTGTCGAAGTCGAAATATCTTGAATCCAACCTTGTCAGACCGAATGTCATCACGCCATCGCCACGCAAGCCCTCAGGGGTAAGCATCGTTTGGCCTTCAAACATGGTGTTGTCATACATCACGATAGGCTCTTCCTTGGTATAGACGAAGAGTTGAGGCAGTGTGACGTCCCACTTCATGTCGAGTGGTCCGCAGGAGGCCTTCGGGAAATGCGTTCCGGCGCTGCTTTCGTGCATGGCATACGACTGCACGGCCGCCACCACGGAGTCAAGATAGAAATCAAAGCGTGGCGAGAGGTATTCCGAGGTCTCCACGCCGAGCTTACCCTCGCCGTAAAAGCCTTCGTCGGACAGATAGACCTCATGATGGAAACGTCCTTTACCACCGTACACCGGATAATTGGAGTCGCCTCCATCGCCAATGACGTGCTTGAAGCCGAGCGAATGGTCGTCCATCACCACCAAAGGCTGGACGATGTCAGGAAAAATGCCACCCGACACCAACCTACCCTTAAATGCGATATCGGTGCTATTAAGATTATCAAGGCTTTCCATGGAGAATGGCTCCAAGCAATAATAGAACTTACCCACTAAAGAGTCGGAAAGCAACGAGTCAACGGGCAGCTCCAGGTCGAACACGCCACTATTGATGTCTCGGTAGAACTTGTATGCCTCGCCCTCGCTTTGGAACTTGGGGAACGACGGGGTCTCCCTCACGCTCGACTTATTGTCGCTCTCGTCGATGGTCAGGATGCCTTTAAGCCGTTCGATGGTGCCATAAACGGGATAAACCTTGTTGCTGAAACGGGCGTAGAAGCGCAACGAGTCGACCTTGGTCATCTCGATGGAGAACTTGCTGTAGTTGAAAAGGCAGTCCTTGGTGAAGAATTCATACATGCCTGCCATGATACAGCCTGAGAAGTTGAAGTTCCTGTGTTTTTTCAGCACGATACGGGCATTGTCGGGCAGGATCAGCACGTGTTTGTAATCGCTCAACGTGATCGACGGCACATCCGATTGCGTCTGGTAATCCTTGATGCCATATACCAGCATATCGTTCGAATCAAGCAGCAGGCGAATGTTAGGCTGTCGGTTTTCCACCCTGGTCTGGAACTTGATTACATCGAAGTCGAACTCGCCATGGTTTGAAGCCAGCACATCGAAAAACCTGTCGAGCACCGCCACCATTTTCGTCTCCTTGTCGTATTCGACATAGCCTTCAGACTGCAGGTTGAGCACCAGCGTCAGCACTTGGGAATATGGGTATTTGAGATAATTCGTTAAATCATTGATGTTAAACTGGTTATGCTCATCTCCATAGATCTTGATGAACTTATTCAGGCTCTCCATGGGATGCTTCATGTCGAGTGCCTGCATCTTCAGGTAGTCTGACTTACGGAAATAATTCACCGAGGCGACATAACCTTCGCTCGCGCCACTGGTACCGCCAATGCGGCGAAACTCCATCTCGTCATCGTTTCGATTCCAATAGATGGCTTCCAAGAAGATGTCGTACTCATGATAGGTATCGTGAAAAGGTCCCGTCCCCACGCCGCCGTCTTTCCGGTAGAACATGACCTGATGATTGTCGTTGTTGTAGCGGAACCCGAGGTCGTTATGATAGATGGAGTCGATGGTTTGATGGACAGTGTCGTAAAGGTAGATGCGGACTTTCGCATTGTTGGATGCGATGTTGTTGTCGGTCATCGTGAAACGAGGCGACATCACCCTGACGGCGATACGGTTCTTGTACTTGAACACCAGATGCGCCGGAGCGGGCTTTGTCCCTGTGATCACCGTTGACTTGCCCGTAGTGTCGACACAGCCGGAATAGGCGATATCGCCAAAGATTGTGTTCTTTGTCACCTGGGCGAAGCCACTGATGGACAAGACCAGGAGCGTCAGCAGTACCGTTACGACCCTTTTCATAACCTTTATTTTACGAATTCAGCTGCCACCCAGCGGTTTTTGGCGAGATGACGCTTATAGCTTAATCCAAGATGCGCAGCCTCTTCCTTGATGCTTTGGAGGTCTTCCTCGTAGAAGCCGCTGAAGAAGATATGTGCCTGAGGTCGCATAGCGTCGACATAGCAATGCATGTCCCTCAGCAGGATGTTGCGGTTGATGTTGGCCAGCACCACGTCATAGGTACCTTTGATGGCCGAGGCATCGCCCAGCACGATCTCGATATCATTGATACCGTTCAGCGACACGTTGGTGAAGGCGTTGCGATAGGCCCACTCGTCGTTGTCGATAGCCACTGTTTTGGCAGCGCCCAACTTCTTGGCGAGAATGGCTAATACCGCAGTGCCGCTGCCCATGTCGAGCACCTCCTTGCCTTGGAGATCCGTCTCCAGCATCAAGGTGATGATCTGTGCGGTGGTCTCATGGTTGGCGGTGCCAAATGACATCTTAGGCTCGATCACCAGGTCGAACTCGAAGCTCGGATCGGGCTCATGGAATGGTGCCCTTACACGACAGCGCTCATTGACAACCACAGGCTGGTAGGAGGCTTCCCACAGCTCGTTCCAGTCCTTTTCCGGCATGGCTTCTACATTGAGGAGCTTCACACCATGAAAGACCTCCATCCTGAGCAGCTCCTCCACGGCTTGGTCATCACGCTGATCCTCGGTGCAATAGGCTTTCAGCGTCATGTCGTCATCCATAAACGAGTCAAAGCCCAAGTCGCCCAGCATGGTGGTCAGCATGTCATGCTGGATGTCGGAAGTCGGCAGGGTAAATGTGTATTCAAACGTTTTCATCTCTCACCTTTCACCTCTCACTTCTCACCTATCTTAGAAGCTTGTTTGCAGATCGAAACGAAGTCTTCAGCCTTGAGCGAAGCGCCGCCGATCAAGCCACCGTCCACGTCGGGTTGTGAGAACAGCTCCGTGGCGTTCTTGGCGTTGCAACTGCCGCCGTAAAGGATGCGGATGTCATCAGCAGCGGCTTGGTCGTAGTGTTCCTTCACCAGCTGACGGATGTAGGCGTGCATCTCCTGTGCCTGCTCGGGTGTAGCGGTCTTGCCAGTGCCGATGGCCCAAACGGGTTCATAGGCGATGATGGCGTCGTAGATGGCGTCGCCGTCCAAGTGGAACAGGCCTTTCTCCAGCTGTTCCTTCACCACCTCGAAATGGCGTCCAGCCTCACGTTCCTCGAGCACCTCACCCACGCAGTAAATGGGCGACATGTTGTTCTCAATCACACGGTTCACCTTCTCAGCTAAGATCTCGTTGGTCTCGCCGAAGTATTTACGGCGCTCGCTGTGACCGATGATGCAGTAATCCACGTCGAGTGACTTCAGCATCTTGGCTGACACCTCGCCGGTATAAGCACCCTTGTCGTAAGCACTGCAGTTTTGCGCACCCACGTTGAACTTTTGTTCCTCATACTCCATGTCAGTCAGCATCTCTAAGTATGGGAATGGCGGGCATACGATCACCTCGCATTTCATTTCATGCTCTTCATCCAAACGGTCCAGCATGTCATTCACCAATTCGTCGGCCTCATCGAAAGTGAGGTTCATTTTCCAGTTTCCAGCTACAATTTTACTTCTCATATTTTAAATTAATTAAATGATTATATCGTCAATATATTATCATGATATTGTTCAAGGCTTGGGCGGTGTGCCACACTGATGACAGTGGTTTCGGGCAACGCTTTCATCAGCATCTGAATCAGTCGTTGCTCCAACTGGGTATCCATGGCCGAAGTGGCTTCGTCCATAAACAGATAGTCGGGCTTCACCAGAAGGATCCTGGCGAAAGCCAGCCTTTGTTTTTCACCAGGCGACAGTTTGCGGTACCAGGTAAAGTCGTCGTCATCAAGGTGGTCGGCATATTGTGACATTTCGCACAGGCACAAAGCGTTTCGGCATTGCTCGTCGGTAAATTGCTCCGGTGATTCGGGATAGCACAACGAGAGACGCAGGGTGCCCAAGGGCAGATAAGGCACCTGGGGCAGGAACATCATGCTGCCTTTCGGAAGACTTACAGAACCCGTGCCGTATTGCCAGATGCCCGAAAGCACCTTGAGGAAGGTGGTCTTGCCCGCACCCGACTCGCCCTTGATCAGCCAATGCGAGCCTGGTTCAATGACCAAGTCGTCCACTTGGTTGACCACCTTGCCGTCCGACAGGTACATCTTCAAGTCCTTCACCCTCAAAGTCCCATCATCGCTATTGCTGAACGTGATGTTATGGCTTACATCCAGATTGAGATAGAAATGCAACTCACTCAAACGGCGGGCCATGGAGCGGAGAGAAGTTAAACGTTTATACTGGAACACAAACCAAGCAAAACCCACCCTCACATTGGTAAATGCCATGGTAAGCTGCATGATGGAGCCAATGGCTATCTGATGGGCGAAATAGCGTGGGATGATCATCAGGTAAGCCAACAGGATGCCAAATTCCGTATACCCTTTCTCAAATCCGGTAATTCTCCGCGTATAGCGTTTGAAGGCTTCCCAATTGATCTCGATCTTGCGGAACCTGTTTTCCAAAATTTGTTTCTCCGTATCGCTGCCTTTGCTGATGGCAATTTCAGCGCTATTTTCGCGGATGCGCATCAGTTGGAACCTGAAGTCTGATTCCCTCAGCTGCTGCTCGTACTCCACTTCCACGATTTTCTTGCCCCATTTTTCGAGGACGATGGACGACACCAGGGCGTATATAATGGAGACCCAAAGCATATAGCCCGGGATGTTGATATGCAGGCCGAACAACGCGATGGTTGCAGTGCCTGACATGCTCCAAATGATCATGGAAAACGTCACGATCTTGACGAGATTCGAGAAGAAGCCCAAGCTGAGGTGCAGGGCCAACTCGGTCATGTCGCGGATATCCTCTGCAATACGCTGGTCGGCATTGTCGATCTGATGGTTGCTCTCGACGCGATAGAAGGCAGCGTTGTTGAGCCATTGTTTCATGTAAACGTCAGTGAGCCACTTGCGCCATTTGATCTGCAGGGTCTGGTAGAACCAGGTGCGCGACACTTCGGCAATGATGCCGCTGAGGGCGATCAGCAGGGCCTCGAACATCAACTTCCAGACCAGACCCTTGTCGTAGGCAGCAAAGGCATTGAAAAAATTCTTGTTCCAATACGAAAGCCATGCGCCGATGCCGACAAGAGCCATGTCGAACAGGAAGACCAAGAGGAACAGTCCCCTAGCCTGCCATCGTTCTTCGGAGACCCACCACGGTTTGATCAGTTCCCAGCAATCCCGCAGCTCGGTCTTGGAGAGTCGGTCGCGCTGACGTTTCGCCATGACATCACATGATTAGAAATGGAATCTGGCACTGAACATGAAGTTGCGCGGGTCACCCCAGAAGTCGCCATTGCCACCCACACGAGAGTAATAGACGCAATCGGTGAGGTTGTTACCGGTCAGGTAAAGCGAGATGTGACTGTTGATGTCGTATGAGACAAAGGCATTGAGCAAGCAGTAAGGATCCTGCTTACGTTCTGGGGTATACACTGAAGCATAAGTCGTGCTGGCAAACGTGGAGTTGACGCCAAGTGAGAGGCCTCTCACGGCTCCGTGACGGAAGCGATAAACGACGGACAGTCTTGCCGAGTGTTCAGGTTCGACAGGGCTGAAGGCCAGGCCTTCGTCGCCATCCGAAGATTTCACGATCTTGGTCTTCAAATAGGTGTAACCGGCACTGATTTCAAGTCCATCGACAGGATAGGCATCGAGGTCAAGTTCAACGCCCTTGTTTTCTACCCTACCGCCGTTGACATACGTATCGTAAGTCTCCGGAACCTTGTAAGGACGTCCGTCGTCCCTGATGAAGAACCCTGCCAGATTGGCTTGCAGATGGCTGTCGAAGAACTCCGTCTTGAGACCACCTTCCACTTGGAAGCCCTTTCTGGGTTTCAGGAAGTTGCCGTCGGCATCCTTTACGGTCTGCGGAACAAAGATGCTGGTATAGCTGGCATAAATGGTCAAGGCTTCAATGGGATCGTAAGTGATGCCAAGGTTGGGGGTAAATCTGAATTTCTCGGAGATGGCTTCGACCCAAGTCTCATCGTTGAAGTTGTACATGCTGGCAGTCACGGTGCCCAAACGGCCTCCCAGATGGAGTTTCAGGTTGCGGAGCAAGGCCATATGCCATTGGGCATAAAGGCCGTACTGGCGCACGCGCATCTTTGAAGTATTGAGATAGTCGTATGGAATCTCAAAATCGGAAACGATGAAAGGATTGCCGAATTTGATCGGACCGGTATAAGCACTCAACGCACGTTTGTCATCGATGAAATTCTCATAGTTGGCGCCAATCACCACACGCTGGATCTGGCCAAGCATGCTGAACTTGCCGTTGACGTCGAGGGCTGCTACGAAATGGGGCAGTTTCTCGTCTTGGTAACCGCGCAGATAGTTGGAGGTGGTATCGGACGAAGAGACCGTTCCAGCAAGCGCATATTTGTTTTCCTGGCTCTGAAGTTTATAGCTGGCTTTTAAGTTCAAATCCCAATTGTCACAGAGTTTCTGCCCCACCTTAAGCAAGGCTTCCTGCGTCTCCCAGTTGGTATAGTCCCAATCGGGTGTGGGATTGAAGCTGCGATCCACGTCAAGATGATAGCGATGGGAATCGCTACTATTCTCACGCAGTGCCGGCAGACCATTGTACAACACGTCACCATGAGCTCTCTGATAGGCATACGACAAGCTGACAAAAGTGGTCTTGGTGGCGTCCCATTCCAACACGCCATACGCGCCTCCCTTGTTCATCGCCGAACGCTCGTAGAAAAAGTTACGGGTGTTCATGAAAACCACCCAGCGGCTTCTGAGCTTACCGTCTTTGGTGATCGGGATGTTAAGGTCGAGCTCGGTGCGATAGTTGTTCCAAGTGCCAACGCTAAAGGAAGCATCAAAGAAGAAATCCTTTTTGGCGCTTTTACGAACCATGTTGATGACACCACCTAAAGACTGTCCATCTGGAACACCCTGAAGGATGTTCGACACGCCACGGAGCACCTCCACCTGATCGAAAATGGCCAGGTCGAACTGCTGTGAGAGTTGCAAAGCGCTGTAGGAAGGTAGTCCGTCGGTCATGATGCTCATGTAAAAGCCTCTGGACCGGTAGTGGCTACGCATATAGTCGTTGGCAATGGTGGTAACGCCGGTGACCTGATGCATGGCCTCGTCTAAGGTGTTGATGTTCAATTCTTTGATACGAACAGGATTGACGATCGACACCGACTGCGGCACCTGGCGTACTGGTATCGTCATACCGGAGACGGAGACGGGAGCGACATATTTGGCAGTGACCTCCACCTCATTCACGGTGATGGTGTCACTTAGCGATTGATTCACTTGAGCGTTCATGGTCATTGCACAAAGAATCACTAAAAGCAATAGGGTAAGTTTTTTCATGGTAGCTTATTTAGTTAATAATAGGATTAAAAGGCAAAGATAAAAGTTTTTTTGATATTTTTGTCCATCCTATAATAAAACCCTTGATGAAAAAACACATTTTATTTTTTGCGTTCCTGTTAATGGCTGGCTGGTGCAACGCACAGGAAGAGGAATTCTCCTTCCCCACCGACCGTCCGGGCAATGTTTGGGGCACCGAAGTACTGCCTTTCCAAAAAGTTTCTTGGGAAAACGGCTTCAGTTATGAGCGAAGCGACGGAGGCCGCACCATTACGCTGCCCAGCACCATTGTCAGATACGGCATTTTCGAAAACGTGGAACTCAGGGTAGGTGCCGACTTTCAGCTGAATGACGCCATGACTTTTGGCATGAATCCACTCACTCTCGGCACCAAGATCCATTGCTTCGACGGCACTGACATCCTGCCTTCGGTGGGCATATTGGCACAGTTGCAATCACCGCATGTCGGTTCAGCCGATCTCCTCCCCGACCATCTGGCGCCAGCCCTGTATCTGATCTTCGAAAATGACATCAACGACTGGTTTGCGATATGTTACAATGTAGGTGCCGAATGGGACGGCGTGACGGCCACCCCGACTACATTTCTGGGTTTGAATCTTGGTTTCTCTCTCACCGACTCTCTTGGCACCTACGTAGAGACGTTCAATTATCTGCACCCCGATGGAAATCAGTACATGACTGAAATTGGATTCACTTTCAATCCCATCCCGCGCCTGCAACTCGATGTTGAGGCTGATTTCGACGTACAGCATCTGAAGGATTATTTCCGCATGGGTTGCGGCATTGCCTGGCGCATCAACTGATTCTGACCCTCGGGTCGATGATGCCGTAAATGATATCGACGATCAAGTTGACTATGATCAGCATCACGGCGATGAGCAACACGGCGCCCATGATCACCGGGAAGTCGTATTTCTCGAGTGCGTCGACCACCACCACGCCGATACCCTTCCAGTCGAACACATATTCGATGAACACTGCGCCCGCAAGCAGCGAGGCAAACCATCCCGAGATGGCCGTCACCACCGGGTTCAAGGCGTTGCGTAAGGCATGGACACAGATCACTCGCCATGGACGCAAGCCTTTGGCTTTAGCCGTCCTTACATAGTCCATTGACATGGCTTCGAGCAGCGAGGTACGCGTCAGCTCCACCACCACCGCCAAGGGACGCATGCCCAAGGTCAGGGCAGGCAGGATGAGGTTGGACAGGGTGAGGTATTCGCCACGTCCGTATTCATCCACCGTGTAGAGGCTTCCCGTCATGCTCAGCCCGGTGACATCTTCCAAGATAAAACCGAAAATCCACGCCATCAGGATGGCCGCGAAAAACGAAGGCAACGACATGCCTATGGTGGTGATGAACAAAGTCAGTTTGTTCAGGAAATTTGTGTTGATGATGGCCGTCAGGATGCCGATAGCTAATCCTATGATGAAGGCGAGTGTGATGGACACGAAGGCCAACAGCAGCGTGTTGGGGAATGCGTCACCGAGCACGTCGGAGACCTTGCGCTTGCTTTGGTATGACATCCTCAAGTAAGGCGCCTTCAGCACCACTGCCGTCGAGCCGATGGTGGCGACACGGACGTAGGGTGCCACTTTGGCGAGCTTCTCCTCCCCTTTCGACACGTCGTAAAACGACAGTGGCACCAGGTCGTTGAGGTAGTCCACATATTGCTTGCCGAGGCTTTGGTTGAGACCCAACTCCTCACGGATGGCGTCGACCGACTCCTTATCGGCACGCTGGCCGAGCATCATCTGGGCCGGGTCACCCGGGAGGATGTTAAAGAGGAAAAACACCAACGTGGCGACACCCCAAAGCACCGCCAGACCATACAGCAACTTCCTGATTACATACGCTCCCATACCTTGTCAAAGTCTATTGCACTCCATTTATTGATCACCAAGCCCTCGTCGAGCAGGATCAATCCGGGATTGAACCTCACGATGGTCTTGATTTCCAACTCATCGCCGTAATACACCTCTTCCACAAAGGGATGCTTCTCCTGATAGGCCTTCATATCCTCAGGCATCTCTGCTACCATCCAAATCACGTCATAGCCGTTTTGGCGGGCCTTTTCGGTGATTGCCTTGGCCTTCTCCCATTCCTTGTCGGTGACCTCGCTCAGGTCGTTCGAGGTAAACATGAAGAGTTTCGGGTTGGTCAGGATCATCTCGGTGACGTCTTCACCATCCTCGTCGAGGGCTGAGAAGCCGAGATAGCTTACACCTCCCTCCACACGTTGGTCAACAAACTCCCACTGACTCATCCACACGGAGTCGTTCCAAGGATAATTGGGCGAGAGGTATTCCTGAGTCTTTCCCGTCTCTTTATTTTTGAAGATCAGATAGATCTGTTGTTCTTGCTCAGGTTGGGCATTCATCTGCTTGCCCACCTTCCAGTCCATGAAATCGACCACGGGCAGGTGGCGGTAGTTATAGATCTCGAAGCCCATGAATGCAAGGGCGTAAGCCAATCCAATCAAGAACTGTGTTCCCGGTTTCAGCTTGCATTTCAGCGACTTGATGTTGATGAGCAGGGGTAGCAGCAGCACGTCGATCACCACGTTTTTGTAAAAGGTCTGCCAGTTGGTTAGCTTGACGGCAGTGCCGAAGCAGCCGCAGTCGGGCACCATGTCGTAAAGTGCGTCGAAGAACGTCGCTGTGGTGAAAAGCGCCATGAAGGCCGTACAGCCGATGACGGCGATCTTAGGACAGACGTTGGTGATCAGGCAGATACCAATGAGGAACTCCGCCAGGATCATCAGCATAGCCAACACCAAGGCAGCGGGGTCAAGCCATTGGATGTGGTAGGCGGCGAAATACTCCAGCATCTTGTATTTCGTGCCCAGAGGGTCTACCCCTTTGGTGAAGCTGCTGAAGATGAATACCGCACCTACCAGCAGGCGGCAGATGAGGAGTATGTTTTTCTTAGCCTTCATGACCGTTTTCTTTCTGTTCGTTGAGCAGGATGAGTGCGAACACCGCGTAGTTGATCATGTCGTAATAGTTGGCGTCGAGGCCTTCGCTGACGAGCGTCTTGCCGTCATTGTCCTCGATGGACTTGGTGCGAAGCACTTTCGCCATGATGAGGTCGGTGATGGAGCTCACACGCATGTCGCGCCACGCCTCGGAGTAGTCGTGGTTTTTGCGGGTCATCAGCTCGTAGGCTTCGTTGGTCACCTTGTCGTAGAGCTTGGTAGCCTCTTCGGAGGTTAGGTCTGGTTGATCCACCACGCCAAGTTGAAGTTGGATGATACCCATAGCGGCATAGTTGACGATGCCGATGAACTCTGGTTCTATGCCTTCGTCCACGAGGTGTTCCGACACGGTCTGGAGGGTACGGATGCGTTTCACCTTGATGAAGATCTGGTCGGTGATGGAGGTAGAGCGCAGGATGCGCCAGGCCGGACCGTAGTCCTTCATTTTATCGATATAGAGCTTGCGGCAGGTAGCCAGCACAGCATGAAATTCCTTTTCAGTGTTAGGTTTATTCATTTGCTTCGATTTTTGCGAAGCAAAGATAGGAATTTTTGTCAGAAAAATAAAGTTACTCATCATTTTATCAAAAGCCTTATCTTTGCTCCCTCAATCTGACCCGACATGAACATCGACGGAATCCTACATAAACAAGACCTCACCAAAGAAGAGATCAAGCTCCTTTTAGCTGCTGAGGGCGACGACAAGAAGAAGCTCTTCGACCGCGCCCTGCAGGTGAAGTTCGAGCATCTGGACAACTACGTCCATCTGCGCGGCCTCATCGAGTACAGCAACATCTGCACAAAATACTGCCTCTACTGCGGCGTACGGAGCAAGAATCCAAACTTCACGCGGTACCAGCTCAGCGACGAGGAAGTGATTGAGTGCGCCAAGCTGGCGCATGAGCTGGGCTACGGCTCAGTGGCCTTGCAAAGCGGCGAACGCTCCGACAAGGATTTTACCGACAAAATCATGCATTTAGTCAAGGAAATCAAGAAGATCGACAATGGCAGTTTGGGCATCACCCTGTCGTTGGGCGAACAGAGCGAAGAGGTCTACAAAGAGTGGTTCGAAGCCGGCGCGCACCGTTACCTGCTACGCATCGAAGCAAGCAACGAAGAACTCTATTATAAGATCCATCCGCATGATGCCAAACACGACTTCAAAACGCGATTGAACTGCATTGACACCTTGCTGAAACTCGGCTACCAGACTGGCACCGGAGTGATGGTAGGCCTCCCCTTCCAAACCCTCGACGACCTCGCTGGCGACCTGCTCTTCTTCAAGCAGAAAGACGTAGCCATGGTGGGCATGGGACCTTTCATCCCCCACCCTGACACGCCGCTTTGGCAGTATAGAGACCAGATTCCGACCGCTGAGAAACGCATGGAGCTGACGCTCAAGATGATCGCCATACTCCGCCTGATGATGCCAGAAATCAACATGGTGGCCGCCACTGCTAACCAAACAGTCGATCCGATGGGTCGAGAGAAAGCTATTGCCGTTGGGGCCAACGTCATCATGCCCAACCTCACGCCAAATGAGTTCCGGGAGAACTACCTCATCTACCCTGACAAGGCCTGTGTCAAAGACAAACCCGACCAATGCCAAACCTGCTTGGATGTAAGATTGGCAGCCATCGGGCACAAGGTATTGTATAACGCTTGGGGCGATTCGAAGGCTTTTACTAGAAAGATAAGAGATAAGAGATAAAAGTTAAAAGTTAAAAGTGGAAAAGATAGGAAAATACGAATTCACTGCCGAGCCGTTCCATTGCGACTTCTCGGGACGACTTTGTCTGGGACATCTGGGCAACGACCTGCTTAATGCAGCCGACTTCCACTCTACCGACCGTGGCTTCGGCATGAAATACCTCATGACCATCCATCGATCCTGGGTACTGTCAAGACTATCCATCGAAATGACCGAAATGCCCTCTCAATACGAGCGCTTCACCGTCGAAACCTGGGTGGAAAATGCCATGAAATTCTTCACTCAACGCAACTTCCAGATCACTGAAAACAATGGTAAAGTCTATGGCTACGGCAGATCCGTCTGGGCTATGATCGACACAGAGACACGACAACCAGCCGACATCTTCGCCATCAACGATGGCGCTATCAATCAATGGATTGAGACCGAAAAACCATGTCCCATCGAGAAAGGCGATCGTGTAAAGATGGATCATAACGCCGAGTTGGTCCGCACAATCGACGTGTATTATCACGACATCGACATCAACGGACACGTCAATTCCATCAAGTACATCGAGCACGTCATCGATTTATGGGACATTTCGTGGTACCGCGAGCATCGGATCAAACGTTTCGACATCGCCTACGTAGCCGAGACGCATCAAGGCGACAAGCTTAGCTTTTACAGGGAACAAACAGGCGAACAGACCTATTGCGTGCGGTTAGTGAAGACAGATCAAAACACACTTCAAGACACCGAGGTTTGTCGGTGTAAAATCCAGTTTGCTTGATTTCTCAACTCACTCAATACTTTCAATGAGCTTATCCTCCTCGCTGAGGTCAGGGACAAGCCGTTGAATGATCTTGAAGCGATAGAAGAAACGGACAGCGATGACACGAATCACGGTGTATGCCGGGATAGCTACTAGCATGCCCACGATGCCACCGATATGACCAGCCATCAAGAAGACGATGAAGATCTCCAACGGATGAGCCTTGATGCTCGTAGAGTATATCAAAGGCTGGAAGACGAAATTGTCGATCAACTGAACCGCCAACATGATGGCTAAGATAATGAGACCGAAAAGCCACACATTCACATCCAGTCCGATGCCTGGAATACCCGCCTTCAAAATCATGCCCAACAGCGCGCCAATCACCTCGCCGATAAGAGGACCGATATAAGGAATGATATTCAAGATGCCCGCGATAACGGCAATACCAAGGGCATAGCTGACATCAAGACGCGCGATAAGCCAAATCCCCAGGAAGTTGATCAAGGCGACGCCCAACATTTCCAACAGCAAACCGACGAAATAACGTGAAAGCAGCTGTCTGATCTCGTCGAGCGTCTTGCTCACCATTTGCTCAATCTTATTGGGCACCAAAGCGCAGATAATCCTTCCGAAAAGCGTTTCATCCTTCAGAAAGAAGAATGAAATGAACGACACGGTGAACACGCCGACGACAATATCAACGACTACACCGGCCACCGATCCCACAAAGCCTGTCACACCGCTGAAGCTCAAAGCGTCAGAAAGGACTTTCAACAGCGAGGTGATCAGATTGAAGTCCGGACCCAGGCCAGGGAAAATCCCGATCAGCCACTGGTTGACACCTTCAATCCAGCTCGTCCCAGAAACAGTCGAATCGCTTGCCACCGAGGCTTCGTTGATGATGTTCATCACCATAGGAATCATCACAGCAATGATCAACGCCAACATGGCGACGATGATGAGAATGGTCAACAACGCCGATATCCAATCAGGAATATGCAACTTCTTGATGTGGATCTTTCTGAAGATTCGCACAATCGGATGCCCAATCAGCGAAACCACCACGGCGCTAAGAATATAAACCAGCACATTACTAAAAATGCAGCAAATGGCGATTATGGCCGCCAAACCCGCAATCTTGATGATGTAATCAGCCAACCTGTTGATACTGCTTTGTCCCATTTTATAAACAATTTATATGGCAAATTTAGTAAATATTTTAAATTTTGATATTTTTGCGTTTTAAAACTAAAAAAAATGAAAAAACTATTCCTCGCACTACTCATCTGCCTAAGTACATCTTTTGTTTTCGCCGATAGCGTCTTCATTGAAGGATTTGAATACGGAAACCACGACAATACCGTCCCCATTGGATGGACTTGCGAAGACAATTCCTGGTTGAGCGGCTACCTTGAGAAGGATCACAACCGCATTGCCCATTCAGGCACTTGGTATGCCTTTACCGAGGCCACTGACTCGTGGATGTTCATGGAGTTGTACATGAGCGACGAGCTCAAATACCGTTACCATTTCTGGGGAATTTCAGACGGAACATACGATATTGAGTTTTGGGCAGGCAGCGGTCCCTCGACCAGCCAGATGACCACCTTGTTATTCACCAAGACGGTGAGCAGCGGAGAGTATGAGCGTTTTTCAGAATACATCGAAACGATTGCCGTCGATTACCAGTATTTTGGCATTCACGCCATCGCCCACGAAGGCGCCTATTGTCTCACCATTGACGACATTTTGGTGGACATGGTCGGAAAGTACAACCTTGAAGTCACCCCCGAGCGAATCGACGCATTCATGATGCCAGGAGAGCAGATCACCATTGAATATGACGTTCAAAACACCGGTTACGAGGACTTGCATATTTACATGACGCCTTACACCGATTATTTCAATGACATTTCTTTCACTGAAGACGGCTTCAACTACAGCTCCTTCCCCACCGTTGCCGACCAGGTGGTGCATTGCACCTGCACTGCAACGCTCAAGCCCGACACCGAGCTGGGCAGCGTCTGTTTTATGGACATCATGTTCACCGTGAGTTGCGACTGCGTGACGCGAATGCTCACCCTATGGGTGACCGTGGGACCTGACACCACTGAGACCCCTGAAATTACCGAAGAGCAACAACTCTTCCCCAACCCCACCTCTGACTTCGTATCCATCAAAGCACAAAGCTTGCGACAGGTTACCGTGACTGATATCACAGGAAAGCGACTCATCTCCATTGCTGCCGACCATAACGAACTTCGTCTCGATCTTTCATCTCTCCCCGCAGGAATCTACTTTGTAACAACTCTTTCAGCTCAAGGTTCAACAACCCAAAAGCTGATCAAACAATAACTAACTAAAACTCAATTATCATGAAAAAAAATCTTATTCTTGCTCTAGCGACCATTATCGTCATGGCATTCGCTTCATGCGGCGGCAACTCAAACAAAAAAACCACCGATGAAGGTGACAACACTGAAACCAGCGTGAAACTCGACGGCAAAGGAACACTGCAATTCCAGGAATGCAAGGCCGTCTACAAGCAGATGGAGAAAGACATCAAGAAAGCCAACACCTGCGAGGATCTCAAAAGCACGATGGACTATCTCCTGACCAATCTCCCATTGTTCAAAGACTACTCTGAGGGCGACAGAATGACGGAAGAAGAACTCGGCAAACTCGACGAAATTGCCGAAGGTGTAAAGGCAAAATACGACAAGGCGGAAGCCGACCTTTGTAAGTAATTAGTTGATGAATCCAAACAAAAAAGGCTCCCGATTGGGAGCCTTTTTTATTCAGTCAAGCACTCATCCAAAGCCTTGGTGATGGCCTCTTGATCCATGTGCTGGCCGATGAAGACCAGCTTCTGCATGCGGTCGCCATAGGTCTCATCCCAGTCGCGACGCAAGCCTGCATCTTGAGCCATCATCTCGCGAAGCTCGTTTTCAGGCATGGTGGCAAACCAGGCACCGGCATTGCGGAGCTGCACCTGCTTGCCTGCTTGCTCGAAGATGTAGCATACCTCATCCTCGTTCTTGAACCAGCAGATGCCTTTGGCACGGATCACGTTACGCGGCATCTTACGGGCCACAAACTCATCGAAACGAGCGAGGTTAAAGGGCTTACGGCGGAAATAGACAAAGGTTCCAATGCCATATTCTTCGGCTTCACCCTCTTCGTGATCATGGTGATGATGGTGGTGATGACCCTCTTCGTGATCGTGATGATGTTCGTGATCGTGATCGTCATCATCGTCATCATCGTCGTGATGATCTTCCGGCTCGTTATGGCCTTCAACTTCACGGATCCAAGTGGCGGAGGTAGCCACCTCGTCGAAGTCGAACATACGGGTGTTCAGGATCTTGTCGAAATCGATGTCGCAGTAGTCGCACTCGATGATCTCGGCCTTAGGCTGCAAGGCACGGATGATCTGCTTGATGCGTCCGCGTTCAGAGTCGAAGACTTCGGAGGCCTTGTTCAGCAGGATGATATTGCAGAACTCAATCTGTTGGATCACGAGGCTCTCGAGGTCATCCTCTTTCAAGGCTTTGCCTACGAGGTTCTCGCCGCAGGAGAACTCATCCTGCAAACGCAAGGCATCCACCACGGTGACGATACAGTCGAGACGGGCAAGGCCATCCTTATAGTATTCATAGCCCATTCTGGGATAG
>JAEEGG010009568.1_pt1 | contig 21684 bp, 23 predicted proteins | sample 9134161 | NCBI WGS metagenome assembly JAEEGG01 (sample SAMN16246543, study PRJNA631951) | gut metagenome | biome: gut microbiome; feature: rumen; material: CR-attached | host: Bos | place: Iran: Karaj | collected 2018-10
TTTTTCGACCGACTTGATTATGGAGAACACAGTCTTCACTCCGCATGCTTACGTACCATCTCGACTTGCCGTCAAATCCAGTCACCCCCAGATTATAGATGTTGTAATCGGGTGCAAAAATACAAAAAACTTAGCAAACTACAAATGTTTTGAGGCAAAAAATACCCTTATACACCTTTTTGATTACATCAGATTATTAAAAGATAGATAAAATGCACATCAAAAATTAAGGCTCAAATATGCTTTCCGCATTTTCAAGCCTTATGATATAGGGGATGTCCCAATTTTAGTAGACCATTTCTGGCGCCATTTATACCCTCATCCTTACGAAATGAAGCATCCCCATAATTATACTGCTGCAAAATTACGCATTATTTGTCAGAAAAGTGCTTTTTTTGTTGAAAATCATTGTAATTTATGTTAAAATGCTTGTTCCTTCATAAAATAGTTGTATATTTGCATCGTGTTTTTCATAGTATTAGATTTAAGGTTAACAGGGTTGCGGCGGCGACCCATTTTTTTTGCTCTATAGTTATATGAGATTGGATTTAAAGTAACGGCTATCTTATAATCTTTGCTTTTTGCAGATTGTCAAAGTCACTCCAGAAATCAGATTCTTCTGATTCACTGACCCCATTGGTGGATAGTTCATGAAGGATGGCATCTAATAGTTGCACTTTCGATATGTTCAAACCAGGTTCAACATCGATAGAATAAGATAGAATATCCCCCAACGAACCGACATGGGCATTAGTTACGGCAATATTCCCATCAATCAACTTAATCTGGATATATCTGCCTGAACCATATTCAGGTTTTGTCTCACGGAGTTTCTGAAATAGCAAAGAATCGCAGTATTGCTCAGAATCTACAGATAGAATGAGTTCACGTAAAGTCATGGCTCCAGATAATTTACTTTCTTTCCAGTTTTCTTGGCATAGCTAATCTCACGTCTAGTACTTTCACCGATATAACCACCCACATTGATAACGAAAATCTCATCAGCCAGATCAATCTTGCGAAGATGCATATCATCAAGCATCTCTTTCGTGCCAGGCTTCCAAACCTCATCATCACCAGAATGACCGAACAACCCTACGCTTATTACTATGCAGCCTTCAAGCGTCAGCCGTTTCTGGGTTCCTAAAAACTGCTCTTTGAAGCGGGTGCTTCCGCAGAGCGTAACTATCTTGTAATTCTTAATCATTTGTTAATGTAGTGATAGGCGTATTATTATTCATCATCTTCATCATCAGAAGCGTTTGAAACGAACTGAGCATTATGTTCCTCAACCATTCTCGTGAACATTTCCTGAGACTCTGGATCAGGGCAGCGTCGCTTACAGATGTCTTTGATCGTTTTCTTATTGACTGGGCGTTTGATGATTTTGTACCATGAGAGGAACTCTGTGATGTCCTCTTCCCGCGAGAAGTCATAAGAGTTCTGGAATCTGGTATTATGAGTCTTCAGCTGGTTCATCAACTTTTTAGCCAGTTTCCTGCTCATGCTCTCAGCTTGAAGACGTTCTTGCTTGGTATTTCCCTGCAGAACCTTGAAATTAGTCTGAGCAGTAGTCAGCTCACCCTTCAGTTTCTTGATGATGCTCTCCTCTTTCCTGAAAATTTCATCAGTGTGACGGACGTGAACATAGCAGTTGTATGAGTGGGCAGTCTCTTGGAACCATGCCAATACCCTCTCGTCAGTAATAAGTGTTTCCACTGCCTCCTTCAGCGACTTTGTGACCGGTTCCCTGCGCATGGCCAGTTCCCATAACAATTTGTGTACATCTTCATAAGTGCTTATCTTGTCAAAGCCCAGTTCTGCCAGTTTCTCCTTTGCTTCCTTGACAGATTCTGGGTCAACGTCCTTCTCAATAGGTCTGGTGTCAAGAAAAGGAGCCAACTGTGCATCAGTATATGGCGGGAAAGTACATTTTATCCAAACCTCTTTCCGTTCAATCCAGGAATAAATGGAATCAATATATTTCTCTGCCTTGGGATTCCCTTCACAATAAACCTTCACATAAGCATCCTCCAATTCAAAAAGTGCTTCATGGAAGATAACACTAAGCATGTCAGCATCTACATGTTTGTTAATTATACGGACGTTTGGCTTATTTGCCTCTCTGTATGGGAACTTGATACCAGCTGTTGCCAATTGCCTTTTCACAAAATCCTTGGCCACTATATTGATTTCCTCGCCTTGCTGGTTGATGTTGACGATTATCGCCCTTTTACCATAAGCCCTCAGAAGGTCAACAAGATACATGATGGCATGATCCAGCCTTTCAGACGTTGCTATGTTATTTGTTTGATTCATTTCCTATAATTATTATATTTGTAATCATCCTGAGAACGATCTTTTTTCCGTCAGTCATCACCATTGTCTGTTCATACTCATCGATGCGCTTGATGTTACCAGTGTAAGACTGATACGAGCCACCTTCCTTGTGCTCGTCGGGCACGAAATACTGGATTGTTACATGTGGCTGCTCCGAAAGCTTGGATAATAGCAGTTCCATCTTACGGTTCAGCTCTTCATTACCAGATTCCCCCAAGTCCATCCAGTCATCCGTCACACGGTTTGATTCCTGAATGGCAGCATCATAGCCTGTCAATGCGGCAAAGGGTGCAAACTGGGCTGCACGGTTCCACATCGACATCCTCGGATGGTGCTTTGGCTCGTAATGTGGCAGATTGATAATATCGTCATAGTCATGAGTCATGCCTTGTGTCCTCCTATCTGTTTGTTGCGTTCCTTGGCTGTTGCACCATCCTCGAAGTTCAAGCCTCGGAGGATGGCGATATACGTACGCTGCTGCTCTTGCATTTCCTAATTATTCTCAAATTTGGTCACAAAATTAGTCATATTTCCTCAAAAAACAGTTTTATTGACTATATTTGCAACATATTTTAGGAAAACTATAAAATATGGACGAATATAATCATTTACAACGTGATATAGAATATCAAATCAGATTTGATATAATATCCCAAAACAAAAATGGGATAAAAGTATACTTTGATGGCTATAGTCCATGGTGCTATCATCTATGGATATATACAAAGGGGAATAACGAAGCCCAAATAATACGTTCATGGAATCTACGTAGTTTTAGATATTTTAAATCCTTGCTTATTGCCTACCACTGGGAAGAGTATTTGTATGACCAAGGACGTCCCAAAGGCTGGTTAGGCGATTATCGTAGGAAGCCAGACAACTTTAATTACTTTCTATTTCAATTATCTTCAGCGCTTCTTCCTTATGTCGAAAATAAGAGCTTATTATATGCAGAATTATGCAAAGAGGAATACTTTATTGAACATAGCAACATATCATATTCTGAACGCAGTAGTAAACGTGTAATTGTTGCGAGGCTCCTTGACAAACCTCTAAACCGAAGTATTAGTGTAAATAGCATAAGAACAATACTTGATCAAACTTTAGGGGGGTATATGAATTTCTCATCTACAGTGCAGAAATCATTACCAGACTGTAAAACGGGCAATCCCGTTTTAATATTAAAGATTGATTACAGAGAATTGTATGATACGTCATTTGATTATGAGCATGACGATGAAGATAACATTATGGATGAGCATTATTTGTTATTGAAGCATGGTCTCACAATAGGAGATTACAACGATTTATCTTTGGAAGAGATTATTGAGTACGACCCGTACACCAACCTGTCTCAAACTTTTCAATGCGATAATACGCCCTCTAAAGCACAACTTGATTCTTATACAGAATTATTAGATTCAATGACAGACTATCTTTCTGATTATACAAGTAATAGGACTTTTAGAAAAGCCACACTTTCCATCGAGAGCGAGCATGGAGTATATTACAAAGGAGGTAAAGCAATACAGATTCTCACGATAGCCAAAGATACTTTTGACAACTAAAATAGCCGTCCAAGCCGAGCACAATGACAAGGTTGTTTTTATGGTGTAATGCGTTATATTTGTAGTAGATGCAAATTATTAAGCACTACGTCTGGTAATAATTTTGAAACACGAGCAACTTGTCTGCTTTCACCAAAAACAGGATGAGTCATTCCGATTTCTCCCTCATAATAATCTTCCAAATTGGGATTCCAATACTCATGTTTCCTTGTCTGGAGTTTCTTTGCCTCGTCTAAAATTTGTTTCCCCTTTTCAGCTGGGAACAAGAAATACTCAATACCTCCAGAACTCTCAGTCCAGCCTCCTTCTGGTTTATCAACAACTATCGCGACCGATGCTAAATATAGCAAAACCTTATGGCCGAGTATATTGCCAACATCATATCTATAATCTTTAAATGGAGGCAGATAATATCTTTTTGTTCTTTCGGCAATTTCCTTTTCCTTTGCAACCCTAGCCGCGTTGGCAGCCTCTTGTTGTTTGATTAGTTCCTTATGCATCCAGCCTTCGTGCGTCTCTCCACTGAGGATTTGAGGAGATGAGACGTAATCATTCATGTTAGGCTCCCACTCAACAACAATTCCTTCATCCTTATCGCACTGGTGTTTGTCAATCACATCGAACCACTCCATAGAATAAGGGAGAACAAAACATATGGTGTTCTTATCAATATTGAAATTGACCTTTGGTTTGCTTTTAAAGAAGAAGAACTTTTTCTCCTTTATTGGATTAGCGGCTACAAGAAACCTTGGAGGATTCTTTTTCTCGCCATCAATATAACCTACAATGTGATACTTCATTTTATCTGTTTTCATATTTACTCAAAGGATTCTTATAAATCTTCAGTTCTTTCTCATATGAACGTTTGCATGTCGGACAACCAAACACTTCTTTATCCACTATAATTTCAGAACCATCCTCACCCTTTTCTTTCTGTTCGATAATAATCTTCCCAAGTTTAGTACCGCATTTGGGGCAGAAGAACTGCCCTTTATTGTTATGCCCCTTACCTTCATTTGCTTTAATCCGAGCAGGTATATTGCCATTCCGATTGTGCCTGGCTATTAGAGAATTGAAGAGATTATCATTACAGCACGCCAGACAGGAAGGACAAATGACCCACCCGTTTTCACATTTCTTACTATCTCTACTATCAATCAGCCCGGTTTTACAATTATTGCATTGACTAAGATATACCTCCACTTTATTTTGCTTACAAGAAGGGTTCTGGCAAGCGAAGAATCTGCTACCATTTAACAAAGATCCCCTCGTAGAGAAAATCATATGGCCACATCCTCGACAAACCAAACGTGCATAGAGTCTTTCCGCTTGACGTACTTCTACAGCAAAATCAGTAACTTTTGGATCTGGCACATTGCCATTGTCTGTTTCTTGTATCAATTTGCAACCGATTATCTCTGCCGCATGATACAACGAATAGAACTTCCAATTACTTTGTTTATCTAACGTTTGATTATCCAGCATATTACAGAAGCATTCTTCACTTCTGCACCAGAAAAACGGAAGTTCAGAAACTTTCTCTTTTGTATCTGCAAGTTTTGGCGTACAATAGAATATTCTATCTTTATCTATTTGGGGAGTAAATAGGAATTTGAAAGGATTATTCTGATTTTTATTGTTATCTTTATTATTTGTATTATTTGAATATAAGGTATCGTCTTTACGAATATATGATTTGTAATAAAAATAATCCTTAACTTTACGTAATTCGGACACATCATATGGTATTATGACATGATCTTCTCCTACGACTCCGTCAGGATACATTTCCTTTAATGTTTGGAAAGTTTTATTATAAACGTATGAGGATTCGGATTTTTGTGCAAAATACTCCATCTCGTCATCGTTATAGATTATTGAGTCTTTATCGGGCCAGATACCTAACAGATCTTTTTTTGAGGAATAATAGACATTCTTATTGGGGAATATGACTATTTTGACAGGTGAATAGTAGTTGTAAATAAAATGTTGTACTACGTCATATTCCTTATACTCATCGGGCATAAGTCCATTATCAAAATTAACAGAGTTTGTTCTTTCGGCCCAAGAACGAATTGACATCTTTAACCGATTTAAATCCGCGTTTTCTATAGTAAAGAACTCCCCGACTGTATCAATATCAAGACACAACTTAAGGAACTGATCATATCCGTTTTTGCGTTTCCACTTATATGGGATCCAGGGTTTAAGTTGCATAAATTGACATTGTACCTTTTCTTTTACCACCTCCTGTTTACCATCCTTATTAATTCGACGGCGTATCGACAAAACTGAAGAACATCTCATTTTTTCATTCTCATCAAGATGTTTGTCATCTTCACAAGAACAACAATAATGTTTCTGAATCTCCGCCGCCTTATTGAATATAAATTCTACAGTTCTTAACAGATTTTCTTTCGTTAATAAGGACTCATCGAAAGTATAAATTAGAGAATAATGAATAAAACCATAAAATTGAGGATTTGGTTTAAGTCCTCCATCGCAAATAGGAAGGAATTTCCTTATTCCCAAATCGATGTTAGGATAAGCAGAATTACTATGTTTTACAGCAAAATCCAAAATACCATTAAAATCCTGCAATTTTGTCCCATTATTAATCTTTAATGTTAGCAGAACATCACAGAACAACAGGGCAGACAAATCAATATTATCACCAGATTTCTCAATAAAATATCTCGAATAGAACAGCCCGGAATATTTAACATCGCGAAGAGTCTTAATAAAATCATAGTCAATTTCAACATTATGAACTCGCACATCGTGTAAATACCTCTTTACTAATGATAATTGCGTCGACGAATTTACAAATGAATGGATTTCTTCTAAATCGTTATAATTATAGAATCTTTGATTTGAATTCGAAAGCCAGTTCTTGAATTTGATAAACTTGTTGCTGGATGACTTATACAATATCTCGAGATGTTTCCATTCATCAGCATTACTACCATAATAAATAACATAATCCACCTTTTTGAAGAGCCCATAATCATCAAAATTCCCATTGGGCGATAATTCCTTCAGTGCATCCTCAACATCTTTGTAAAATATATAATTAATATTAGGTTTTGACCCTTTTAGCACATTTAATAGTAACTTCTGCTTCCTTAATGACAAGGCTGACAAATTGTAGCAAATATAGTTAATACAGGTATTTGACACATCTCCAGACATCAAGGAGCATACATCTCTTATGACATCTATTTTCCAATCTGTTGTATACAAAGCCCATATCAATGCCATTTGGCAAAATGTCGTGTTACCGCTATGGTAATTGTAAGCACAATCCATAAAGACTGAGCACCAGTGATCCTTGTTGTTGGCATCAAATTCTGTTACCTCAAAAAATATTGTATCTGTATCTTCTTTTGCTCGTTCAACAACGCTAGCTGATATATCCCGATAATTAATAACAAAAAGCTTCCTATCAAATTCCTCCCCATGCAGAACTTGTTCACCAATAAACAGCTGAATAGTAGAGTCACAAGAATACCAACCCGCTCCGACATTATACATGCCATTGTAGCTATACCTTGCCTCCTTATCATATTTGCAAAAAAGGACTGGATCCTTTTTTAGCTCAATATATCTTTCTTTTGTTGAACTTGCTTGAAAACTCATTCTCAAAATGATTATATACTCAACAATATCATTAGGTTGCAAATATACGAAAAAAAATAATTATGCAGTGCTATTTTTGTCGTTTTTTAAGTTTTAAGCAACTCTGTAAACTAAAACATTATTCCACACTGATATTCATAGATAGTTTTTTCATCAAAGACGAAAAGCTCTTTGACTTTACTTTCCTGTATTGTAACTTCCACAAATTCTCGTTTCAGCCCGCCAAAATCTGTCCAAAAACAACAAGAAATATAGTATTTCCCATTTTCACCATATAATTCAGGAGCCACATCAAAATCTGACAGGACATTCACATTGAATTTCCTATCAATGAAGTGAGTAATGTGATTATAATCTTCTTTGGAATAAATATAGTCACGCCTGTCATAGTTGGCATGCCACCATAAGGGAAGATAATGCCACATTTGTCCTAAAAGATAGGCTTGCCATGCCCCCATTAGTGAGTCTTCAAATCTAAGATGGTCGTAAATACTATAATCGCACGAATTATCCTGGCAATCAATAAAGAGACGACTAATGCCACCCGAACCTTGTTTTTCACATTCCCGTACCTTCAGCTTCATGGCCGGTGGTAAAGAGACCTTATCCAATAGATCAAGGATCTTTTGATACGATTTCTTCATTACAAGCTCATTCAAAGATTGTGCTATACCTACATAATTACTTCCACTCTGTGTTTGTTTGACACCAGCCATCTTTGCATAATTCTCGATACAATCAGCTTTATGTTCCTGATGTTCTCTCTCAGATTTTTCTCTCTCTTCCTCCCTTATTCTCGCTTCTTTCTTAGTTTTTATGTGTTTAAAAACTATATACGGAAGAACCAAAACGACCAGAGGAGCAAATATAATCATAATGACATATACCAACTTGTCCAAGATCTTGTCTTTTGTACTTTTATGCTTGTTAAGGAGTTTTTCTAGGGCATCATCCTTTTTCTTGGACTTTTTGTTTTCAAATAGGCTGATGATATACACAATTAATAAAATCAGCCATGAAACAGCATAAACAATAACAACAATCTTCATATTCTTAACTATTTAATGTTTCACTTATTCAAATCAAGCCAATAGCATGAAGTTATCTCATGTGACGACTCTCCCTTGCTATCCTTTCTATTCAACAACTGCTTATCTTCTTCAAAGTAGTTATCACCAAACTTTATTTCTATATCATTATTCTTGAATATATAGTCCATGTAATTAGCAGAGCCACGGACTTCCACGTACCCATCCAATATCATCTGAGGTTTTCCTCCAAGATTGGCACCCTTCGGATAGATCGCAAGTCGAAATTCTTCATCGCCTCGTAGTTTGAACGGCTGAAGCTGTGGATATGTTAAAGCCACAGGGTCGATATGGAAATTTTCCTTCTTTTTTGTTTTCCTGGCCTTTATATCAACACGAATAATTGAGCCATCTGTCTTATCCTTGAAACAGGCAAACGGATGCCAGCCCTGGCCTCTCATCGATTCGTGCAAGCTACCCATCTCCTTCTTTACAAGCTGCTCATATAGATTCATTTCCTGAGGTGAATAGTAATCTATGACATATAGTGAATCATACACCCAAAGCAAGTAATCTTCGCCATAAAAATAACCTCTCCATCCGTAGCTGTGCCAATCAGAAGGCTTTGATTTCTTCATTTTACTTCTAAAATCATTATCAAAGACCTGATTAAACCTTCGTATCAAGTCTGAAGAGTTCACAATATCATGAAGCGGGTATTTCCTTTCCAATGGAAAGCTGCATAATGATGCCAGTTTACGAGCATCACCTTCTGCTATGCTTTTCATAATTGGGATAATGTTATTTGTACTCCCTGAAATCTGCGGATCTCCGTCAAATTGGCTGTCCTTTTCAACATTCTCCATCTTTACCCCATCTTTTACCTTCAAGGTTAGTTCCTTTTTGACGGGATTATATTCACAGTCACTATTTAACTTGATACCATCCTGTTCAAACGGATACCCGACCAACCTTGTCGGTGTGTTGCCTGCCAGAGAAAAGACATCATAGGTATTGCCACCATAGTAGCCACATCCCATATTATTGACTACAAGATCTTTCTTCCCGTCGAAATCCATATCCAGGAAATAAAAAGGGGAATTCCAGCTCAGGTATTCTTGATCTTTTGGTGGGATATAATCTAATTCAATGGTGTCACCAGATTCTATCTCGCTCAAATCAATGGATTTTTCATTCTTTGGAACATACTCTTTATCAGAATTGACGTAACAAATCAGACTACTATCAGAGAACTCTTCGCATTCTATAGAGAATGATGAGTTTTCTTTTGAAAAATAAAGGATTGCCTTCCCCATGTATAGCTCAGTACAACACTGACCATGAGTAATACTTGTTCTAGGGTAAAAATCTGCAGTTACCTGATATCCTTCTATTTCCTGTTTATAATTCAGGTGCACCCGATAGGAATCACATTTATCCAAATCCAGTCCACGTCTTTGTTTTCCTTGCTCTGACGATTTGCTATATTTCCCACTACAGCCAATGAATAACATTGGAAGTACAGCTATTATGATTGCAAATATAAAATAGTGTCTCCTCATATCTCTTATTGTAAAATTGAACTAGTATCTATGGAAGATACAGAGCCTGATAATATATTGGCCACTTCACGACAACCACAGTCACATAGATTGCATGATTGACATGTCTTACACATTTCTGGATGATATTTGCTCTTTGCAAAAATATCCCAATACTGGATATCGTGAATGATTTCATTATCAAAAATATTACCTACCACCTTAGGAGAATGATTACATGTTCTAATAAAACCTGACGGATCTATCACAAAGAATTCCTTAGCTGCAGCACATTTCATACCATAACTGAGTCGCTGGTATTTTTTCGGATTAGTGATGACACATAGAGGAAACTCTGTTCCTGTCTGGCCATAGCGGTTTGACTCTAAAAGCACTTCTTCTGTAATGTCAAGCATTCCATTCAATTGTTCACGATTCAGAATCAAATCATCCATATATACCAGTCCTCGCCCTCCGGGGAGAAACCTGTTAATCAGTACCGATGTTGCCCCATTCAGTAATCCTACAGAAAGAGTTTGGTAAAGTTCACCATAATTCTTTTTTGTTACCGTAACATTTACCGTGGTATCCATGCCCATGTCCTTTGCTATTTGAAACCAGCGAAGTACTCCTTCAGCATTATTAACGCCAGTATGCTCCTCAAATGTTTGCAAACCAGGCAAGCTCATACTCAGATGTACGTTGCAGTGTTTGAACAAGTTCAAATAGTCAACATTCATCAAAAGTCCGTTTGATATAAGTACGATGTCCTTTGGAAGTGCTCTTCTATAGGCTTCTTTCTTAATATATAGGAGGATATCTGGCAAGCAGTCTTTCAACAAGCATTCTCCACCAGAGATTGAAATATTTTCTACACCATTGTCGTAAAGCCTATTGATTACATATTTCCACTGTTCGAAGTCCAACTCTGCCCTTACCGGGTATGTGCTTTTCGGCGCATACCAAGGACATGAACAGAACTTGCAACGATGATTACACTTGTAAGTCAGTTCTAGAACGGCTGATTTCGGCAGTTTCATCTTTCTATTCCAAGTATTTCCTCTATCTTGTTCATATATCCTTTTATCCAAACCGTTTCATCATAGTGTCCTCTAAAGGCATTATTACCTCTAAGGAATTCAAGTAAAGCTTTGCAATCATCAGAGTCAACGACAGTGCAACGGTAATTTTCCTCTCCGATATTCTTAAAATATAATACGCTAACAGAGATTCCACTTCTTGTATCATTGAACTCATTATGATAGCATTCATGACACATGTGCTTAATTTTTGCATCATAACCCAACTCCCTAATTCCTTTTACTATTTTGTCTAAAAACAGTTCATCTTCTTTATATCTATCATATTTCCCTAATCTTAACCCTCCATAATCATCTCCCTCATATTTATGTTTTTTACCACAATTAGGGCATTTGTGAGTTATAGTTATCCTCCCCTTAGGAAATGCAGGACAATAACACATTGCTCCATCAAAATGAGTATGCTCTGTCGGCATCTTCGCTATTTCATTCAGACGCGCTTTCAACTCATCTATAGACTCGACTTTGTTGTTATTGATTCCAATCACCCTTTTTTCTTCCATTAGTTCCTTGGCTGCTTTTTGCATTCTAATAGCTTCCTTTTCAGCACATTCTCTACATAACACTTTGCCGTTTAGAGAGGGGTAGTGATACGCTAACATACTATCACTAGGAATTACACAGTCTGCACAAAAAACGTGCCCACACTTGCCGCATTCATATTTGGGACCAATATTGTCAAACTGCTTGTGACAATTATGACATTCATGATCAGGCTTGAAATAATTCTTATACCTTGACAGTTCTTTAATAAGGATATAATACTGCTGGCGAGATATCTGTTCACCTTCCCTCCAAACAGGAAACCCTACACGCTTCAAAAATTCAACAGCATCATCATGTTTAATGTCCAAATCATCAAGGACATCTTTTAATGCAACAGTATCGTTTTCCTTCATTGTAACAATATCAGCCATTCCCATATCTGTGTCATTTAAGAATTATACATGTAGTCGTTTAAAGCTAAAGATATACTTTATGCCTGCAAAGATACAAATAATAAGTGAAAAATACAACTCTTTCTGTTCGCAAGGCTTGCTTTTTCATCATTCTCCTCTTTTTATACCCAATCCATTGATATTACTTAGAGATTCGCCATATTTCGGAATAATCCCTTTCGAAGAATACTCCTTGCTTTTACGTTTTATCTTTCCATCAAAGCCATATGTTATATCCTCAAAAGCAAAATCCATTTGATATGAGAATTCTGCATCTGGGGTAACACATCGAGTCTCAGAAGCGACAGTAAAGCCATTTTTCTCCAACTTAATACCGGCGACACCATTTACTAACTTGGCTTTAAGAGTCATTGTATCTACCTGATAGATGATAAGCGTACATACCCACCCAGTACTGTTGGCCAGAATATCACCGACCACATAGACATACCGACCATCAGGACTTGCAAAGCCTGACATACCAGGAACACCACCATTCAAATAATCATCAGCTTTGAACTCTATATCATAATACTTATCCTTTGAAGAATCATATACCATGAATCGATAGCCGTTTTCTCCATTAGTAATAAAGAAATCGCGAAACTTCCCACCGCCCATTGTTTTCTTATAAACAGACATATAACTATCTTCCTCTTCAATCGTTTTGAAGTCTTTCCATCCATCACTTTTCTTATAAAGGCCTTTTGATCCTGTTGGTACATAAAGGGCACAAGAGTCTTTATTAACTCCTTCCATGCTGAATTCTTCAATATAAGGAGGTTTTGTGTTCCCCAAATGCAGTTCACTAAGATGATCGCAGTTATTGAAACATCTGAAAGGAATAGTGTCTATGGAAGCATACAAGTATACATATTCCAATTTATGGCAACTCTCAAAGGCCGCCATTTCTATATGGTTAACTGATCGGGGAATAATAACCTCTTCGAGTTCTTTGCAACCAAGGAAAGCTCTTTCTTGTATATACTTGACTGTATATGGGATAGAATATGTTCCTCCCATCTTGATTCTTGGGAATCGATAAAGCGTATCTTTCTTTTCTGAGAAAGTTACCTCCGTCTGGTCTTTATCATACCAGTACGGACTCATCGGGTCTAATTCTACTATAGAATCATTTGAAACTACAGTATCATTCTTCACCTCAGACGAAGGCTGTTTTTGTGAATCCTTTGCCCTACTATTGCATGAAATTACTCCAATAGCCCAACCTAAGACGGTTACGAAAACGATTAATGATTTCTTCATAATTGCATTTGTCTATTTGTGACACATTCGAGTCTGTGGAGCAGAAGTCCTCATAGCAAGGATGATTGCCTCGGCCACCAAAGCTATGTTTGATACTAGGTAATGGCTTTGACCAAGCCATCTTACGGTACTGCCACCGGTTTCTATAGTCTGTAACAGTTTCTTCCTGAAGCCACTGTCATCCAGACTTGTTGCTGCTCCTAAAGCGAAACCTGTTCCAGAAGGACTTAGCCCAAATATAATAGGCCCTGCATCAATATCCATTCCGAACAAGCAATTTCCATCATGGTATTCACTGATGCCTGTTATCGGGAATCGTTGCTTGAAGTTTCTTAAGAAACACTCATATTGTTCCTTGGCGAAAACAGGATCCACCAATGACAGATAATAACAATTCAAGGCAGAATAAGAACCTTTAACTGTCATAACAATTTGAGTGATGCCGTTTTCGGCTTCCAAAAACGATGCCAGTAATCCAGTTTCTTTATCAATCCATTCTTTTCTGGCCCTTTCAATCCACATCTTTACAGTCGTAGAATAATTCTCATCACACTGACAAGAATAATTATGTAAGGCGACTATAGCCACTAACATGTCTGGTATATACACGAGTTCACCAGGATAGGTTTCACAATTCAAATATGGACTCTGACGAATCCTGCGATTCATTGCCTTACACAGAGAATGATACATACCATCGTATTTGCCATCTCCACCAATCTGCTTATATCTGCTTATCATCCATGCCAAATGGCTATAATAAGAAATATGGCTGAGATCACCGTAGATACCATCCAACGGGTCTTCCCTCCATCGAAGCCTGTCATATTCACGAATCTCTTGAGACATGGCAATGTCGATTATTTGGCCTATAAACTTGATGGATAGCTCTTTGTTCTGCGGATAAAGAATTGCGATATTAGCCAAAGCCGCACATGTCATAGAGCAACTGTATATTGCCCATTCGCCCTGAAACTGTTCACCAATGCCACTAGGCATCTCATCCAACAGTTTCTGGGGCGTAGTGGCAACCTTTGAGGTGAGGTAGTTCGCGCGTTGGATTATTTCTTTCTTTTCTCCCTCATAAGAGCCATGACCTACGGTTGCACAAGTCACCCAAATAACTTTAACAACGATTAAAGCAACTATTATAATAATAGACCAAGCCATCCCTTTTTGAATTCTTCTCATTAACAATTTACTTTATGAGCATATCCCGTATATTAGTTCTACATATATAAGAAGAGGTATCACCACACAGATTATGACAGAACTGACAACATAGTTCCAGCCTATCTTCTTGAACCATAAGAGAAAATCTACAGACTTAATGAAGGCCCAGTCACAACGGTCTCGGAACTTCATTGGATCTTTCCTCAAGAATATTATCCACGCTATAATATACATTATAGAGAGAAACGGCATCTTTGTGATGTAGTCAATCATAGCTGCCCATGACAATGGAATCAACAAGTAGTAAATGACGATATTCACCTCATTATATGTTGCCCCAGTCAGTTTTGCAATAATATGCTCAGCTCCTGCAACGACGGCAAATATGGGGAGTACAAACACCATCACCACCTTATCCCATCTTGAAAGGCTTTCCCATTCAATTACTTTCCTCTTTCCTGAGCCCATATTTCACTTCATCAAACCTGTCATTCCGTTTGCAACCTCTTCGAGTTGTTCTTTGTATATTAAGCCTTCAACATAATCCTGCGGTATTGAGCTAAAGCCATATTTCGCCCCTAAAATAGCACAGGCTACAGCAGCATTGGTATCTGCATCTCCACCGGCATGAACCACAGTAAGAAGTCCTTCCTCAAACGACCTTGTATTCCAGTATGCCCATAACCCAGCGGCAAGGGTTCTCAAAGTATAACCGACAGAATCCTCGTCTTGTAATTCTAATGCCCTAATATCCGTGTTCATTGATAAATCGATAAACTCACGAATACGCTCATCGTATCGCTGAGCTATATCAATCATTTGGTGATAAGTCAATCCTTTGTTATCATATACTAAAGAATGTATCAGTTCAGATACAATAACACACGAACCAACACATCGAGGATCATAATGGGTTAATCTACAGATATTGGCAGCGCACTCCTCAACAGCTTTAGGAAAAAGTCCGACTATAGATGTTCGCATCAGCCCTCCATTGGCTGCGGCTTGTCTGTTGCTCATATCCCATACCTTTTTAGATACTTCAAGGGGATTTATCACATAATCACCAATCATCAAGACCTTATAAGTATTCTCGCCAATACCCATAGGCTCGCCATCTGCCCATTCTTTGAAGTTTTGGGCAATGCTGGTAAGATTCACCCCTTTGTCCTTAATAACGGCGTTAGCAATACAAAGCATCATGTCTGTATCATCTGTCCAGTCACCTATTTTCCAACGTTTCCGATGCCTGTCCTGGAATATGTCACTATAATATACAATCCCATTAGGATACTTCCATGCCATATCCTCATCGGTCATACCCTCAGTTCCAAGTCCAAGGGCATCTCCAATTGCTTGGCCGTAAATAGTTCCTTTCAGTCTATCTATAGTACCTTTTATTCTGTCTATAATACTCACAATACTCTCAAAATCCTCCATCTTATAACCAAATTTTCATTCATTAACATGACAAATCTATCTATTCCTTTCCAATGAGGTACTTGTAGATGTCCTCATAATAAAGATTTGGTTGGCCTTGACATGGAACATTTGAAACCCGGTACTTTTGTTCTTTCTTTGGGTAATCCACTCGGATTTTACAATATGTACCATTATCCCATTTGTAATCATACACTTCTAGGATTTCGGCCTTCCAGTCCCAGGCTTCATAATTCTTTCCACTATCCTCCACTTCCCCTTTTTGGAGGGCAGATATGATTCGAGTTTTTATAGACCTTCTTTTGAAGCATTCGTAGATGATGTCACCTTTTGACAATGCCTCGATTTCGTAAAAACTTATTGTAGAAAGAGCCTCTTTTACCTCATATATCTCATAATTGGATAAGCCGGTCAAATCAAGATTCTTTTCATCTTCATTCATTTGCTTCAAACATTTGAATAAACTTATCTTTGATTTCTCTTAAATCTTCAGTTAGGATGGAGTCACATCTTTCTGCTATATCATCTGGAATAGGATACATACAAGCAGCAATGGCACCAGCCATAGCTCCTATAGTATCAGAGTCACCACCAAGAGAAATTGCCAAGCGGATCACTTCCTCAAACGAATTGCCTTCTAAGAAAGCTATGATTGCTTCTGGTGCACTACCTTGGCATGAAACATCAAACCCATATCTTGGGCGAATCTCCGCAATTGTACGATGTAGGTCGTAACCAAACGTTCTCTCCACATAATCCTTTATTTCTTGCTTTGATTTCCCTTGCTTACAGAGAAATACGCTCGTAGCAATTGCTTGGGCACCTTTTACACCTTCGGGATGATTATGGCTAACGGAGGCTGTTAAAGCAGCAAGAGCCAAGGCTTCATCAAGAGTCTTGGCATATAGCCCTACAGGACTAACACGCATTCCAGCCCCATTGCCCCAACTGTTGTATGGTTGTGGATTATCTTCACATAGCCATCCTGCAAATCGCCCGCCGTACCCAGCATTGGGATGATGGTCTCCAAGTTCCTGCATACAATATATCAGATAATGGATGGTATGAGTTTCATCCTCCACCAGCCATTTGGCTACGGCCAAAGTCATCACAGAATCATCAGTGAAGTTACTACCGCTACAGAACAAGTCGAAATCCGTAGACTTTGTATTGCAAAACTCATACACTGAGCCAATAATATCACCAGCCAGCGCACCTAACATCTTTACCTTACCCATATTCCATCCATTAATCTGCCAAAATAAAAACGCCCTCAACCATTTCCAACTCTCCATTACACTTAGGGCAATGGCCATCTTTGGCATTCCATGTATATAGTTTCTCATTACCACATTGGGGGCATTTTATAAAATAACCCATTGCAGCAATTTCTCTTGATGAGATACTTACGATCTCTTTACATTTCTCACAATAAAAGTCAAAAAATTCACCAGCCATAAGGCCATAATGTCCATGAGGGTCAGTTTCAATTGTGTGACCACACTTTTTGCAAACGTATCTATTAAAATCTGCCATAATAATATTATTATATTCTGTTAATACACTACCATTTCCCGTAAACAATTACGCCATTTAAAGAATCTCTCCATAAAGTAATCTCAATAAACTCATCATGATTAAACAAATGAGGATTATTATAATGAAGCCCCACACTATCAACATTTATACTTACACGATAGAAATCCTCTTCATGAGATGGCTTTATTTTACTAGCTTCCTGTTCAAATTTATCGAATATGGAATCTGGTATTTGTTCCTTAAACTCAATAATCATTGTGTCACCGAAATCACCTGTAAAGTGAACTTCTCCTGGTTTATATTCCTTTATCGTGAAATCCGGAAGTCTGATTCCTATAGCTTCTTCGATTTTGGTTGGATTATCAAACCATGTCCTCCTGACATCAGGGTTACCCAAGTCATCAAAGGCTTTAGCTACATACCAAACATACGAGCCAACTATCAGAACGGCTGCTAAAAGAGTAAAGCATCCGATACCAGAACATCCCCATATAATATGTTTCTTCTTCATACCCGTATGACAGTGTTTATTGATACCTCATTAACACTGTTGGCAAAAACTCGACAGCCTCCATACAATTGGTACAAACAGACAATTCTCCTTTATAGCCTAAAGGACCTGCTTCGTGTGTATATTCATACAGCTGCAGCTTTTCTGATTTGCATCCGCATCGCATACAAGGAATCCTGTAAGGTCTAGGTTCAAGATCTTTGCCCATTTTGTGAGGCATAACCGAAAGGTCACTAAACAACAGAGGAGAATGATCCAAGTCCCAATACCTTATCAGGGGACTTTGCAATGGGTTTGGACAAAGTACCAGTTGCTGAACCTTCCCGTTCTCTATTCTTGCCATCTGATATAGATTCTTTGAACCAGACGGCTTTATGCTAAGAACCGCCCGATTGTAGTATTTACAATCCTTTACTTCGTATTTTGTAGTTTCAGCAGGTTCATTCCATCTTCCAAGCCATCCTTTCCAATATGAAATGACTTCGTTTTTTCCTATAAATTCTTTGGCATCGTACAGAATCTGTACAACATCATCTGCAAGGAGGCCTTCTACAACGGAGAAATCATTCGACGTCAGAGCTTCAAGAAACAGTCTGGAGAATCTTTCGTATTCCGTTTCAATCTTCTCTTTTGGTTGTTCAGGCACAATTGGCTTTTTAGTTGTGAAGACAGCAGGAAGCATCATATCAACAGGTCGCATCCATAAACTTTTTAGCATATTGTCTTGAATAGTAGGTTCGAGAGCAGCAAGATTGCCACCTTGGTTCAGGACTACCACGTATTTATCGATTGGCTCCTGATATATCAACTCTGCAGAAACGGGATTATTCCCTTTTCTGATGGATTCAAACTTCCCTGAAATGTATTCCATGTAACGGTCTTTACCTTTCATGGTTTCCAGCACCCATACAGAAATGTACTCGAAATCATCACTCAGGATTGGTTCAAATAATGAAGCGTCAAGTTCATTCCAGGCCCGACATATAACCTCTGCAATGCTTTTTCCTAATTCGTTATTCATACTCTCATTTTTGTTGCAAATATAATAAAAAAAACTCAAAGTTATTGCTCACATTCTTGAAATCTGCATTTTTCAATCTCAATATCCAATGTTCTGGCTGTTCTGAAGAAACTATCTAACGTAAGCTTCATATAGTCCTCCAGGTCTGGTATCTGTGGAACTAGCAATAAATTCTTCTTGATATGTACAGCCACATCATCAGAATCAGTAATGCCATATATTACGGAAACAGACCCTTTTGTATTAATGTCATTCACCACCTGACGTACCCTCGCAAACTCATCAATGTCGAATTTGGAAAAGCTATGGAACCAAGGCCATATCAGATTTATAAACTTACATTCATTAATTGCCTCCATCAAAAAGAATATTCCCTGATACTCAAACTTTATCCGACCTTCCTCCGTCTCTTGCGGAGTACACCCCATTTCCTTTAACATTTTATATGCCAAATCCTTTGCGCCATGTATTTCCGACTCCACCACATCTACATTCTCATTTTGATTATTATCTTCTTCAAGTTTCTTTGCCAATTTATGTAAGTGTTTACTGCTTTTCAATAGAATAATCATGGAAATATACCAAACTATATTCACCACTGATGTTGTGATAAGAATCAACCATATACCCATGTTTGTATTGTTTCCCGTTGATATTAGATAGGCTGTAAACGAATTCACGAGAATGGTCAGTAGCGACCAAAGAAACATTTCCATTATTGTTTTCCATTCATTATCTGGCACTGTACATACCAATTCCAGAACAGAAAGCGCACCAAAAGAGGTTGCGATCAACGTCGCTGGTGTCAGCATTTGGCAGAATTCAAGAAAGGATCCTAATGTTTCTGTGTAAAATACTTCAGTAGGATATAGTGCCATATTCCACAACCCGTTATAGCAGAGAAGCAGATAGAAGAATATAACCACACATAAAACAATACGGCTATATTCCTTGGGGGGAAAGATGCTTTTGTATTTAATCTTGTAATCCATAATGATGACGTTTTACTTCCATGACAACTTATTCAATCGATTGCCGCCAGAACTTCCATGCAATTCTTTTCGCATCTGTAGTTCTATCCATTGCTGATCCCCTTTTGAAGGCGATTCTTTGAAAGCTTTAGCAATCTTTATTTTGTCCTCGTCAAAGCCCTCTTTGTATCTATATTTAAGTTCATTCCTAATCAAGGAAACGTTGCCACTTTTCTTGTCTTGAAATTCTTCGATCAACTCATTTATCTCCATTTCCTTGATTCTTTCTTCACGTTTTCCCAGCCTGTCAGCATATAGTATTTTGAAGATCTCTTCCTTTAAGACCTTCTCTCCTGCTATCCACTTACTCATGTATAGAGACACCAATTCTTGTCTTTCCAACCCAACCAGCATATCCACACACTTTCTTAACTCTTCATCGCTCCACTTTGTATAGTGGAATTTCCTTGCCTGTTTAATAATGTACTCAAAATCTGTCATATCGTTATTTTCTTATTACTTTAGAATGGTAACTCATCTTCAAGGTCGAACGTTTTGATTAACTTTTTCACCGCTTCATTCTCTGTACTCAAATCTTTGAGACTGACAGGCTTTGAGGCTGTTTTTCTTGTATTTGTTATCATACTTACATTACCCGTCTTCGGATGATAGTCCAGGAAAAAGTTGCCCAATGGCCTCAGGGCATTCTTATTCACTATGATTTCAATCTTCCCGTGCAAGTCTCGGCCATTATCATCTACATAGATGTGATAATACTCAGGACGATGTACCATCATTACAACATCAGCAAGTCCCTCGATATAACTGGAGTTTGCCAAATCCATTAGCTGTGGTTTCTTGCCTTCGATCCCTTCTCGATACTCAACACCTCTACCCAACATCGACCCCACAACAATTGGCACATCGGCTAGACAGGCCAGTTGTTTCAGCGAGAACATTATATTGGCTATTTTCTCTGAGACGGTATTGTCCTCCTTTGTAAAATCTATCATCTGAAGACAGTCTATGAAAATGATTTTTACATCCCTTTCTTTGATACAATTCCGTGCAGTTTCAATCAACTCGTTAAGCGGTAAATCTAGACAGTCGTGTATAAACAGAGGTGCATATATTAATGCGTCAACGTCTTTATCCAGTCTTTCCCACTCATGTAACTCCAGGAATCCTTGATTCAGGTGCGACACAGGGATATCACAGTGGATGGCCAAAAGCCTTTGTATATAGTCTGACTTCATATAATTCGTCGAAAACAGCAACATTGGCACTTTACTCTCCAAAATAATCTCTTCTATCATTGATAACATAAACTCTTCTTTCCCCATACTAGGTCTGCCACCAATAACGTACAGTTTCCCTTTTTCAAACCCACCGATCAGGTCATCTAAAGGTTGAAATCCAGAAGGAATTCCTAAAATACCGTCATTTGCAGCCTTTGTCTGTACTTCACAAAGGCAATCTTTCAACATTTCTTGCATGTTGGTGTAGCTAATATCACTCATCATCTTATTCATACCATCCTTTTCCTATCATTGAAATAATCACGAACAATAAAATCAGTGGCAAAGATACGAACTTGTATTCCTGCTAC
>JAEEGG010009569.1_pt1 | contig 21684 bp, 13 predicted proteins | sample 9134161 | NCBI WGS metagenome assembly JAEEGG01 (sample SAMN16246543, study PRJNA631951) | gut metagenome | biome: gut microbiome; feature: rumen; material: CR-attached | host: Bos | place: Iran: Karaj | collected 2018-10
TACGCATATTATTTCACGCTGGAGTCGCCCGATCCGATTATGAAATGCGGACATGCCATCGAGCTTTCGGTAGTATTCAATCATCCGGAGTTTACCGCCGATACGGGAAGGGCATTCGACGAAACGTTCTGCAAGACTATGCGCAAGATGTGGGTGCAGTTTGCCAAGACCGGCAACCCGTCGCTCTGCGCGGAGATCTCTCCCGATGGTAAGGCGAAAGAGTGGCCCCTCTACGACCTGGACAACAAGCAGGTGATGGTGCTCGACGAGTTCGACATCCACCCGGCAAAGGAATCCGAAGTAAAGATCGTGGATTGGGAGAGAACCTATTTCCTCACCAAGTATTATATGCTTTGACAGGTTCAAGTTACCTTAGCCCCACTGCTTTTCTCCGAAGGCAGGGTCAGGCACCTCTTCGCCCACCCTGACCGAGCACCAGCACACACATGGTTGTAAGATTATAATAGAGAAGCGGAAGTCGATCTGACTTCCGCTTCTCTATTTGAAAAAGGATTGAATACCTGTCCGTTGATCAGGGTTCGTATGGTCTCTTTTTTTTATTGCGACCGCCGTTTACATTCTCCAAATCTTCCTTTTTCAGAGTGCGTGGGCTCTCTTCTTCATTCTTCTTTACCATAATCTTAGAATTTTTAATTGTTAAACTTACTGTTTTTTTCTCTTGTCACTCAGACGTTGTTTTTTCTGATGACGATGCAAAGTTACGGAGATTTTCTTTCAATTCCAAGAAATTTCCCGATTTTTTCTCTCACTTGTAGCGACAATCGCCCCCACAGGCGACAAATCAGGCCAACACCTTCAAAATCTGTCGCACAAAAGAGACAGTCCCTGCTGTGTCACAAGGTGTCTGACACTTTTCTCCGGATACAGGTAGTAGCCATGCCATTCATGGCGGTGTGCTATCCCTCCATCACTCTCTTTCAAGCTATGGAGCGTTCACGAGAGGCCCTTATCTGCAGCATCCTGCGAAAAGGTGTTGTCGATATTCCCCTGCTCATTGTCATGAATGCGCTATGGCCTTTGTTCGGCTGCATGTGGGTGCAGCCGATAGTTGATTTCACTTCAATGTTGGTTGCCTTTTTCTTTGCCTCTCAGCTTCGGCTTAAATCTGTTGGCAGATAGCATATAATACACAGGGCAAAATAGTAGCATAAGATTTTACTTTTCTACTTTTCAACCGTACAGGTCGAACTTTTTTTTAAAAAACTTTTGGCTTTTTGACTTATTTATTAAGAAAATTGATTAACTTTGCCCCAAAAATTAAACGAGATGAAGGAAATGACTACACCCGAAACAAAAAAATGGTTTGACAACCTCAATGTTTGGATGTGCGACCGTTTCAGCCTATGGATGCTGGCCGCCATCCTGACCTGCGGCCTCATGGTGACCTCCTGTTCAAACAACGATGAGCCAAGCTTGCCGAGGGATGCGGTGGAAGAGCAACTTTCACAGATGACTCTGCGCGAGAAGGTAGGGCAGATGTTCTATGTCCGCATGGAAACGCTCGATACCACCATTCACTGGAATACTTATGCTGACCTTCAGGAGAATCCCATCCTTGAGGTGAACCAAACTATGCGCGATGTGAACGAACACTACCCCGTAGGAGGACTCATCCTTTATGCATGGAATATCGATAACGAGGCACAGCTCTCGAAACTGATTGCCCAGATACGGTCGCTCAACGGCCAACCGCTGCTCTGTATCGACGAGGAAGGCGGTCGTGTGGCCCGTATCGCCAACAATCCGAACTTCAACGTCAAGAAGTATGAGTCGATGAGTGCCATCGGTGCTACGGGCGATCCTAATAACGCCTATGAGTGCGGCAACACCATCGGCACCTACCTGCACCGCTATGGCTTCGACATCGACTTTGCGCCTGTGGCCGACGTGAACACCAATCCAGAGAACGTCATCATCGGTCCTCGGGCTTTCAGCGACGATCCTGCCGTGGCAGCCCCCATGGTGACGCACTACCTGCAAGGTCTGAAGGATGCTGGAGTGACGGGGTGTATCAAGCACTTCCCCGGTCATGGTGACACGAAAGCCGATACCCATTTCGGCTATGCATCGACTCAGAAGACGTGGGCCGAGATGATGGATTGTGAAATGGTAACCTTCAAGGCTGGCATTCAATGGGGCTGCCAGTTGATCATGACGGCTCATATCGGTGCGCCCAATGTGACGGGTTCCGATGTGCCATCTACCATGTCGCCCATCATCCTGCAAGACAAACTGCGTGGTGAGCTGGGCTACCAGAACATCATCATCACCGACGGTATGGAGATGGGATCCATCACCCAGCAGTACACCAGTGCCGAGGCTGCCGTGGGCAGCATCCAAGCAGGTGTCGATATTGTGCTGGGGCCGAAGAATTTGGTTGAGGCCTTCGATGCCGTGATGGATGCTGTCAACAACGGCACTATCAGCGAGGAGCGCATCAACCAGAGCGTCCGCCGGATACTGAAACTAAAAATGAAATAATTAGTTATTAATTTAATTAAAGGTATTAACAATGAAAAAGAATTTATTATGGATGCTGGCCTCCATCCTGACATGTTGCGCAAGTATGCTGACAGCATGTAGCAGCAACGATAACCCCGTTGTCGAAGAACCCGTCATTGACAACCTCGCCGTGAAGATCCTCGGCAAGTGGATGATGGCCGAGACCGACGGCAAACCGGTGCCTACGGACTCGAAGCAGGTGATTACCTACGAATCGGGCTCGAAATTGTATTACAGCCTGTCCATCAATGCCATCAGCGACCTGAACGTGTGGGTGAATCACTGTGAAGGCCGTTACATGATCTATGGTAATAATTTGTCACAGGTAGTGGAACTGGCTGATGCCAATATTAAGTTTACGCAGTCGCCAAACATCATTTCCATTACTGACAATGACATGTATCTTATCACCAATAATGAGACCTTTGTCGATGGCAAATCTCATAGGATCACAAAAGATCTGAATGAACGTAAAGTCCGTGTGACCCACGACTACAGTGCTGACATTATCGGCATTTGGGAAGGACGTCAGACCAGCGAAGAGGACGTGCATAGCGACGGCCAGTTGCACCGCTGGGAATACAAGGCCGACGGCACCTTCGTCTATTACCGTCAGGATGACAATGGTGAGTGGGTGGACGACGTGAACTCGATGGCCGAATACTTCGTAGATGGTGTCTTGCTATGTACGCGCTGGAAGAATGTTGGCGACGATACGGAGTATCGTGAGAGTTGGGAGATAGCGTCCATCGAGAATGATAGGATGAACTGGACTGCCATTCGTCAGAAAGCTGACGGCTCTACCTACACTGCTGACTTCAGCATGACTCGTGTGAAGACTGAGGAGGAAAAAACGCTGACTGGCGAGTGGTTCGCTGTTGTCAATCGTAAAGACTACGACGAAGATGCCGACGAAAACGATATTGAGTACTTATTGCTCTCCTTTGACGAAAACGGCGTCGTAACCCAAAACGTCTACATCGGTAATAAGACTGAACCACTCAAGTATTGGGAACGTATGCACCGCCACGGCATCTATACCGTTGACGAAAAAGCCAGTACCCTCACGATTGAGAACATCTCTGAGACCCCTACCACCTCAAAATACGGCTTTGACAAAGAGCTGCTGATCCTCAATCTCTATGATGAGGAGAATGTGGATCGCAATATGTCGATACCCCTTCATCGCCCTTCCAAGGCTGAAAAGGACCTTCTGGCCGTGTACGATATTTCGTTGTGGGGCGACGACTATGTGGGCAAGTGGTTTGGCTTTACTGAGCACAACGGACTGTACACCTATATGATGCTTGACTTTACGGAGGAAAGCGGGTTGAAAACCATCCGTTATTCTGTTTACAATGACAAGGTGACTCGCACCGAATATACGCAGGTCTATAATGAGGCTGACGATGACGAATACGAAGATGAACCGGTATTGGAGATTCATAGCTCTACCGATTATATGCAGTCGGATTTTTACTGGTGGAAAGTTGTCGGCAATACGCTCACTTTGGGAAAGGAATTAGATGATGAGGAATTTATCTCGTCGACCTATCATGCCCTTACAAAGGCTGACATAGAAATGATGGAAGAACTTGATAAGAAAAGTAATAATTAGTTGTTAATTTAATTAAAGGTATTAACAATGAAAAAGAATTTATTATGGATGCTTGCCGCCATTCTCGCTTGCGGCTCAATGTTCACATCGTGTACAAGTAATGAAGACAGTCCCGTGCAGCCGGAACAGCCAGTGCTGCCTGATCAGGCTGCCATGTTCGTCCAGAATGTGCTTGCCGACGGTCGCTACACCCCGACAATCATGGCAGTTGGTGAAGAAAATCTCATCTATCTGCGTCTCGACGTTGCTGACTACGAAGAGGCTAAGGCCGAGTTCCTGAAGCTCCTGCCAGAGGGCGTGGCCGAAACCGCTGTTGAAGGTGATCTCTATCAAGGAATATTCGTCGAGGCAACTGACTATACCCTTTTTGCTCCTCAGAAGAATGCCAGCGACAGTATTTCCTTCCAGAAAGTACAACCATTGATGAACACTGCTTTTGGCTTTGCCTGGGTAGATCTGTCACCAGATTTGCAGGAAGCTCTCCAAGTCGAATGCATCATCTATATGTTGGATTCCTCCAATGATGACTTGGACAATTTCGTGACGTGCCTGATGAGCATCATGCCTTATAGCATGCCTGACCCGGAGGATCCGACTCACCTCATCTGCAACGTTCCCTCACAAGAGGTATATATGGAACTGGTAACTGCCATGTATACTAACAAAATGGTGCTCTCGTCAGAATACCTCGAAGATGGCAACATGAGAGTGACGCTGACCGACAAGGATGACAAGAGCTATGGTAAGCTCACCGTACTCGGCGAGGCTAACAGGCCCGCAGATGCTATCAACGTATTCTTGTTTGATGAAGACCTGCAGGCCAGCATGGCTGCCAGAATCGGCGGTGCCTTCACCAAACTCTCGTTCTACTTCGATCCTGCCGCTGAATAGTTAACAAGGGTCAGAGTGACTCTAAAAACATCTTCAATACCAATATACCAAAGAGTGAAATCTGTTATATCACTCATTAAGTGTGTCCGTTATCCGCGTAAAGATGCAAAATCTGGTTAAATCCTTTTGCGGTTTCGGAAATAATTCGTATATTTGCATACGATAACCAACCCATAAAGATTATGAAGATTAAAGCAGACTACGTAAATGAACCGCAGTGGAAGATCTTGACAGTCAAGGCTACTCTGCCTGAAGAACTGAAGTGTTTGGACGAGATGGCCCATAATATGTGGTGGGTGTGGAACCACGAGGCCCGTGACCTGTTCCGCGACATCGATGTCGATCTCTATCATGAGACGAGGCACAACCCCGTCATGCAGTTTGAACGTCTGACATTCAAGCGCAAGGAGGAAATCCTGAAGGACAAGGCGCTGATGAAGCGTATCAAGGACGTTTACGCCAAGTTCCGTAAGTATATGGACGTGAAGCCCGACAGCAAGCGCCCGTCTGTGGCCTACTTCTGTATGGAGTACGGTATTCACTCTGCCCTGAAGATCTACAGCGGCGGTCTGGGTATGCTGGCCGGTGACTATGTGAAGGAGGCTTCCGACTCCAACGTCGATATGTGTGCCGTCGGTTTCCTGTATCGCTACGGCTACTTCACCCAGAGCCTGACGATGGACGGGCAGCAGGTGGCCAACTACGAAGCCCAGAACTTCGGCAGCCTGCCCTTGGAGCATCAGCTCGGCGAAGACGGCAATCCGCTGGTGGTCGATGTGCCCTATCTCGACTATTATGTGCATGCGTACGTCTGGCGTGTCAACGTGGGCCGTGTGAAGCTCTATCTGCTCGACACCGACAACGAGATGAACTCTGAGTTCGACAAGCGCATCACCCACTCCCTCTATGGCGGTGACTGGGAGAACCGCCTGAAGCAGGAGATCCTGCTCGGTATCGGCGGTATGCTGCTGTTGAAGAAGCTCGGCATCAAGAAGGATGTCTACCATTGCAACGAGGGTCATGCCGCACTCTGCAACCTGCAGCGCCTGTGCGACTATATCGAAGAGGGACTGACCTTCAACCAGGCCATGGAGCTGGTTCGTGCCAGCGGTCTCTATACAGTCCACACCCCTGTTCCTGCCGGTCACGACTACTTCGACGAGGGACTGTTCGGCAAGTATATGGGCGGCTATCCTGCCAAGCTCGGTATCACGTGGGACGAGTTCATCGGCATGGGTCGTACCCATCCAGAGGATAAGGGTGAGAAGTTCTGTATGTCGACCTTCGCCTGCAACACCTGTCAGGAGGTCAACGGCGTGTCGATGTTGCACGGCTGGGTGTCGCAGAAGATGTTCGCACCTATCTGGAGCGGTTACTATCCGGAGGAGAACCACGTGGGCTATGTGACCAACGGCGTCCACTTCCCCACCTGGGTGGCTACGGGCTGGTTGGAGAACATCTACAAGAAGTATCTCGATCCTGCATATTTCACAGACCAGTCGAACGAGGAGAAGTGGAAGGGCATCTACAATTGTCCCGACGAGGAACTCTGGAACACCCGTAAGGTCATGAAGCAGAATCTGCTCTTCTATATTGAAAAGCAGCTGAAAGCCACATGGCTGAAGAGTCAGAACGACCCCCGCCGCATCACCAAGCTGGCGGAGCGCTTCAATCCCAATGCGCTGATCATCGGCTTCTGTCGTCGCTTTGCCACCTACAAGCGTGCCCACCTGCTATTTACCGACCTCGACCGTCTGTCGAAGATCGTGAACAATCCGGAGCGTCCCGTGGTGTTCCTCTTCGCTGGCAAGGCCCATCCTGCCGACGGTGCGGGACAGGGACTCATCAGACAGATTTTTGAGATCTCACAGCGCGAGGAGTTCCAGGGCAAGATCATCTTCATCGAAGACTATGACTTCCTGCTGGCCCGTCGTCTGGTATCGGGCGTGGATATCTGGATGAACACTCCGACACGTCCGATGGAGGCATCGGGCACCTCTGGCGAGAAGGCCGAGATGAACGGTGTGGTGAATCTCTCCGTGAAGGACGGCTGGTGGCTGGAGGGCTATCGCGAGGGTGCCGGATGGGCACTCACCGAGAAGCGTACCTACCAGAACCAGGGCTATCAGGACCAGCTCGACGCCGCCACCATCTACAGTCTGCTGGAAAACGAGATCGTACCTCTGTATTACGATAAGGACAAGAAGGGCGTCTCGAAGGGCTGGTGCAAGGTGATCAAGAACTCCATCGCCCAGATCGCGCCGCACTACACGATGAAGCGTCAGCTCGACGACTATTATTCGAAGTTCTATGAGAAGGAGGCCAAGCGCTTCAAGGAACTCTCCAAGGACGACTACCGCCTGGCGAAGGAGATTGCCCTGTGGAAGGAGACGGTGGCCCAGCGCTGGGACACCATCAAAGTGGTCTTCTGCGAGTGGGATTTCCCGACTACGGGAGGCATGACCGGTCAGAAGTATCATCTGAAGTATGTGATCAACGAACAGGGTCTCGACGATGCCATCGGCCTGGAACTGGTGAACATCTTCACCGACAAGAACGGCGAGGAGCGGATACACCATATTGAACCGCTGAAGGTGACGGGGCACGAGGGCAACAACTATACCTTCGAGGCAGAGCTGGAGCCCAAGCAGTTCGGTGAGTACAGGAGTGCTGTCCGTATGTATCCGAAGAACAAGAACCTGCCGCACCGCCAGGACTTCTGTTACACCAGATGGCTGGATCTGCCGGTGTGATGGTATGAGCAGGACATCGCTGATAGGTTTATCGTTCCTCTTCTTCTCTCTGCCGATATCTGCCCAGAGCAGGTATCAGCAGAAGAAGGCGAGGATAGACAGTGCCCTCACTGCCCGCTACTACCGTACGCCGTATGACACCAACTACGTCATCAGGCCTGAGGGGAGATGGACGCTGAAACTCAGGCTGAACCAGACGGGCAACACCATCCATGCGAAGGGGACGGTGAACGATATTCATTCGAAGGCCGACCTGAAAACCCTTCACAAGACCACGCTCAGCATAGGAGCCTCCTATCGGGGGCTGTCTGCCTCGCTGGCCATCAATCCCGCCAAGTTGAGCGGGGCGTATAAGGATCATGAGATAAACCTGAACTACTACAGCAGCCGTGTCAGTCTCGACTTCAGCTATCAGAAGTCGGAGACGCTGGCGGGTGACGTAGAACGGGGAGGCAACATCTCGCAGATGGAGTCGGGCGACGCCACGATGAAGGTGATCAATCTCGTGGGCTACTATACCTTCAACCATCGCCGTTTCTCCTATCCTGCTGCCTTCACGCAGACCTACATCCAGCGCCGCTCTGCTGGCTCCTGGCTCGCGGGCATCAGCTATCAGGGCGGTACCATCGAGACGACAGAAGACTTAAAGAAGCGAAGTCCGTCGTCGCCCGACATACAGATCCGTATCGGCCACATCGGCATCGGCGGGGGCTATGGCTACAACCTCGTGCTCGGGGAGAAATGGCTGCTGCATCTCTCCCTGCTGCCCACCTTCGTGGTGTACAACTACAATAAACTGACGGTGAATGACGAACCCCGTGAGGCGAAGCACATGCGTTTCAACATGATTTTCAACGAGCGTGCTGCTGTCATCTATAACTTCTCGCCACGCTACTTCGCCGGTGCCACGCTGGTGATGAACAACTCTGTCTTCGACGATGAGGCGGTTGTCGTCAATCAGAACAAATGGCGTGCCCGCGCCTTCATTGGCCTGCGCCTCTGAACCTTTTTTTTACCTTTTTACCTTTTCTCGTCGTAGGCATGGACGGGATAGTCGGTGGTGAAGTGCAGGCCGCGGCTCTCCTTGCGCTCGAGGGCGAAGCGGGTGATGAGGTAACCCACGTTGATCATGTTACGCAGTTCGCAGATGTCCTTCGACGCCTTCACGCGCTTGAAGAGATTCTCCGTCTCCTCATAAAGCATGTCGAGACGGTCCCAGGCACGGTGCAGGCGCAGGTCGCTGCGCACGATACCCACGTAGTTGGCCATGATCTGGTTCACTTCGCGGACACTCTGCGTGATGAGCACCTTCTCCTCGTTGGTCATCGTCCCTTCGTCGTTCCACTCAGGCACCTTCTCGTTGAAGTCGTAGAGATCGACATGCTTCAGCGAGTCCTGGGCGGCTGTCTCTGCATAGACGACGGCCTCGATGAGTGAGTTGGATGCCAGACGGTTGCCGCCGTGCAGACCTGTGCACGAACATTCGCCGAGGGCATAGAGACGGTCGATGCTGGTCTGGCCGTTGAGGTCGACCTTGATGCCGCCGCACATGTAGTGGGCCGCAGGGCGCACGGGGATATAGTCGGTGGTGATGTCGATGCCCATGGAGAGACACTTCTGGTAGATGTTGGGGAAGTGGTGGCGCGTCTCCTCGGGATTCTTGTGGGTGACGTCGAGGCAGACATGGTCGATGCCGTGGATCTTCATCTCCTTGTCGATGGCACGGGCGACGATGTCACGGGGTGCCAGGGAGAGACGCTCGTCGTACTTCTCCATGAACGTCTCGCCGTTGGGCAGCTTGAGGATGCCGCCATAGCCGCGCATCGCCTCGGTGATGAGGTAGGCGGGGTGCGTCTCGTTGGGATTGTGTAGCACCGTCGGATGGAACTGCACGAACTCCATGTCCTGCACCGTTCCCTTGGCGCGATAGACCATGGCGATGCCGTCGCCGGTGGCGATGACGGGGTTGGAGGTGGTCAGATAGACGGCTCCGCAGCCACCCGTACACATCACCGTCACCTTCGCCAGATAGGTGTCCACCTTCTGCGTCTTGGGGTTGAGCACGTAGGCACCGTAGCAGTGGATATAGGGTGAGCGGCGGGTGACCTTCGCACCGAGGTGGTGCTGGGTGATGATCTCCACGGCGAAGTGGTTCTCCTTGACGTCGATGCGGGGATTGCTCTTCACGGCTTCCATGAGTCCGCGCTGGATCTCGGCACCCGTGTCGTCGGCATGGTGGAGGATGCGGAACTCGGAGTGTCCGCCCTCACGATGGAGGTCGAACGTGCCGTCGTCTTTCTTGTCGAAGTTCACGCCCCATTTCACGAGTTCCTGGATCTGTGAGGGTGCCATGCGCACCACCTGCTCCACCGCCTTGGGGTCGGAGATGTAGTCGCCGGCGATCATCGTGTCCTCGATATGCTTGTCGAAGTTGTCGAGTTCCATGTTCGTCACAGAGGCGACACCGCCCTGTGCAAACGAGGTGTTCGCTTCGTCGAGGGACGTCTTGCAGATCATACACACCTTGCCCTTGTTGGCCTTCGCCACCTTCAGGGCATAACTCATGCCAGCCACGCCGGCACCGATCACGAGGAAGTCGTATTTGTATACCATACTTGACATTTTTTGCAATTCTGCTGCAAAGATAATCATTTTTTTCAGACAAAAGAACAAATAAAAGACATATTAACATACTAACAATATTTTCTTCTATTCTTAATTATATCAAAATATTAATATGTTCGTATGTTAATATGTCTTTATGGAGTTACTTTGTCTAAGATTTTTTTGTATCTTTGCAGCAGAACCAAGACATAAGACGACATGAAAAGACTAGGACTCATATTAATGCTGCTTGCACCTCTGGCTGTGATGGCACAGCAGGTGGTGGTCAGCGGAACGGTGGTCGACCAGAAGACGGGCGACCCATTGCGGCAGGTAAGCATATCTGCCGGACGTATTTCGGTAGTGACAAACGAGGACGGTGACTTCTCGCTGAAGTTGAACGAGATGCCGTCGGCCGTGAACATCTCCCATCTGGGATACAAGACCCAGCGCCTGACACTGAAAGACGGTAAGACGGAGGGAATGAAAATCCGCTTGGTGCCGACGACGATCCAGTTGCGTGAGGTCGTAGTCCGTAACTATGATCCGCGCAGGCTCGTAGATATCGCCATCGACAAGATACCCGAGAACTATAGTAAGGTGCCCGAGCTGCTGAAGGGTTTCTACCGTGAGACGGCCATGAAGCGCAAACACTATATCTATGTGGCCGAGGGCGTGGAGGATATGTACAAGACACCCTACAGCCGTGGTATGGCGCGTGACCGTGTGTCGATCATCAAAGGCCGCCGGCTGCTCAGCCAGAAGGCAGGCGACACACTGGGTATCAAGGTGATAGGCGGTCCGGTGCAGGCTGTGGTGATGGACCTTGTGAAGAACCGTGACTTCCTGTTGAATCAGGAAGACCTCGACAACTATCGTTTCAGCATGGGCACACCCGAATTCATCAACGACCGGCAGCAGTATGTAGTGCTGATGGAACCGTATCTCATCACGGATTATGCCCTCTACCATGGCAAGCTGTATATCGATGCCGAGCGGCTGGCATTTACCCGCATAGAGCTCGACCTTGACATGCGCGATAAGGACAAGGCCACGCAGACGATGCTCGTGAAGAAACCCATCGGCGTCAGGTTCAAGCCGCGTGAGCTGTCTACCGTTGTGGACTACCGCTATGAGGACGGTGTGACGCGTATCAGCTATCTGCGGAATATCTTCCGCTTTAACTGCGACTGGAAACGGAAGTTGTTCTCGACATCGTTCACAGCTACCTGTGAGATGGCCGTCACCGACAGCCAGTCGGATGATGTGAAGCCCATCGCTAACCGTAGCTCGTTCGATTCGCGTGAGGCCTATTACGACAAGGTGGAGTACTTCCTGGATCCTGAGTATTGGAGCAACTATAATATCATCGAACCCTCGGAGTCGCTCGACAAGGCCATCAAGAGGCTGGTGTCGAGGTACAGGAGGAACTGATTAAACGTAAAAAAGTAAAAAGGTCAAAAAGTAAAAAGTGAAAAAGATAGTTTTGCTGATGGCACTGGCGTGGAGCCAGTGCTTTGCTATGCAGGCACAGACGTTGCCAGAAGTGTCGCTGTTGCGACAAGATACGGCCGAGGTGGTGCTGCCTTGGCCTGTAAACGTACAGACACGATTGGACAGCCTGATGACTGACCCCCTGCTCGAACGGACACAACTCGGACTGATGGTCTACGACCTCTCTGCCGATTCGGTGCTCTACAGCTATGGTGGCAAGCAGACGTTACGCCCTGCCTCGACGATGAAGCTGCTGACGTCTGTCACCGCCCTCGATCTCCTGGGTAGCGGCTATGCCTATCGTACCTATTTATATTATAAGGGTAAGATTGCCGGGGGTGTGCTCTCGGGCGATGTGTGGCTCGTGGGCGGCATGGATCCCCTCTTCGACGAGAAGGACATGCAGGTGTTTGCCGAGACGCTCCATAGGGTGGGGGTAGACACCATCCGAGGCCAGATCATGCAGGATGTATCTTTCAAGGAGGAACCGCGGTTAGGCGAGGGCTGGTGCTGGGATGACGACAACCCCCAGCTGACGCCGTTGCTCATGTCCCGTAAGGACGAGTTCGCCAGTCTGTTCAAGGATGAACTGATGAAGTGCGGCATCTTTGTCGATGCCCCCGTCTCAACAGGACGTATGCCGAAGGATAAGGATGTGCTGCTCGTCTGCTCCCGTTCCCATCCGCTCAGTGAGGTGCTGGTGCCGATGATGAAGGAGAGCGACAACCTCTATGCCGAGTCGATGTTCTACCAGATTGCCGCATCAATGGGCAAGCGTCCTGCTGAGGCTTCGCATGCCCGTCAGCTGATCAAGCAGGTATTGGCGAAGGCGGGTGTCACAGGTGTCCAGTATCGTATCGCCGACGGCAGCGGACTGTCGTTGTATAACTACGTGACACCAGAACTGATGGTGCGCTTGCTGCGCTATGCCTATCTGAAGCGCGACGTGATGGCTGCGCTCTATCCCGCACTTCCTATAGCAGGTGTCGACGGCACGCTGAAGAAACGCATGACGAAGGGTTCTGCTTTTGAGAATGTGCATGCCAAGACGGGTACGGTGTCCGGCGTCTCGTCCTTGGCAGGCTATTGCAGGGCGGCAAACCATCATTTCCTGGCTTTCTGTATCATCAACCAGGGTGTGATGAAGAATGCCGACGGCAGGGACTTTCAGGACAAAGTCTGTGAGGCAATGTGTAAACCGTAAAGAAAGAGTATGGAAAAAGTAAAGATAGCTATTGAGAGCCTGATAGGCTGGATGGGACTGTCGGGCGAGTATGTGCCTGCAGTGAGATACGCGATACTGGTGGTGCTGGCGTTTGTGCTGGCATGGCTGGCAGGATGGCTCTGCCGGACGTTTGTCGTGCCTGTGTTGTTGAAGATCACTAACAAGACCGACGCAAAGTGGGATGATGTCATCTTCAACCGTAAGGTGCTGCTGTCGGCCTGTCGTATCATTCCTGCCATAGTGATTTGGCTGCTGCTGCCGCTGGTGTTCTTCGAGTATCCGCAGGTGGAAGAAATCGTTGGACGGCTCACCGCCATCTATTTCACCATTATGACGGTGCGCACCATCATCGTGTTCATCGACTCGTTCAAACAGTTGGAGAGTGGTCAGCGCTCTTCGAGGCAACAGTATTTGTACAGCGTCTGCGGGGTATTGAAGATCCTTATGATTTTCATCAGTGTCATTGTGGTCATTGCCATCATCATCAACAAGAATCCAGCGACACTCTTTGCCGGACTGGGTGCTGCCTCGGCCATCCTGATGCTCGCCTTCCAGGACACCATCAAGGGCTTGGTGGCAGGCATTCGTCTGACGGCTAACGACATGCTGCATATCGGCGACTGGATCACTGTCCCTTCGGCTGGTGCCAACGGTAAGGTGGAAGAGATCGCCCTGACGATGGTGAAGGTGCGCAATTTCGATAATACGATTGTCACGCTGAGTCCGCAGTCGCTCGTCGACGGGTCATTCCAGAATTGGCAGGGAATGATCGAGAACGAGGGTCGCAAGCAGGTGAGAAGGGTGTATTATGATTACAGCTCAATTGTGACGGAGAAGCCCGAAATTCCTGAAGATCAGGATCCTCAGGAAAAGGCTCCTCTGGCGACGACGAACATCACCCGTTTCCGCCAAGACATCGAACAATGGCTCACTCAGCACCCCAGGACCATTGACAGTCGTCCGTCACTGGTGAAGCAGGCCGATACGCCTCAGGCCACGGGTTGTTGTCTGGAATTCATCTTCTGGCTGAAATCACAGGACATTATCAGCTATGAACACGACACCAGCGACATCATGGAGTACATCTATGCCGCTGGTGCTGAGTATGGGCTGAAAGTCTATCAGCCGGCTGTTAGCTAATCTGTTTTCTTTGCCGTGGTGCAGACGTTCACCAGATAGACGATGTTCAGATACGGGATGCCCGTATTGGTCTCGAGGCCGATCTCACAGGTACGGCTGTTAGAATAACCCACCTCGATATGGTTCGCCTCAATCTGCGGACGGAGTTTCCTTAATCCGTATTTGTTCAGTTCGGGGAAGGTGAAGCCACGGTCTCCGGCAAAGCCGCAGCAGCCCACACCCTCGGGAATGAGCACCTTCGTGGAACACATCTTCGCCAAGGCAATCATGTCCTTGTCGACACCCATCTGGCGCGTAGAACAGGTGAGGTGTATGGCAATGGGCTGATCCGTCGGATGGAAGTCGAGACGGTCTACGAGATAGGTCATGATAAACTCGGCAGGCTCGTAGAGTTTCATCTTCTTCATCACTTTCTTCATGCGGTGCAGACACGGACTCTGGGCACAAAGCACAGGATACTTGCCCTGTTCGGATGCCTTCCACAAAGCCGCCTCTAACTCGGCACTCTTACGGTCAGCGATGTCGAGCATTCCCTTCGACTCCCAGATCTGTCCGCAGCACATCTTCTCCATGCCCTCGGGGAAGATTACCTCGTAACCCGCCTTCGCCATCAGCTGGATGACCTCGTCGACGAGATCATGCTTCATCTTACTCTCTTTCGACTGTCCCATCGTCTGGTTGATACAGCTGGGGAAGTAGACAACCTTCAGGTCGGAGTGTTCTTCCTCGGGGTGGGGGATGGATTTCTCGATGATGAACTGCGTGAGGTCCGATTTCTTCGGCTGACGCTTCTTCTTCGGCATAGCGGTAGTCCAGAGGGGCAGGCCCATCTTGTTCATCGTTCGGCAGACGGTGGTCATCAGCGTGGGACCGAGGGTGACGTGGGCGAGATGAGCCACGTCGAGCACGACGCGAAGGCCGCTCTTGATGCCAGCCATGTGGTTCGCGGCAAACTCTCCCACCTGATAGCCTAACGTGCTTTTGTTCATGTCGAGCTGGCGGATGAGATGCGTGAGCTCGCCTGTATTGATCTTCATCGGGCACGAGGTGGAGCAGAGACCGTCCGTGGCACAGGTCTGGTCACCATAGTACTTATACTGCTTCCTCAGTCTGGCGGCTCTCTCGGGGTCTTTGCCTGTGGACTCCAGTTCGCGGATCTCACGCTGTACGGCGATACGCATCCTCGACGAGAGCGTCAGACCGCACGACATACAGTTCACCTCGCAGAAGCCGCACTCGATACACTTGTTCGCACGCTTCACCTGTTCGATGGTCTCCTTCGCCGTCGAGAGCTTGGGATCCATCAGGAAGTGTCCGCCGTCAGGCACACTCTTGAAGTCGTAGTCGAGTACGGGCAGCGGCTTCAGGCACTTGATGAAACAGTCGGGATCGTCGTTGAAGATCACGCCCTGGTTCAGCAGCCCCTCGGGGTCGAAGATGGCCTTCAGCTCCTTCATTGCCTCGTAGGCCTTGTCGCCCCACTCATACTTCACGAAGGGAGCCATGTTCCGTCCCGTTCCGTGTTCGGCCTTCAACGAACCGTCGTATCCCTCCACCACGAGTTTCGCCACGTCGCGCATCATCTCGGCATAACGTGCCACCTCGTGTTCGTAGGCAAAACTCTGGTTCAGGATGAAGTGGTAGTTGCCCTCGAAGGCATGACCGTAGATACAGGCGTCGTCGTAGCCGTGGTCTGCGATGAGCTTCTGCAGCTTCACCGTGGCCTCTGGCAGCGACTCGATGGGGAAGGCGACATCCTCGATAAGACACGAGGTGCCCACAGGACGCGTGCCGCCCACTGAGGGGAAGATGCCTGAGCGGATGGCCCAGTACTTGCCGTAGACGGCAGGATCCTCCGTGAACTCCGCAGGGACATAGAGCCTGAACTTACCCAGACATGCTTTGATCTTCTCAATCTTCTCCAACAGCTGTTCGTGGGTGATGCCCTTCGTCTCGGTGAGGATGGCGGTGAGGTTGTGGTAGTCGCCAGGATCGACTCCTGCCACCTTGCCGGCATCAACATCCTTCTTATATTGCAGGTACACAGGATCGTCGACAGAGCTGAGTGACTTGTAGTCGAGCATCTCGGCACTCTTCACCATCAGGTTCTCGGCACTCATCTCCAGGTCCTCGTCGCCGGCCTTCAGCTTCTTCATCGCCACCACGGCCTCGCAGCTCTCCTTCATCGTATGGAAGTAGACCATCGCAGAGGCCTTGTAGGGATAGTCCTTCAGCGTCTTCATCGTCACTTCTGAGAGGAAGGCGAGGGTACCCTCAGAGCCTACCATCGAGTGGGCGATGATGTCGAAGGGATCGTCGTAGGCGATAAGCGGACGGAGGTTCAGGCCCGTCACGTTCTTAATGCTGTATTTTCTGGCGATGCGCTCGGCCAGATCCTTATCGGCACGCACCTTGTCGCGCAGGGCCTCGATCTTCTTCAAGAACTCGGGATGACTCTTGCGGAAGGCCTCTTTGCTCTCCTCTGAGCTCGTATCCAGCACGGTGCCGTCGGTGAGGATGATGCGGGCACTGACCATCATACGGTCGCTGTTGGCATGCACGCCGCAGTTCATACCCGAGGCATTGTTGATGACGATGCCACCTACCATTGCACTTCCTATCGATGCAGGATCTGGTGGGAACACACGACCGTAGGGCTTTAAGATCTGATTCACTCTCGCACCCACGATACCGGGCTGCAGTCTGATGGTCTCCTGGTTCGCGCCGATTTCATACTTCTCCCAGTGCTTGCCGGCAACGATGAGCACGCTGTCGGTACAGCTCTGGCCTGAAAGCGAGGTGCCTGCGGCACGGAAAGTGAACGGCAGCTTGTACTTCTGGCAGAGACGTACGATCTTCGAGATCTCCTCCTCGCCGTCGCTGCGGAGGACCACCTTCGGGATCTGACGGTAGAAACTGGCGTCCGTTCCCCATCCGAGGGTGCGGAGCTCATCGGTGTAGATACGTTCAGACGGCATGAATTGTCTGAGATCGGATAAGAACTGATTGAACATACTATTTATGATTTATAATTATTTCTGCGGTGGCTTTAAGTTATTCACTTATATGGCGCAAATATACGAAAAAATATTGATAGTTGGTAGCAGAAATTGGAAAGATTTCCCCTGTTTTTGTTTTTTTCACTAAAATATTGTGGCTATGTGGCAAAAAAGTCGTAAATTTGACGGCAAATATTAAGCAAGACAAACTTATATAATAATCATAAATAACTCAAGACCTATGACAGCATTAGTTTCTGTTATCCCGATTGTGTTGCTCATCGTCCTGATGATGGGCTTCAAAGTGTCTGGTTACAAGAGTGCCGTGATCACTCTTATCGTTACCATCCTCCTGGCGCTCTTTGCCGTTCCGGCGATGGGCATCCTGCCGGAGAAGTTCGCTGGTGTCAGCATCTTTGGCATCACCCTCTGGTCTGTTGTCGAGGGCTTCCTCAAAGCCTGTTTCCCCATCATCCTGATCATCATCTGCGCCATTTTCAGCTACAACATCCTTTGCGAGACGAAGGAGATTGAGACCATCAAGACGCAGTTCATCCAGATGACCTCCGACAAAGGTCTGCTCGTGCTCTTGTTGACGTGGGGTCTCGGTGGTGTGCTCGAAGGTATGGCCGGCTTCGGTACGGCTGTAGCCATCCCCGCTGCCATCCTCATCGGACTGGGCTTCAAGCCGATGTTCTCCGCTGTGATCTGTCTGGTGGCGAACACGGTGGCCGTAGGCTTCGGTGCCGTCGGACTGCCAGCTACGACGCTCGCCAACCAGGTGGCTGTCAGTGGTGTGGCAACGCCCGAAGAGCTCTGCGAGGTGGCTACGTTCATTATTCTGCAGCTTTCGCTGATGTTCTTCATCACGCCGTTCCTCATCCTGATGATGACGGACCGCACGAAGATCCTGAAGAACCTCACCATCGCCCTGTTCGTGGGTAGTTTCTCCATCATCGTGCAGTTCTGCTGCGCCCACTTCATCGGCCCTGAGACACCCGCCATCCTCGGCTCTGTAGCTGCCATCATCGCGATGCTCCTCTACAACAAGCTGTTCATCCGCGATGAGAACCCAGCCGACGAGGTGATTGTCGAGAAGAAGAAGTTCGGTCTGGCGAAGACTTTGAAGGCCTGGAGCGTCTACGGCCTGATCATCTTCTTCATCCTCATCTCCAGCAAGATTGTACCGCCCATCAACGAACTGCTGGGCAGCACGCTCGTCACTAAGTTCGATCTGCCCGTCATCGGTAATACGTTCAAGTTCGGCTGGCTCTCCAATGCCGGACTGATGATCTTCCTTGGTGCCGTCATCGGCGGACTTATCCAGGGCATGAGCATCGGCAAACTGATGAAGCTGCTGGCCAAGACCACCATCAACTTGCAGAAGACCGTAGTCACCATCTGCTGTCTCGTGGCAATGGCCATGTTGATGAACAACACGGGTATGACCAACGATATCGCCAAGGGCCTCGTGCTGCTCACGGGTGCTGCCTTTCCGTTCTTCGCACCGCTCATTGGTTCGATAGGTACCTTCGTCACGGGTTCTGCCACCAATGCCAACATCCTCTTCGGCAAGTTGCAGGCTACGGCTGCCGCTGACCTCGGCCTCGTGAACCAGGGTACGTTCTTCGGCGTCACGGGTAGCGAGACCAACTGGCTCGCTGCTGCCAACTGTGCAGGTTCTGAGGGTGGTAAGCTGCTCTCGCCGCAGAGTATCGCCATCGCTACGGCTGCCTGCGATATGGAGGGTCAGGACGGTGACATTATGCGTAAGACCATGCCGTTCGCTATCTTCTGGATACTCATGAACGGTCTGATGGTATTCCTCGGATTACACGTCATTTAATATATGGAATCAGACAACAAATTTGAACAGATACTGGTGAGGATTACCGGACAGGATCGTCCGGGCCTCACCGCTTCTATTATGGGCATCCTTGCCCGCTACGACGCCCAGATCCTCGACATCGGACAGGCCGACATCCATTCCACCCTGTCGCTGGGCATCCTCATCCGTATGAATGAGTCCAACTCCGGACAGGTCATGAAGGAACTGCTCTTCAAGGCCACGGAACTCGGTGTGCAGATAGGTTTCTCGCCCATCAGCGACGATGAGTATGAAGACTGGGTGGGACATCAGGGCAAGAACCGTTACATCCTCATGGTGATGGGCCGTCAGTTGGAGGCTCGTCAGATAGAGGGCGCCACGCGCATCCTCGCAGACCAGGGACTGAACATCGACTCCATCCTGCGTCTCACGGGTCGTAAGAGCATCAAAAATCCCACCAAGCACACCCGTGCCTGCATCCAGTTCTCCCTGCGTGGCGAACCCACCGACCGTCAGGAGATGCAGTCGAAACTGATGAAACTGTCATCGGAGATGGAGATTGACTTCTCCTTCCAGCGCGACGACATGTTCCGTCGCATGCGCCGTCTTATCTGCTTCGATATGGACTCCACGCTCATCCAGACAGAGTGCATCGATGAACTGGCAGAGCGCAATGGGGTAGGGGCTCAGGTGCGGGCCATTACTGAGAGTGCCATGCGGGGTGAGATTGACTTCAAGGAGAGTTTCACCCGTCGTGTGGCGTTGTTGAAAGGCCTCGACGTGAGTGTGATGCAGGAGATTGCCGAAAACCTTCCTATTACCGAGGGCGTCGATCGTCTGATGACCATCCTCAAGCGCTGTGGTTATAAGATTGCCATCCTCTCTGGTGGATTCACATATTTTGGTGAATACCTCCAGCGTCGCTATGGCATCGACTATGTCTATGCCAACGAACTCGAAATAGGAGAAGACGGCAAGCTCACGGGCCATTATGTGGGAGAGATTGTCGACGGCCATCGCAAGGCCGAGCTCCTGAAACTCATCGCCCAGGTGGAGAAGGTGAACCTCGCCCAGACCATTGCCGTGGGTGACGGTGCCAACGACCTGCCGATGATCTCCGAGGCCGGCCTCGGCATAGCCTTCCACGCCAAGCCCCGTGTCGTTGCCAACGCCAAGCAGAGCATCAACACCATTGGCCTCGACGGTGTGCTCTACTTCCTCGGCTTCAAGGACTCTTACTTAGGCGATCAGGGGAAACTCTGATCGCTCATACTTTTTTACTTTACGTGTACCTTAATTATATATGGTGTAGCTCCATGTGCCTTTCTACAAGGTCATTCCCCTTCGATGCATCTGCTCAAAAATCAAGTCATTCCACATTCCGATAAGCTTACAGGCAGTAAAGTCAGACTTTAGTTAGGGTAAAGTGGGACTTTAGTTAGGGTAAACCCTCAAATTCTCTCGAGAATTTTGGGGCTTGCTGCCTGGTTTCTCTGACTTTCCTGCCTACTTTCTTCGACTTTAGTGCCTGTAAACTCCCATTCCGATGTCTATTAACACTTATTCCGATATCTTCCACGATAGTAAGGTATGCTTAGTACGAGAGTAAGAGATGCCTGTTATGGGGGTATAGAAGGCATCTCCATCATCGTTACTTGGCCTATCTTACTGTTGTAGAAGGTATTACAGTCAGTCATAGTAGGCATCACTATCAACATTTGCAGACATAATGCTCTGGAAAAGGTGGAAGATGGGTGGAAGATAATTTTTTCTCTTCCACCTCGAAAACACTAGTGTATAAAGGCATTTCCAAAGAAAGGTGGAAGGTGGAAGAGAAAACAAAACTTTTTTCTTTTGCATCAATTTGGGTGAAAATTCCAATCCCATTTTATCCCGCTATATAGGACTTTTGCTCTGAGCACGTCGGCATCTATAACGAAGGGACGGTTCTTCTGGTATAACGAAAGAACCGTCCCTTCTGTTATATAGATACCGAAGAGCCAATCATCATCAACAGTGGCTATCGGAGCCCGGAGCTGAATAAGAAGGTAGGCGGATCTCCGACGAGTAATCATCTGACGGGGTGTGCCGTGGATATCCGTGTCGCTGGTATCGAGCAGGCCTTGCGCTATGCGGTGATCCTGATGGACTATGCCGATGAGACCAGGCAAGACTATGACGAAATCCTGATAGAAAAGAATCGCTACGGTGCTATCTGGCTGCACTTTGCAGTGAGGCCGAAAGACAATCGGAGAAAGACGATGTTTTTGCAAGTTTAAAAACTTCATGAATGAAAAAGCCGTCGGCATGTGAATGTCGGCGGCTTCCTTTTATTCAAATAGTCCAAGCGAACCTGGCACTACTTTGCCTGGCGGGAAAAAGCCCACGGGGCTTCGACTTTGGCCTTCATCTTACAATAGGCCTCCATGCCGTCCTTGGTCTTGAAGTACATCAGAGCGGTGTAGCCCTGCCCGTCTGCGTTCTTGCTGACCTTGCACGTGGCCTTCTCCAACTTGGCGTTGCCTTCGGTGCTGCCTGCAGAGACGCTGGTCTCAGGATTCGTCTCAGAGTTGTAGCCCTGATTGATGTCCTTCAGCGTGAACAGGTTC
>JAEEGG010009570.1_pt1 | contig 21683 bp, 23 predicted proteins | sample 9134161 | NCBI WGS metagenome assembly JAEEGG01 (sample SAMN16246543, study PRJNA631951) | gut metagenome | biome: gut microbiome; feature: rumen; material: CR-attached | host: Bos | place: Iran: Karaj | collected 2018-10
CAATAGCTGCGAGACCTGCGCCTACTGCGGCACCTAACTTTGCAACACCTTCTGCTGCTAATAATGCTGTAATCATAATGTTTTAATTTTTTAAGTTATTAATTTATTTAATTGTTTAATTTCTCACATCTTACTTCTTAGATCTTCCATCAGACTTCTTACATCTTCCATCATTCGTGTGCCGGTTCCACACGTGCCAATCCGATAAACACAGCCGACAACATGGTGAATACCATAGCCTGGATGAAGCATACCAAGCACTCCAGACACATCATGAAGACACTCATGATGACCGACAGAGCCGACATTGACAACTGTACGGCTACAGCCTGACTGGCAACAAGGAAGATGATACATGTAATAGCCACCGCAATGGCGTGACCAGCCATCATGTTGGCAAAGAGACGGATCATCAGTGCGAAGGGCTTGGTGAAGATACCCACAAACTCAATCACAGGAATGATGGGGATGGGAGCTTTCAGCCATGTGGGCACCTCAGGCCAGAAGATATCCTTCCAGTAGTGCTTATTGCCCGAGAACTGCACGATGATGAACGTGCAGAGTGCCAGGAAGAACGTCACAGCGATATTACCCGTCACGTTACCTGAGCCCGGTGGGAACGGAATAAGACCCATCACATTACAGGTGAAGATGAAGAAGAAGCACGTCAGCAGGTAAGGCACGTATTTCTCGTAACCCTTGCCCACGCCTGGCTTGATAATATCATCAACCACATACATCACCAACATCTCGACGAAGCCCACGAAGCCACCTGGTGCCGGGTCGGAAGCCTGACGCTTCTTATACCAGCGGGCACTGCCTAATATGCAGCACAGCAGGATAGCGACGTTGATGAACATCACAGCTACCGTCTTCGTGATTGACAGGTCGAGAACGGGCTCACCATTCTCCACGATTTTGCCTGCATTCTCTCCCTCTGTGGCAATGGCCAGACCATAAGGGCCCTGACGCAGTCCGTTGGCATCAGCATGGTGTTCGAACTGAGAAGAGCTGAACACGTGCCAACCCGTAGAACTGTTGACGATGACAGGCAGTGGGATGACCAGCGACTTCCCCTCACCATAGTCGGTGACATGCCATTCGTGCGAGTCCTTGATATGCTCAAGCACCACCTCCTTGGCTGAGAAGTCTTCTGCCCTCATCGCAGGCGTCATTGCCAACAGCAAGAGTGCCATGCATAGCAGTCGTTTCATATAAATCATAATTCTTAATTCTTAACTCTTAATTCTTAACTCCCTTAGTGTCTCATTGAGAGTGTAACGACCATCATCGCTGCGTACATCACCATATAGATGGCTACAAACCGGATGACGTCTTGCCTGTCTTCAGCAAGTAGTGCGTAGATGCCTGCCAGCGAGACCACCAGTATCATGCGAATCACCGTCATGATGAGGTAGAACCTTGGTAGTGCCTCGGGCTGGTGGGCTTTCACCACGTCGTATAGCTTGACGTAAGCCACACCCAACAGCGTCAGCAGGCATACAGCAGCGACGTAAATCATTCTGCCTTTTCGACGCAGAGTGACACTTCGTTCTTCTGCACCTCAACGAATCCACCCTGTATGGGCAGTTCATTGCCATCATACACCACCGTGCCTTTCTGCAGCGTTGAGATAATGGGCGCATGGTTGGTGAGTATCTCAAACTGACCTTGCGTACCAGGAACTACCACCTGCTCCACCTCTCCGTCGTACTCGACTCTTTCTGGTGTTACTATCTTGAGTTTCAACATACCTATTATATATATAATAATGTATATGCTTTATCCGTTGGCAGCCTCCAGCAGCTTCTTAGCCTTCTCCTTGGCGTCCTCGATAGTACCCACGTTGAGGAAGGCCTGCTCAGGCAGGTCGTCAACCTCACCATCCAGAATGGCATTGAAGCCCTTGATGGTCTCTTCGATAGGAACCATGACACCAGGCAGACCGGTGAACTGTTCGGCCACAGAGAACGGCTGCGAAAGGAAACGCTGTACACGACGGGCGCGGTTCACGGTCAGCTTGTCCTCATCAGAGAGCTCGTCCATACCGAGGATGGCAATGATGTCCTGCAACTCCTTGTAGCGCTGCAGAATCTCCTTCACGCGTTGGGCACAGTCGTAGTGAGCCTTGCCAACCACCAGTGGGTCGAGAATACGTGAGGTACTTCCCAGCGGGTCAACGGCAGGATAGATACCGAGCTCGGCAATCTTACGATCCAACACTGTGGTAGCATCCAGGTGGGTGAACGTTGTTGCAGGTGCAGGGTCGGTCAAGTCGTCTGCAGGCACATAAACAGCCTGTACAGAGGTGATAGAACCTGACTTGGTTGATGTGATGCGCTCCTGCATGGTACCCATTTCTGAAGCCAGCGTAGGCTGATATCCCACAGCTGAAGGTACACGGCCCAGCAGGGCAGACACCTCAGAACCGGCCTGTGTGAAACGGAAGATGTTGTCGATGAAGAACAGGATATCAGCTGAACCGCCATCCTTACCACCGCCATCACGGAAACCTTCAGCAACTGTCAGACCCGACAAGGCTACAGAAGCACGTGCTCCGGGGGGCTCGTTCATCTGACCATAGACCAGTGTGGCCTGCGACTTCTTCAACTCCTCAGGATCAACGAGACTCAAATCCCACTTACCCTCGGCCATTGCCTCCTTGAATTTCTCACCATAGCGGATAACGCCTGACTCAATCATCTCACGGATGAGGTCATTACCCTCACGGGTACGCTCTCCTACTCCAGCGAATACGGAGAAACCGTCGTGACCCTTAGCAATGTTGTTGATGAGCTCCATGATAAGTACCGTCTTACCCACACCGGCACCTCCGAAGAGGCCGATCTTACCACCCTTCAGGTAAGGCTCCAGCAGGTCGATGACCTTGATACCGGTTGCCAGCACCTCCTTGGTGGTCGACAGCTCCTCAAACTTCGGAGCCTCACGGTGGATGGGATAAGCACCCTCCATGGCGAGCTGTTTCATACCGTCGATAGGCTGACCGATCACGTTCAGCATACGACCCTTAATCTGATCACCAGAGGGCATCATGATAGGTGTGCCCAATGGTATTGCTTCCAATCCACGCTGCAGACCATCGGTATTGTCCATAGCCACACAGCGAACAGTATCCTCACCGATGTGCTGCTGCACCTCGACGATAATTTGTTCGCCGTTAGGACGTTTAACCGACATAGCTTCGTGAATCTTAGGCAACACTTTTTCCGCATCCAGTCCCTTGGTATCGAAATACACGTCGATCACAGGACCGATAATCTGCGAAATGTGTCCATTAATTTGTGACATAAGCAGTTATTGTTTTAGAATTGTTGTTATTTTCGTATAGTGATTGCAAAGATAGCTATTTTTTTTCAAACACAAAAACTATTTGACCACTTTTTTCACAAATAGTACAAAAAAAAGGAAAAAAAGTTGTACCTTTGCAGCCGTAAATGAACAAGATGACCATAAAAGCAGCATTGTTCGACCTCGATGGAGTGGTTTTCGACACAGAACCTCAGTATTCAATATTCTGGGGAGCGCAGTGTCGTGAGTTCCATCCCGAGATACCCGGCCTGGAGCACAAAATCAAAGGACAGACGCTGGTTCAGATCTATGACGCATGGTTTTCCGGTCCCCTTGCTGACAGCCAGGCCCTCATCACCGAGCGCTTGAACGACTATGAAAGCCAGATGGACTACGACTATATTCCTGGATTCAAGGAATACATCCGCGAGCTCCGCCAACAAGGTGTCAAGACAGCTGTCGTGACCAGTTCCAACCAGCCGAAGATGAAGGCTGTCTATGCCAAGCATCCTGAGTTCAAGAGCCTCTTTGACGCCATACTGACTTCAGAGGATTTCGAACGTTCAAAGCCCGACCCTGACTGCTACTTAAAAGCGGCAGAGCGCTTTGGTGTCGAACCGAAGAACTGTGTGGTTTTCGAGGATTCGTTCAACGGACTGAAGTCGGGCCGTGCCGCCGGAATGTACGTCATAGGCCTGGCTACGACAAATGCTGCTGAGGACATCGCACCATTATGTGACAAAGTCATAGAAGATTTCAAACATTTATAACCAAGTAATCAAGAATCAAAGAATATGGCAGGATATTTAGTTAGCGACAACCGTAAGGTGACAACCCATCGGTTTATGGAAATGAAACAAAAGGGTGAGAAGATCTCCATGCTCACCTCATACGACTATACCATGGCTGGCATTGTCGACAAGGCTGGCATCGACGCCATCTTAGTGGGCGACTCTGCATCAAATGTGATGGCTGGCAATGCCACCACACTGCCCATGACCGTCGATTACATGATCTATCACGCACGTTCCGTAGTACGTGCCGTACAACGTGCCCTGGTAGTCTGCGACATGCCTTTCGGTTCCTATCAGGTCAATGCTGCAGAGGGTGTGACCAATGCTATCCGTATCATGAAGGAGAGTGGTTGCGATGCCCTGAAGATGGAAGGCGGTGTGGAGATTCTCGACACGGTAAAGTGCATCCTCGACGCGGGCATTCCCGTGATGGCTCATTTAGGCTTGACCCCGCAGTCTATCAATAAATTCGGTACTTATGCCGTACGCGCAAAGGAAAAGGCTGAAGCCGAGAAACTGATGAGTGATGCCATTGCCCTCAGCGACGCTGGCTGTTTTGGCATCACGCTCGAAAAGGTTCCTGCAGCTCTTGCCACAGAGGTCACCAAAGCCGTGAAATGTCCGACGATAGGTATCGGAGCCGGAAACGGCACGGACGGTCAGGTGCTCGTCGTGGCAGACATGCTGGGAATGTCCGAAGGCTTTTCTCCTCGTTTCCTGCGTCGCTATGCTGACATCGGAAACATCATTACTGATGCTGTTGGTCATTATGTGTCCGACGTAAAGAGCGGTGATTTCCCCAACGAAAACGAATCTTATTAAGTTTTGAATACACAGAACATACCCGTACATATCAGACTGTGGCACAAGGACTTCTGGCTATTGGTTATAGCCGACCTTCTACTGACGATGTCCATCTATGTGCTCATTCCCATCATGCCGCTTTGGCTGATGAGGACGGAGAATTTTTCGTCACTTGAGACGGGACTCTCTGTAGGAGCCTATGCCATAGGACTCTATCTGTTTGGGGCACAATGTTCATGGCTTGTACAGCGCTTCCGCAGGAATGTCGTATGCATGTGGGCCATCATACTCGTTGGACTGTCAGTAGCATTACTCTGGTACATCGACGGATTACGCTCGGAATTCGTGGAGTTCTGGGTGATCTTACTACATCGTCTGTTGCTGGGTGCTGCCTTCGGACTGGCACAGATGGTACTGTCATCAACACTCATCATCGACACCTGCGAATCTCACCAACGTACTGAGGCCAACCACAGTGCAGCATGGTTTGCACGTTTTGCCCTTTCGTTAGGACCATTGGCAGGACTAATCGTCTATCATTATTTCGGATTCGACAAAGCCCTGTGGGGCTCCATCGGTTGTGCGGCACTGAGCATGCTCCTCCTTCGTCAGGTGACATTCCCTTTCAGAGCGCCCGAAGAGGGCGTCCATGTGGCATCCCTTGACCGTTTCCTCCTACCTCTCGGCACTGTACTGTTTTTCAATCTTTTGCTCATCATGACCGTCGTGGGATTGGTGCTGTCACTGCCATTGACAACAGATTTCTATGTGCTGCTGATGGGCGGTTTCCTGCTGGCACTACTGGCTCAGCGTTTCGTTTTCCGCAATGCAGAATTAAAGAGCGAGGTGGTCAGCGGACTGTTCATCCTGCTGGCAGCACTGCTCATACTGCTGGCCTATCCTGCATCACCGGTATCTCCGTTGCTCATGGGACTGGCTGTAGGAATCATCGGTTCACGTTATCTGCTGTTCTTCATCAAACTGAGCCGCCATTGTAAGCGCGGCACCTCACACAGCACATTCTTCCTCGCATGGGAGACGGGCATCACACTTGGATTGACTTTGGGTTACGCATTTCTCTCTGGTCAGCGCGACCTGCTATTCTACGTGGCCTTTGCACTCACAATAGCCAGTCTGCTATTCTATCATTTCTATGCACATCAGTGGTTTATAAAACATAAAAACCGATGAAAAGGAACGTTTTTCTCCATTTGGGCGTGCTGCTCGTCACTTGTCTGCTGATACCGACAACAGTTCTTGCTTTGGGCGATGCTGAACGTGTTTTCTATTCCTACGATGCATCCGACGGTTTGGCAGACAATAGCGCACAGACTATCTTATGTACTAAGACAGGACGTATGCTTATCAGCACCATCGGACACATCAACTTCTACGATGGCGACACGTTTGTGCACATTGACCCCGAAGAGGAAAACGTCTTCCCCCTGCCCAAATACAAAGGGCACTACCACCTTTATTTCGACAAGCACCATCATCTGTGGGTGAAAGACCAGCATCAGGTTACCTGTGTGGATCTGACGATGGAACGTTTTGTGACCAACGTTGGCGACATCTTCAAGAAACAGGGAATGAAAGAACCTGTCGAAGACTTATTTGCCGACATCAACAACCATCTCTGGCTGCTCTCAGGCAACAGATTGTACGGGGTGGACGACAAGACGGAAATCAGCGTCCGCCACAGTGCTGAACTGCAAGATGTCGATATATACAACAACCGCCTGCTATTGGAATTTTTCGCCAATGGCACGGTGTCCGCCTTGGATGTGAAAACGGGAAGCCACCTGTTCGATGTCAGTGCATTTAACAATAACGACACCCTACGCTTCAGCAATTCCTCTGTCATCCTGCCCGATAGCAACCTGTACTACCAAATACGCAATGGTGACCGCGAGTCCGTATTGCTGCGTCTGGATATCGAGAAACGCCAGTGGGTCCAGCTCATGGCCCTACCCTATCACCTGAACAACATGGTGCTGCGAAATGGTGTGCTGTATATCGCCTCGGAATACGGCTATTGGATGTACGATGTGACAACGGGCGAGAAACAGCATGTCGACGCTATCAAGATGTCGCGTTTCCGCTCATTGCAGACGGATATCAATACCATAGCCTTCGACCGCCAGGGAGGCATGTGGCTGGGCACCGAGAAACGAGGCATACTCTATTCGCGGCCTTTCCGTTCTGCATTTGTCAACTACAACTGGAGCCAACCCGAGGCACTGGCCTACGAAGCACTGCTCACTCGTACACTCACCGATTTGCCCACACTTCCCCGCCATGTCAACTGCCAGTATCGCGACAGCCGTGGATGGCTGTGGACTGGCCTCTATACGGGTCTGCAACTGGAGCGTCCGGATCGCAAGGACATACGTATATATACTGACGAAGATGGCCTGCGCAACGAGATGATCCACAGTGTCATTGAAGACGACAATCACGACATCTGGGTAGGCACGAGTTTTGGCATCTCACATCTGATGATAGCCGATGGTGAGGTCGTCAATATCGACACCTATACCCAAGGCGACAATGTTCCCAACGAGTCGTTTGTCAACGCACGGGCCATGAAACAACCCGACGGTACCATCATCATGCAGTCACTGGACCATATCATCGTGTTCAACCCCAAGGATCTGCCGCAGGACCGTCTCAGAAACATGGTGCTGGCTCCTAAACTGATCAGAATAATGGTCAACGGACACCATCTGGAAACTGGCAAGGAAATCGATGGCAAGATCATTCTCGACCGTGCCATATCGCGTATCAGGGAACTCAGTGTCGACTACAACCAAAACACACTGTCACTGACATTTTCCGGACTGAATTTCGCACGTCCTATACAGACCTGCTATCGCGTACGTGTACAAGGCTTGTATGACGATTGGAAGGTGTACACCTTCAACAACTCTCAAGGCCAGGTGGATTCCAAGGGACTCTTCCACCTGCAGCTGCCTGCACTGAAACCGGGTAAATATGTCGTCGAGCTACAGGCATCAATGGATCCCAACCATTTCGAGCTACGTCCCTACACGTGGGTTATCTATGTCAACGAACCCTGGTGGCGCTCTACGGGTATCTACCTGCTGCTCGGACTGATTGTCTGCCTGTTGGCTATTGCAAATGTCATATTCTACAACTACAATACGCGTCTTGACATGATGCGTAACAACAAGGAGGGCGACATCATGCGTCGCATCCGCAACTATGTCACCCGTTGTGACGAATTACACAACGAGCTGCTATTGCCTGGCATAGCCACTACGGAAGAAGAAAGTGCTGACGACCCGCAACAGAACAACAGACTGTTCATCAACACCATGATGACCATTGTGCCGTTCATACACAGCCACGCCAAAGAAAAGGTGACGATGACCATGCTCTCTGAACATACGGGTATGGAAGTAACTAAACTCTTCGAACTGCTGTCATCCAACTTCTATCTGAGTCCGCGCCAGATGGTTGGACGGTTGCGCCTGCAGGAAGCATCGGAACTGTTGCTGACAACCGATAAGAGTGTAGAGGAGATTGCCAACGAACTGATGTTTGTCACACCAAACTATTTCATCTCCTCTTTCTACCATCATTTCCGTCAGACACCAAAGGACTATCGGAAATCCAAGGCTCTGTAGCCTACCAGGCGCCATGTTCGCGCGCCCGTTCCTTTATAATATATGAATGCCTGATAGCGGTTTTGCGTCTGGAAGAAACTGCCTTCCGACGGGGGATTGCTACCGTCTTCACTGACAAACTGATACGAATAATATCCCTGTTTCTGCATCAGTCGCGCTGTATATTTCCCGGCCCCTGCATCATAGTCCATGCGGTAGTGGTCGCGCTGGCTGTCGGTAGTCCAGTGCCCGCTGATATAGATATCGCCTTGCCAGGGGCTCACCAGCTCGTAGTTCACCCACACATAGTCACACGTATAGTCCACCTCCCGATTGTCACTATTGCGGATAACGAAGGCTCCCTCAGCACTGACATCTGTCAGATAGTGTTTCCTGACAGTAGCGGCAAAGGGCCACGCCTCGTAATTCTGACCATTCCACGCGATGCGGTCCAGTCCCATCGTGGTATGGCTGACGTCTAATATCTCATACTTATGGAATTCGTTGCCGGCATCGAAAATCAAGGCCTTGTTATGCTCCCATGTCAGTCCCTGCCCGGAGATGAAATTGGGACGCACATCATGACGGGCCTGGTCCTCACGCCAGTTCTGCATCACGACAGTACGTATCTCCTCGTCCATATTGAGCACACGCACACTGTTATAATTCACAGTCATCGACAGCTGCTGGTGACGGTCATTATGGTCTACATCGGTATTGGACGTCACATTCAAACCTACGCTCATCAGTGGTTCCACCACATAGAACTCCACCTCCAGCACCTTTTCATTGTCCAGGTCTTCGTCAACGACGGTCAAACGATAGTTACCACTCATCTTCAGTCTGCAACGGTCGTTAGGTATCGTCAGCCAGTAGTGCGTATACATCACGGTAGTATTGATACTGTTCTGGTAGTCCTCAATGGGGTTGTCGTTGAATCCCACCAGCCAGTCGCTCTCAAACAGTCCATCGGAAACGGTCCAGTCTGCCTCACAATGCTCCAGATGGTACACGAAACGGTGGTAGTCGTGCGACAGCTCGTCGAAACCGATCTTCATCCGGTCACCACTACCCAGCTCCATGACAGGACGGTTCATCCAGTCACCATTCACGATGCTGGTCAACGAACGCACATTCTCCGTAAATATCCTGTTGCCAGCCCACCCTGTCAGGGTTGCAAGCACCAGCATTGTCATCATCAAGAGTCGTTTCATGTGGGCAAAAGTAAGAAATAAAAATGAGTTCACCAAATAAAAGCAAAACAAAAGCGGAATTAAATGCAAAATAAAACTAATTTATTTTGTATTTTGCTCGTTTATTCGTACCTTTGCATGGTTTTAGGAAATACCCAAAAACGCGTCAGCGGGCTTAAAAATGCCCTTAAACGCAAAATCAATGAAAAATTAAAAAGATAAAGAATTAAAAAAGTAAATCAAATAAATTATAATGGATCAGACATTTGACAACGACAGAATTGTAAAAATCAACATTGAGGAAGAGATGAAATCCTCATACATCGACTATTCGATGTCGGTGATTGTGGCGCGTGCCCTTCCTGATGTTCGCGACGGCTTTAAGCCTGTTCATCGCCGTATCCTCTACGGTATGATGGGCATCAACAACGTTTCTACACAACCTTATAAGAAGTGCGCACGCGTCGTAGGTGAGGTGCTCGGTAAGTACCATCCCCATGGCGATAGCTCTGTATATGGAGCACTGGTGCGTATGGCCCAGGAGTGGAACATGCGCTACACACTGGTTGACGGACAGGGTAACTTCGGTTCCGTCGATGGTGACTCTCCTGCTGCTATGCGTTACACGGAGTGCCGACTCTCGAAGATGGGTGAGCATATCATGGACGACCTCGAAAAGGACACCGTCGATATGGTCAACAACTTCGACGACTCTTTGGTGGAGCCCTCTGTCATGCCTACCAAGATTCCTAACCTGCTGGTAAACGGTGGTAACGGTATTGCCGTAGGTATGGCTACCAATATGCCTACCCACAACCTGGGTGAGGTCATCGATGGCTGCTGTGCTTATATCGACAACCCCGATATCGATACCGATGGACTGATGCAGTACATCCCCGGTCCCGACTTCCCCACAGGTGCCTATATCTATGGTCTGCAGGGTGTGCGTGATGCCTACGAGACTGGTCGTGGCCGTATCGTGATGCGTGCCAAGGCTGAGATTTAGAGCACCGAAACTCACGACAAGATTGTCGTTACGGAGATTCCTTATGGCGTCAACAAGGCCGACCTCGTAAAATATATCGCTGACCTCGCCAACGAACACAAGATTGAGGGCGTGGCCAATGTCAACGATGAGTCTGGCCGTCAGGGTATGCGTATCGTGGTGGATTGCAAGCGCGATGCCAATGCCAACGTGCTGCTCAACAAGCTGTTCAAGATGACTGCCCTGCAGAGCTCGTTCTCTGTCAACAATATCGCACTGGTCAAGGGTCGTCCCCGTCTGCTCAACCTCAAGGAGTGCGTCAAGTACTTCGTGGAGCATCGTCATGACGTGACTATCCGTCGCACCAAGTACGACCTGAAGAAAGCCCAGGAGCGTGCCCACATCCTCGAAGGTTTGATCATCGCTGTCAACAACATCGACGAGGTGGTGCATATCATCCGTAACAGCAAGACGCCTTCTGATGCCCAGCGTAACTTGGAACAGCGTTTCAACCTGGACGAGCTCCAGTCGAAGGCTATCGTCGATATGCGTCTCAGCCAGCTCACTGGCCTGCGTGTCGATCAGCTCCACCAGGAGTATGACGACCTCATGAAGCTCATTGCCGACTTGGAGGAAATCCTCAACAACCCCGAGCGTTGCAAGCAGGTCATGAAGGACGAGCTGCAGGAGGTGAAGGAGAAGTATGGCGATGCACGTCGTACCGAGATTATCCCCTTCGACCACGAATTCAATGCCGAGGACTTCTATCCCGACGATCCTGTGGTCATCACCATCTCCCACATGGGTTACATCAAGCGTACCCATCTCGACGAGTTCCACGAGCAGAGCCGTGGCGGCATGGGTTCTAAGGCTGCCCGCCATCGCGACAATGACTTCGCAGAGTATATCTATCCTGCCACCATGCACAACACGCTGCTTTTCTTCACTCAGAAGGGTCGTTGCTACTGGCAGAAGTGTTACGAGATTCCCGAGGGCGACAAGAACTCGAAGGGCCGTGCTATCCAGAACATGCTGAACATCGAGCCCGACGATGCCATCAATGCCGTACTGCGCATCAAGAACTTCAACGATGATGAGTTCCTGAAGACCCATTACGTCATGTTTGCCACCAAACAGGGTATCATCAAGAAGACCCGTCTCGACCAGTATCGCAACGTGCGTGCCGCTGGTGTGCGTGCCATCAATATCAACGAGGGCGACGAGGTGGTAGGCGTTCGTCTGACCAATGGTCATAACGAAATCCTGCTGGCCAACCGCAATGGTCGTGCCGTACGCTTCGACGAGAACGATGTCCGTACCATGGGACGTGTCTCTACCGGTGTCATCGGTATGCGACTCGATGGTGGCGACGACGAGGTGGTAGGCATGGTATGTGTCAACGACCCGCAGACGGAGACCATCATGGTGGTCAGCGAGAATGGCTATGGCAAACGCTCTGAGGTGGAAGACTACCGCAAGACCGCTCGTGGTGCCAAGGGTGTCAAGACGCTCGCCATCACCGAAAAGACCGGTCGTCTGGTGGCCATCAAGGTGGTGACCGACGAGAACGACCTGATGATCATCAACAAGTCGGGTGTACTCATCCGTCTGAAGGTGGCCGATGTGCGCGTCATGGGTCGTGCTACCCAGGGTGTGCGTCTCATCAACCTCGCCAAGAAGAACGACACCATCGCCAGCGTCTGCAAGGTGATGTCCAGTCAGGAAGAGGATGTCGAAGAGGCCGAAGTACTCAACGAAGAGGAACCCAACGCTCAAGGAAATCTAGAAAATCTAGACAATCTAGAAAATCTAGACAAACCCCAAGAATAAAATAATTAATGTTTAACCAATAAAGAAAGACTTATGAAAAAAGTTTTGTTTATGGCAATCGCGCTCATGGCAAGCACCATGACCTTTGCCGGAAAGAGTGACGCCCTGAAGGCTATCACCAAGTGTAAGGACTATACGGAGGCAGCACAGCTGCTGAAGAACAGCCTCAGTCAACTGGCCGACAATGCTGAGAAGGCAGAGGCTTATAACCACCTCGTCGACCTGTCTATGGTCAAGGTCGATAAGGAAAACGGCATCGCCATCGAGAACACAGCGAAGGTGCAGATGGGTGGCAAGGCTGAACCTTATGACACCATCGGTCTTTGTGATGCTCTGTGCCAGGCTATTAGTGATGCCTTTGAGTGCAACAAGTACGACCAGATGCCTGATGCAAAGGGTAATATCAAACCAAAGTTCGAGAAAAAGAATGCACTGCGTCTGTGGGGTCCCCGCAAGAACCTCATCTTCCTGGGTGAGTCTTACCGTACCAGCAATCAGCCTGCCAAGGCACTGAAATACTGGACGCCTTATCTGGATTCGTTCGCAAGTCCGTTATTCGACAAGATGGACAATATCGCCCAGCTGCGTGGTCAGGAACAGGATGCTGTCGACCAGATTGCCTATCTGGCCACCTATATGGCCTACCAGACAAAAGACCTGGATCTGGTGAACCGCTTTGCTGAGATGGCCAAGAAGAATGACCAGTTCAAGGAAGACGCCTTTAAGCTCCAGCTGGGTGCCATGCAGATGAACCTGAAGACGAAGGAGGATACGCTGAACTGCATCAACAAGCTGAAGCAGATGTACGAACAGGATTCAGAGAATGACGTGATCTTCGAGAACCTGAACAATCTGTACGACGCTATGAAGGATAAGGCTGCTCACGCTGCTTTCCTGGATGCACACCTCGCAAAATATCCAAACAACTACGTTGCTTTGGCTAGCAAGGGCTTCATGCTGATGGAGGAGAACAATGCCGAGGAGGCTGCCAAGTGGCTCCGTAAGGCTTGTGAGGCTAAGGCTGACAATGCTATCGTATGGACATATCTTGGTGTATGTCTGAACGTACTTGCCGCCAATGCTACCGACAATGCCGTAGGCATGAAATATTTCGACGAGGCCATCGCTGCCTTCGACAAGGCAAAGGAACTCGATCCCGACAAGCTGCAGGCTAAGTGGGGCTACAACCGCTATCAGGCTTACTACGGCCGCTACGGTGAGAACGATCCCAAGACAAAGGCTGCAGAGGCTGACATGAGGAATTGATCCTCAGGTCAAGGCTTACCCTTGACAGGACAATTCTTAGGTCAAGACATAAAAAAGAGGCAAGCGCTCGCTTGCCTCTTTTCTTTTATCTATACCCTTTTCAAATCAGTGCCTCTGCCAACTGCTCCAGCATTGCCTCATCCCCAGCTTTCATGCGCGAACGGATGGTCACCATGGGCTCTACGATTTCGCAATCCTTCATGGCCTCTATCATGCCCCTCATCACCTTACCGGCCGATGGTGCCCAACTGCCATTCTCGATGATACCAAACTTGCGCTTCTGGTAGTTCTTGATTTGCAGATGATACAGGAAGTCGTGCATCACGGGGAACACACCGGCATCATAGCTCGATGCTGCTACAACTACTGTGGGATAGCGGAAGGCATCCTCAATGACCTCAGCCATATCTTCACGACTCAGGTCGCTTACTACTACCTTCTTGGCACCCTTCTCGCGCAGGATCTCGCCTAAGCGCTCAGCAGCCTTAGCAGTACCACCATGTATACTGGCGTAGGCAATCAGTATTCCCTCACTCTCGGGCTCGTACTTGCTCCAAGTATCATAGAGCTTGATAGCTGCAGCTAAAGGTTCTCCCTTCAACACAGGACCATGTAGCGGACAAATGGTCTGAATATCAAGGGCAGCAGCCTTCTTGAGGACACCCTGCACCTGCACACCATACTTGCCACAGATATTAAAGTAATACCTACGTGCCTCACAAGCCCAGTCATCGGTCTCGTTGACCAGTGCACCAAACTTACCAAAGCCATCAGCGCTAAACAGCACCTTGTCCGTGGTGTCATAACTCATGATCACCTCAGGCCAGTGTATCATCGCTGCACCAATAAACTGCAGTGTGTGCTTGCCCAACGCCAGTGTGTCACCCTCTTTCACGGTGACCACGCGACCTGTAAAGTCCACACCATCAAAGAAGTTGGCCAGCATCTTCACAGCCTGAGCACTACAAACCAGTTGCACCTGAGGATACGTTTCCAGCATCCAGGCAATCAGTGCCGAGTGGTCGGGCTCCATATGGTGAGCCACCAGATAGTCTGGCTGGCGATTACCAAGAGCCGCCTTCAGGTTCTCCTTCCACTCCTCACCCTTACGGGCATCGGCCGTATCCAGCACCGCTATCTTCTCATCATCAATGAGATACGAGTTATAACTCATGCCCTCAGGCACCACATACTGACTCTCAAACAAATCGATGTCGAGGTCATCGACACCGATATACTTTATAGTTTCGCTAATCATTTTCTTACTTCTTACATCTTACATCAACCTTCTTCCATCTTAATAGTTCTCTGCTTTAATCTGGAAGTAGCTCTGGGGATGATCGCACGTAGGACACACCTCAGGTGCTTTCTTACCAATCACGATATGCCCGCAGTTGCTGCATTGCCAGATGACATCACCCTCACGCGAGAACACAATGGCATCCTCGATGTTCTTCAGCAGCTTACGATAGCGCTCCTCGTGGTGCTTCTCGATAGCGCCCACCAGTTCGAACTTCTCTGCAATCTCGTCGAAGCCCTCTTCGCGAGCCTCCTTGGCCATACGCGCATACATGTCCGTCCACTCGAAGTTCTCACCATTAGCAGCATCCTCCAGGTTCGCCTTCGTATCACTCACGCTACCGCCATTCAGATACTTATACCACATCTTAGCGTGCTCCTTCTCGTTGGCAGCCGTCTCCTCAAAAATCGAGGCAATCTGCACGTAACCATCCTTCTTGGCGCGCGAAGCAAAATACGTGTACTTGTTCCTCGCCATACTCTCACCCGCAAAAGCCTCCTTGAGGTTCTGCTCAGTCTTCGTTCCTTTCAGTTCTTTCATATGTTTTTTTTTGTTGGTAAAAAATATTGTTATCTGACGACTTTGGTAGTTAACATTCTTGTACCACCATTTCGTAAATCTGCGTTATTCATACTTTTTTTTATTCTTGTTTTTATTTTTGGTGCAAATATACGATTTTTTTAAAAAATATTACCCGTTTTCACCATAAAAGTTGCAAAAAGCAGGCAATTTTCATTTTTTCTGCTTCATAGCCGTAACATTTCCCTTTTCCCCCTACTTAAAGCTCATAACAGCGATACGATTATATTAAAAGTAAGTGTTACATTCCCAAAAAGTGATGTTATTATGAATAAAATATGGATACAACATATGATTTTTGCCAAAATATTTGCGTAAGTCGTGAGGTTTTTATATATTTGCACCAAAATTTGTATATACTCACGCAAATATTTTATCTTGAGTTATGAAGATTGATGGTTTTAAAGTGGATGGAATTGCCAATATAGAACATGCCAATCTGAGGACGGGAGAGCTATGTGCGCTGATAGCCCCCAATGGCTACGGTAAGAGCAATGTGCTTCGTGCCATCGAGTTTGGCATAAGATTTCTGACGGCTGATGATGCTGAGCGTAGGCAGATGCTGAACGGACGATGGATGTCTATCAACACGGCTATCTATGGTAAGGACTTCTCGTTTGAGATAGTAGGTCGCATCGGCACGGATGACGATGAGCAGCAGTTTGTGTATTCCTATCAGTTAGCGTGGACTCGCGATGGTAAGGAGGGTCGAGTGGTGTCAGAGAGTCTAAAGATGAAACACTCTGGCGACCAGCGATACCGTCAGCTGATTAATCGCGCTACAACAGACGAATGCCTGATTATTCCTTCGGCTGCAGGGCGATGCAACAAGCCATTCGAGGTGGCTGCCAACCAGTTGGCGCTATCGGCTATCGCACTCTCTACGGGAATGTACCTCAACGGTATTGCCAAAGAGATATACGGCATCCATGTGCCCAATTTGGAAACGCTCGACAATCCTGAGTCTTATTTCTCTGTTGGTGGCGGCAAGGGTATTCCGACGCTTGGCGGTATGACGCTGAGCGAGTATCTGTACCGCCTGAAGACTGACGACGAGGAGAGTTACGCCATTCTTGTAGACGGACTGATGCAGCTGATTCCCAATATGGAGGAGTTCGCCCCTGAGGTGGTCAGTCTGCCTGGTGGTCAGCAGATCTATGACGTGCGAATCAAGGAGAAATATTGCGCCCAACCAACCACTATCGCCCAACTGTCGAGCGGCAGCAAACGCATGATATTCCTGTTCACCCTCTGCATAGCAGCCAGAAAACGCAACATACCGATGATTATGCTGGAAGAGCCTGAAAACTCCGTTCACCCACGCATGATGGAGAACCTGCTGCTAACGATGCAGAACTATGCCAAGGACACGAAGATTCTGATGACAAGCCACTCGCCATATCTGATGCGCTATCTGCAGGCCAGTCAGATGTATTTCGGACTGCCCAAGCACGACGGGTTGGCACATTTCGCCCAGGTGGAGCCATCGAAACTGAAGTACCTGTATAAGTATGCCGGCGATATGGAACTGACGTTTGGCGAGTTTATGTTCGATTTCATGCTCGATGTCGAGGACGACAGTGAGAAACTTGAGAAGTTCTTTATTCAGGAGTAACACGATGGCAAAACAAAACGAGAACAGTTCATTGCAGGTGGTGCTCTTTGTAGAGGGCGATACCGACGAGGTACTTTTCAAGGCGCTGATGGATTATTACAGGAACATCAGCACGACGGAACTTAACCCTTGCAAGATATGCAATCTGAGAGGTGTGACACGATATACTAGTAAGTTGATAGCCAAATTGCAGAACGAATACCTGCCCGAGGCGCGCAAAGGTGGATACAAGATACAAACCATCTGTTGCTCGTATGATACAGATGTATTTGAGGACAAGAACCCGCTAATGGTGAATTGGGAATCGCTTCGCAAGACGGTGAAACGTATGGGTATTCAGGGCTTTATTCAGTTGGGCATCAGGAGCAGCATTGAGGACTGGATACTCTGCGATATAGAGGGTATTTGCCACTACTTGAAGCTAAAGACTATACCCAAAACGCTGAAAGGCAATAACGGCAATGAAAAATTGAACGACCTGTATTCTAAAGTGAAAAAGACCTACCTGAAAGGTTATCAGACAAAAGAACTCATTGCAACACTCGATATGGCGGTAATAAGGAATAAAAACGAAGATGTGTTAACTGATTTGGAAACAGCGTTAGGGGTTACGATACCGTCATAGAGATAACGTACAAACACGATAAAAAACGAAAAGTGGTTGGAAAGTCTACAATGCTTTCCAACCATTTTTTCATATATGCCTATCATTTTTTCTACTTCAATGATGTAACATTTCCCCTTTCCCCCTACTTAAAAGTAGAAAGTCGAATTTAAAATCATCATATTATGAACCAAATCTATTTCACGGCCGACTTGCATTTCGGCCATTCGAACATACTGAAGCATTCGCCCAAGCGCCCGTTCTCGGATACGGTGGACATCAAAGTTCACGATGAGTGGCTGCTTGACCTATGGAAGAGTACGGTGGACAAGCGCGATACAGTATATATCCTTGGCGATCTCACATTCCTGAAGTGCGAGAATGCCCGTCATCTATTGGAGAAACTGCCTGGGCAGAAGTTTCTGATTGAGGGTAATCACGACGGCTCGATTCGGGCTTACAAGAACTATTTCAAGGAGGTCTATCACTTCATTCTTGAAGTGGGCTACATCCACTATCGCTTCGAGGTGGAACGCTGGCTCGAAGAGAACAATCGCGAGAGCACCCATGTGGAATACCGTCTGATTGATACCCTGAAGGATATCCGTAAGCGCTACTCTGATGTGCCAATGTGCATTATTCCCTGTAGCGCGCAATACTCGCGATGGTCACACGAGGAACAATGGAAAGAGCGGGAAGGCCGTGTTACGAATCCTATCCTCGCGGGTACATTCATCCCTAGGGTGATTCCACCAACAGACATCTGGAACGCTCTTTACGCTTATCTTTCCTCCTTACGTGATAAACCTTTCACCGACTCACGCTCTGACGTCCAGAAGCTAGAATCTGCCGGCTTCGACAAGAAAACCAGTTTCAGAAATATCAAATGAACTATGCAAGATCTCAAAACACAAAACAAACTTTAATAAAAGAAAAGGTAATAAGAACAAGAGAACATAATGCAATATGAGAAAATCATGTTTAAAGCCCGACAAGGAGCTTATCGAAGAGTTGTGCAACAAGTATGGCGAAGATGTTCGAAATGCGGTTACGGACGCCATCATTTCAAAAAATGAAGATTTCCAAAAAGTACATAAACCAATCTGTGATATTGAAGATTTCAAAGAGTATCACAGGCACCTAATACAGCTAAGGCCTGACGTTGCGATGTTAATCCATATCTTCCATATGGATGATGATGACACGTGGGAATCCATTTGGCTTAGGGACAATAACAAGTATTCAATTGAAGACTTCGACTGCATTAAGGAATCCGCCCATCAGTTGATCCTTCAGTTAGAAGGCAATTGGTGCGACTTGTTTATTGAGGCATTAAGGGACGAATGCAACCAAATCTTAGAAGACAGTAATCGAAAGAAGGAGACATTATTACAAAAAAAATCAAAGTGTAGAACCATCAAAACAACAAATAGAATATGCCCCAAATCTATAAAGAAAATCTAATTGACAAACTCGACGAGATAGGGATGCTCTATTTCGTGATAGTGTCCCTGTTCAGCGCTGAGACCCTGGTGGATGTAGAATCCTGCGAAGCATCCCTGAAAGGCGTTGAGATGCTAAGGGCCGAACTACCAACATCAAAATTTAAAGACGACCCTAAAATCAAGAAGTTCCTCGATGATGCCGAGAGAATTATCAAACGCGATTTAGAACAATTTAAGAAAGAAGAAAAAGACAAACTATCATGAGCGTATCCATCGATTTCTTTCTCGAAATCCGCACAACAGTTTACTATGTTTAAAAAACCACAGATCTAACAGATCACACTGATTATTATGTCCCGCAGAAATAAAAGATTGCACCGCCACACTTCGATCTTTAGTCGAAGAAATAACAGAAATAATCTAGCAGCGAGAACAGAGTCAAGTATACTTGAACTATGTCGAGTCGCGACGATTGTTCGCAAAGCAAATAATTCTTTCAGATGACAGACTGTTGGTCTGCTTTATTCTGAACGCGTTCTGAATAAAGGTTTGATTTTGTTTGATGAATCTTAAAAGCTTAGAGCAGCGAGAGCAAAGCAAACTCGTTTGTACTTTGCCGAGTCGTGAAGAGTTTCGAGGCACTCAAAGCTTGCTTTCATAAGTTCATCCAATAAAATAAAACATATCATCTGTAAGAATCTACCGCTAAACTTTTAGAGCTTTTCGCGTTTTTCGATGTTTAAGGAATACAAATATAAATTATCTATGATGACTCTTGTCACGACTCAGCCAAACAAGCGAGCTTGATGGCGTTCGCTGCTCCAAGAATTCTACAATTCTCTAATTCTTGATAGTATCCGTTACATCCGTCCAATCCGTGTTCAAAAACATTTCTGTGGTTTCTGCTATTTCTGCGGGACAACAATAATTCACCTCCGGCTCCCAAAGGTGCCGCACCATATCCACATGCCCATTGGCCTTGAAACAGACACCTTCTTCTTCCAACAACGTCCGCTGGCGACTCCACCCAGGAGCAGTACGCCCCTCTTTATTCACCACCCGATGACAAGGCAGATGCTCCGCCCCTGGCGTATATCTCAATGTCCTTCCCACCATCCTTGAATGACTCGGCCATCCCGCCAAAGCGGCAATATGCCCATAGGTCGTCACCCGTCCACGAGGAATCTGACTGACAATGTTCAGCACATCCTCACCAAACCTCCTCGCCTGCTCCGGCGTCATCCTATCGGGATAGTCCTTCATACATCAGACATCTATCAACGTCTTAGCCCACTCCGGAATATCATCGGTATACTGCTTGAATACCTGGCCATCGGTGGTACGGAAAAGGAGTCGGGGCAATTGGTTGTCTATGGAGTTGTCATAAACGTAGGCACGGTCAACGAAAGTGATTGCCTTGTTGGCATTAACGAGCGACTTGTAGTAACGGGAAATAATCTTAGAAATAGGGACCTCGTGACCACCGTTCAGATATCGTTGCGTGATACGGGCAACGTTGATGGCAGGATCAGACGTACAAACGTAGAACAGGCGGATAAAGAAACCTGCATCCTTAGCCTTACGAAGAAACTCCAGCTTTTCTGGGGCAGAAAAAACCGTTTCGAATACGAAGTCGCGCCCCTGTTCCAAACATTCGTAGCGCAAGCGAGTAGCCTCCTCTGCAGCCTTCAGTACGGCCTCTGGAGAGTTCCAGTCGCCAAAGGTTTCCTGTGCGATATTATCGGGATTGATGTACAGACTATCAGCCGCCCATTCGTTGTTGAGCAACTGAATGGTAGTGGTCGTCTTGCCCGAACCGTTGGGACCGGCAACGACGCAGAGTGTGGGTCTTCTTCCTGTCATAGTCCTGCCGTACTTTTCCACTCTTCGATTTCCCTGGCTACAGCCTGAAGCCTACGCTTTTTCTCTGCCTCAGCTTTCGCACTCGACTCACGTGCAGCCTGGGCCACATCCTCCATCAGGTCCTGTAGCATCTCATCAGTGGGCTCCTCGGTGGAAGTCAATCTGTATCGTTTATGAATCTCGGTCATACGCTACAATCTCTTTTACGACTGACAAAGCTGCGGTTAAGCGAGGGCCATGAAACAAGTTTCAATAGCCGAGCGTGAGCAGCTTCGCGGCCTTTTGGCCGCAAAGTTACGAATAAGCGAGCAAAACACCAAAGGAAAACACGTTTTTCTTTGTGTTTTCGAGCGAAAGTATCTTCTCGCAAAGCGAAAAGTTACGAATTCTTTTTCAAATATTGTCCGTTTTCCCCGTTAAAGATACAAAAAGCAGGCGATTTTCATTTTTTCTGCTCCATAGGTGTA
>JAEEGG010009571.1_pt1 | contig 21682 bp, 23 predicted proteins | sample 9134161 | NCBI WGS metagenome assembly JAEEGG01 (sample SAMN16246543, study PRJNA631951) | gut metagenome | biome: gut microbiome; feature: rumen; material: CR-attached | host: Bos | place: Iran: Karaj | collected 2018-10
TCAAAATCTGTTGTTGGCAACAACGTGTGGGTTCAAGTCCCACTGCCGGCATATTAAAAAGAGAGGGATATAATAATCCCTCTTTTTGTTTTAGAGGGGGGCTGCGATATGAATTTAAAACAAAGGATTTTTATACGTACGTTTAATAAGAATTGTACGAAGAACGATGCGAAACGTGATGCGGGACTTACGGTTCCGGAAGAGATCGAGGTATTTAAAGATCTGTATTACGGTAAGGGCGGTACGGACAACAGCTTGGATGTTTATAAACCCAAGGATGCCCGGGGAAAGCTCCCTCTTCTTGTGAGCTGCCACGGGGGTGGATATATTTACGGTGATAAGGAACTTTATTCTTTTTACACGATGGAGTTTGCTAAGGCGGGGTTTGCGGTCATTAACTTTAATTACACCCTTGCTCCGAAGATCACATTTCCCAATCCCATCATCGATACCAACGAAGTGCTTAAGTGGGCTGTAAAGAATGCCGATAAGTTCGGTTTTGATCTTGAAAATGTTGTAATGATCGGAGATTCCGCGGGAGCTCAGATCGCAAGTCAGTATGCCGTATGCGTTTCCGATCCGGAGTATGCAAAGATAATCGGTATCGAGGTTCCTGCGTTTAAACTTAAAGCGTTGTCGCTTGGATGCGGCATATATGCCCTTGCAGGTGAAGGAAGCAACACGAGAGAACTGGAAAAGATATATCTTACAAAGAATCCTTCTCAATTTGGCGATAAGCTTAAGATAATGGAACATATAGATTCGAATTATCCGCCGAGTTTTCTTATCAGTTCACCGGGAGATTTTCTTGTAAACAATCTTGAACCCATGAAGAAGGTTCTTGTGAATGCCGGTGTTGAATGTAAATCGGAGATTTACGGCGACGAGCAAACATATCATGTGTTTTTTATTGATATAAGGTCCAATCTGGGAAAGAAATGCAATGCAGATCAAATTGACTTTTTGAAACAGCATTTGAGTTAAAGACATAAGCGTAACGGTTCAAAATCGTTACGCTTTTTGTTTGGCAAATCACCCCGTATGGTGTAGAATAAATATTGGTTTTTACTAATCATTTTGGGTTGATAAATGGGCGAAGAATTATTAAGTTGCAGACAATATGAAAAGCTGATTCCGATGTATCTTAACAAGACACTGTCGGATGAAGAAACCATCGCTTTGATCGATCACGTTAAGAAATGTCCTTCCTGCAGGGAAGAGCTTACCATTCAGCATATGGTTGCGGTAGGTCTTAACAATCTTGACGAGATCATCGATCTTAACGTAGACAGCGAGCTTGACAAGCGAAGACGTCAGACGGTCTTGTCTTTGTACAAAAAAGACGTGACCGAAAGGATGCATCTTGGCGTATTTTTTGTAGGCCTCAGCACTTTCTTTTTAGCTTTATTACTCATCATTCTTTAATATCACAGGTTCGAAATGGAAAGAATTCTTCTTATAGACGGCAATTCAATAATGAACAGAGGCTACTACGGTCTGCCTTTGCTTGCTAATAAAGACGGCATTTATACGAATGCTTTGCTTGGATTTTTCAATATTCTTTCTAAAACGGTTTCGGAAGTCGATCCGAACTATCTTTGCGTTGCTTTCGATATGAAAGTTCCGACGTTTCGCCACAAAATTTTTACCGAATATAAAGGTACCAGAAAGCCCGCTCCCGTGGAGTTTACGCAACAGCTTCCCATTATAAGGGAAATTCTCAGATCCATGGGAATTCCCGTGCTTGAAAAGGAAGGCTACGAGGCCGACGATATTCTCGGTACTTTGGCTAAAAGATTCGAAAAAGAAGGACTTCTGGTAACGCTTTTGTCGGGAGACAGAGATCTTTTGCAGATCGCAAGCGACAATATTACCATCTCCATTCCAAAAACAATTGGCGGAAAGACGGAGACATTCAATTACAACACAAAAGATGTTTTGGCTTCTTACGGTGTTACTCCCACAGAGTTTATAGATGTTAAAGCTCTACAGGGGGATTCAAGCGACAATATCCCCGGAGTCACAAAGGTTGGTGAAAAGACCGCACAGAGTCTTATCGCCACATATAAGAGCCTTGAGGGCGTTTATGAGCATATAGACGATCTTAAAGGCAAGTTAAAAGAAAACCTTATCAATGATAAAGAAAAGGCTTTTCTTTCGAGAACACTGGCAACCATCGAGATCAATGCTCCCATTGATGTTAAACTCGAAGATTGCGCCATGTTTGATTACATAAACGACAATTCCCTTGAGATATTGCGAAAATATGAGTTAAAGAGCGTCATCACAAAACTTGAAGCGATCGAAAACGCAGAGAGATCAAAAGAAGTGAGGGTTTCAAACGAGGAACTTGTCTACGAGATTGTCGACGATTTTTCTTTGGCCGAGGAAAAGATCAAGGAGATCGCCAAAGAATCTTTTGTGGGTATATATGCATCCGACGAAGGAGTAGCCGTATCTTTCGGGAAGGGTAAAACTTTCTTTTTGCATGAAGTTTTCTTTATAACGAAGGACTTTCTGAGCGAAAAGCTTACCGATGCGCTGTCGAAAGCAAAAAGCATCGCAACTTTTGATATAAAGAGGATTTACGATTATATCGGCGAATACAGACCGACCATGTTTGACTGTGAGATATTGGCATATCTCATTGATCCTTTGAAGGGCGATTACAACAGCTCCGATGTTGCAGAACGTTATATATCAAGATATACAAAGCCTTACAAAGAAGCTGCGGCCGACAAGATCTACTATGCCTGCCTGTGCGCTGAAAATGCGTATCTTTGCAAAGATGTTTTGTTGGACGAAGTTAAAAAACAGGGTATGGACAAGCTTTTCTTTGACATTGAAATGCCTCTTTCATATGTGCTTTATTCAATGGAGAAAGAAGGAGTTTTGGTAGATAAGAAGGCTCTTGAAGCATATTCGGACAGACTCGGCGTTTCCATAGATAAGCTTGAAAAGAAGATTTATGAACAGGCGGGTTGTGAGTTTAACATCAATTCGCCCAAACAATTGGGAGAGATACTGTTTGAAAAGCTCGGAATAGAAGGCGGTAAGAAGACAAAGACCGGCTATTCCACTGCTGCAGACGTGTTGGAGAAGCTTTCTTTGGACTATCCCATAGTAAGCGACATATTGGAATACAGAACCTATGCCAAGCTTAAATCGACTTATGCGGAAGGCCTTAAAGGATATATAGGTGATGACGGACGCATACATACACACTTTAACCAGACTATTACGGCCACCGGAAGAATAAGTTCAACCGAGCCCAATCTTCAAAATATTCCCATAAGGACGGAACTTGGAAGAGAGTTAAGAAGAGTATTTTATCCCAAGGCCGGCTGCGTATTTGTTGACGCCGATTATTCGCAGATCGAATTAAGGTTAATGGCTCATATGTCCGGTGACGAGAAGCTTATAGCCGCATACAAAGACAATAAGGACATTCACCGCGCAACCGCAAGTCTTGTGTTCAATAAGCCTTTCGATGAAGTTACCGAGCTTGACCGAAGAAATGCGAAAGCCGTCAATTTCGGTATCATATACGGAATAAGTTCTTACGGCCTCAGCAGGGATCTTTCGATATCGATGAAAGATGCCAAGAAATATATGCAGGATTACTTTGATACTTATCCCAAGGTTAAAGAATTCATGGACAGATCCGTATCGGAAGCCAAAGAAAAGGGCGGTACGGTAACGTTATTCGGAAGAATAAGACCAATTCCCGAACTTAAGGATTCGAATTTCATGCGAAGATCTTTCGGTGAAAGAGTAGCCATGAATGCACCGTTACAGGGAACGGCCGCCGATATAATGAAGATAGCCATGATAAACATCTTCAAAAGATTTAAAGAAAAGGGCTTAAAGTCAAAACTTCTCATCCAGGTTCACGACGAAGTGCTTGTTGAGACTTATGAATCGGAACTTGAGACAGTTAAAGATATTGTCGCTCACGAAATGCAGAATGCCGCAGATCTGAGCGTTACTTTGGAAGTAGGCATGGGCGTTGGCAAAGACTGGTATGAGGCGCACTAGATGATTTCTATCGGAATTACCGGCGGTGTAGGTGCCGGAAAGAGCAAAATACTTGAATATATAGAGAGTAAATGCGACTGCTTTGTGCTTACGGCAGACAGATATGCCGAGGAACTTGAAATGCGCGGAAACGTTTGTTATGAGCCGTTGATCGAACTGCTGGGAGACGATATATTGTCTGACAATTTGGAGATAGATCGTAAAAAGATGGCCGCAAAAGTGTTTGCTGATGATTCTCTTTTAAAAAAAGTGAATGATATCGTGCATCCCGCCGTCAAAACAGGTATAATCGAAATGATGGAACGCTTGGAAAATGAAGGAAAGATCAGATTTTTCTTTCTTGAAGCGGCTCTTTTGATAGAATGCGGGTATAAAGAGATACTCGACGAGATCTGGTACGTTCACGCAGACGTTGATGTTAGAAGAAAAAGACTCAAAGAAGCCCGCAATTATTCCGATGAGAAGATAGATAATATTCTTGCAAGCCAATTGGATTCTGCAAGTTTTACTGCAAATGCAGATTTTGTAATAAACAATTCAGGAAGTTTAGAGAATTCTTACGTTCAAATTGACGAACGTCTGAGTATGTATAAATATACAGACGGGATTTCGGGGGATAAAAGGTTGGAGGTAAACTCATGATCACAAAGCCTGAAAACGAACAATATGTATTCGGACTGGATATAGGTACCAGAAGTATAGTTGGTACCGTCGGATACAGAATTAATATCGATAAGTTCGCAGTGGTTTCGCAGCATGTTAAAGAGCATGAGACCAGAGCAATGCTGGATGGACAGATCCACGACATTAAAAGAGTTGCCAATACTATAAAGCAGGTCAAGGAAGAGTGCGAAAAGTCACTGGGAATCGAACTTAATCAGGTATGTATCGCAGCCGCAGGTCGTGTTCTTCGTACTCTCGATACCCATATTGACATGGTGTTCGAAGAAGAACGGGAAACGAAAGACGAAGATGTTGCAAATCTTTTAAGTCTTGGCGTTGAAAAGGCATACAGAGAGTTTAACGAAAAAGAAAATTCCGATATCAAGTTCTATTGTGTCGGTTATTCTGTAGTAAAGTATTATCTTAACAAGAATCCCATCAGCAATCTTGTGGGACACAAGGCTCATCACATATCGGCCGATATTATAGCAACATTCCTTCCCGATGATGTTGTTGACGGTCTTTACAGATCCGTTGAACTGGCCGGACTTGAAGTGGCAAACCTTACACTGGAGCCTATCGCCGCCATATCCGTTGCGATACCCGAAAAATACAGAATGCTTAACATAGCATTGGTGGACGTTGGTGCGGGAACAAGCGATATTTCCATCACCAAAGACGGAAGTATTGTAGCTTACGGTATGATCCCCATGGCCGGAGATGCGATCACAGACGTTATTGCCAAGCATTGCCTTGTGGATTTTGATATGGCTGAGAAGATCAAACGTGCTTCCGATACCGAAGATACCATCGAATATGAAGACATTATGGGACTTCCTCAGACGATCTCAAGGGAAGAAGTACTTGATGTTATTAAAGATACTATCGAAGAAGAGGCAAGACTGGTTTCGGATGAGATCAAGCGTCTTAACGGCGATAAGCCCGTCAGCGCCGTATTTGTTGTGGGCGGTGGCGGAATAATTACCGGTTATACGGAAAAACTTTCCAAAGAGCTAAATATCGTTAAAGAACGTGTGGCATTAAGAGGTCGTGAAGTTATGGGCAACATTGAATTTCTCGACGAGAACGCCGAAAAGAGTTCTCTCATGGTCACGCCTATCGGTATATGCTTAAACTATTTTGAACACAGCAACAACCTCGTTTACGTGAATTTCAACGGAAAGAGGATGAAGATGTATGATAACGGACACGTTTCCGTTGTCGATGTTGCAATGCAGGCGGAGTTCCCCAACGACGGTCTTTTCCCCAAACGCGGTAAGGCTCTTACTTACAGTGTCAACGGAAAGTCCAAGATCGCCAAAGGTGAGTTGGGTGAAGCCGCTGTTATCACCGTAAACGGTAAACCCGCAGATCTTACCGCACTTGTAAAGATGAACGATAAGATCGTTATAAAGGAGTCTACCGCGGGCGTAAGAGCTCGTATAAGAGTTGACAACCTTCCCGAGTTTAAAGAAGGACTTAATCTTAAAGTAAACGGAAAGACTATCAATCTTACTCATCCCGTATTTTGTAACGGCCGTCCCGTTACTCCCGATTACGAGATAAAGGAAGACGATCGTATCGAGATACATGACGCATGTACGGAAGATCAGCTTCTTGAGATGCTTGATAAAGTCGATGTATCCGATTCTTATGAAGAACTTCCGGATGATGACGCAGAGGTTTCTTCTTACAGTGATGAAGAAGAAAACACAGAAGTTACGGAAGAAAAGAAGCACGTTAACAACGTTAAACCGGGAGGAAGCAAGCTTACCGTGTTTGTAAACGATGCTCCCGTTGTGCTTTCGGGCAAACCCGACTATGTTTTTGTGGATGTATTTGATTTTATAGATTTCGATCTGTCAAAGCCCCAGGGCAAATCCGTCGTTACGATTCATAACGGCAAGCCTGCACAGTACATGGATCCTTTAAATGAGGGCGACAGACTGGAGATCAGTTGGAAGGATTAATTTAACCAATGAGATTTTTGAGTATTGCCAGCGGTTCATCCGGCAATTGTATTTACTGCGGTTCCGATACCACGCATATTCTTGTGGATGCCGGAATAAGCGGGAAGAGAACGGAGGCGGGGCTTAACAAGATCGGCCTTACGACGCGCGATCTTGATGCGATATTTATAAGTCACGAGCATTCGGACCATATAGGAGGGCTCGGCGTAATAGCCAAACGCTATAACATTCCCATATATGCCTCCCAAGGGACAATCGATGGTATAAGGTCGAGTTCCGTCGGTAAATGCATTGACGAATACTTGTATCACATCATTAAGGCTGATGAAAAGATAATGATCAAGGATATGTGCATCAATCCCATGAAGATTTCTCACGATGCCAACGAACCTCTCGCCATGAGACTTTCCTCTGACGGCAAAAAGGCGGCGATCGTCACCGACCTTGGAACCTACGACGATTATACGGTGGGCTCTTTGATGGGACTGAACCTTTTGCTTTGTGAAGCAAATCATGATGTGAGAATGCTTGAAACGGGGCCTTATCCCTATCCTTTAAAACGAAGGATATTAGGGGACAGGGGACATCTTTCCAATGAAAATTCGGGAAGACTTATATCCGATATTTTGAATGATGACTTAAGCCACATAATCTTGGGTCATCTCAGCAAAGAAAATAATCTTCCGGACATTGCGTATAACACCGTAAGACTTGAGATAGATTTTTCGAATAACGAATATCATGCCAAAGATTTTGATCTGACGGTGGCCAAACGTGATGAGCCGTTGGAAGTAATAACTATATAAACGGAGAAAGAAAATGAAAAAGACAATAATAACGGTAGTAGGAAAAGATACTGTGGGAATAATCGCAAAGACCTGTACTTATCTTGCAGATAATAACATTAACATCCTCGACATCTCTCAGACGATCGTTAAAGACTACTTTAACATGATGATGATCGCGGATTTTTCGAAGGCGTCAAAGAAATTCGGCGTTGTATCCAAAGAACTCGAAGAACTCGGTGAGAGCATCGGAGTTATCATTAAATGTCAGCAGGAAGACATATTTAATTCCATGCACAGAATTTAGGTCGGGGTAGTGAGGTTTTTTTATGATTAACATGTTTGAGGTCAAAGAGACCAATGAAATGATAGAGAAGGAAAATCTCGACGTAAGAACCATCACGCTGGGAATAAGCCTTCTTGATTGTATTGACGGTGACGTAAACAAGGTATGTGAGAATGTTTATTACAAGATCACCGATAAAGCAAAGAATCTTGTAAAAGTGGGAGAGGATATTTCACACGAATATGCCATCCCGATAGTTAACAAGCGTATTTCGGTAACGCCCATCGCTCTTGTGGGAGGTGCTTGCTGCAAAACGAGCAAAGACTTTGTAAAGATCGCAAAAGCGCTCGACAAGGCCGCTAAAGCCGTAGGAGTCAACTTCCTCGGAGGATACTCGGCACTTGTATCCAAGGGAATGACAAAAGCTGACGAACTGCTTATACGTTCAATTCCCGAGGCACTTTCGAAAACCGATCTTATCTGTTCTTCGGTTAATCTTGGTTCCACAAAGACCGGAATCAATATGGATGCCGTAAGACTCATGGGTGAAGTTATAAAAGAAACGGCAGAAAAAACAAAGGACAAGGATTCCCTGGGCTGTGCAAAGCTCGTTGTATTTTGCAATGCGCCCGACGACAATCCTTTTATGGCCGGAGCTTTTCACGGCGTTACGGAAGCCGATGCCATCATCAATGTGGGCGTAAGCGGTCCCGGTGTTGTTAAATATGCTCTCGAAAAGGTCCGCGGAGAATCTTTCGAAGTCCTTTGCGAAACCATCAAAAAGACCGCATTTAAAGTAACGAGAGTCGGCCAGCTTGTTGCCCGTGAAGCATCCAAAATGTTAAATGTTCCATTCGGTATAGTCGATCTTTCTCTTGCACCTACACCTGCCATCGGTGATTCCGTTGCGGATATTCTCTGCGAGATAGGTCTTGAACATGCCGGCGCACCGGGAACCACAGCGGCACTTGCGCTTCTTAACGATCAGGTTAAAAAAGGCGGTGTGATGGCTTCTTCGTATGTAGGAGGCTTAAGCGGTGCATTCATTCCCGTCAGCGAAGATCAGGGTATGATAAATGCCGTAAATGCAGGAGCACTTACTCTCGAAAAACTCGAAGCCATGACCTGTGTTTGCTCGGTAGGTCTTGATATGATAGCCATTCCCGGCGACACAAAAGCCACTACGATCTCCGGTATCATCGCGGATGAAATGGCAATCGGTATGGTAAACCAAAAGACTACTGCTGTCCGTCTCATTCCCGTTATCGGAAAGAAAGTCGGAGACAGCGCAGAATTCGGCGGATTACTTGGTTATGCACCGATCATGCCGGTTAATCAATTCTCCTGCGACGATTTTATTAATCGAAAAGGACGTATTCCCGCCCCGATCCACAGTTTCAAAAATTAAACGGTATATTATTGCAAATTTTGACTATAGTCTTGTCTGATCCGTTTATTAGTATTAAAATACAATAGTTAGCCAAAGGTAACTTATTATCTTTGAAATTTGACAAGGAGACAAACTATGAAAAAATTGGTACTAATAAGACACGGTGAAAGTGAGTGGAACAAACTTAACCTTTTTACGGGATGGATGGATGTCGATCTTAGTGAAAAAGGAAGGGAAGAAGCAAAACAGGCAGGAAAGACGTTAAAAGAAGAGGGATATGATTTTGACGTTTGCTATACTTCTTATCTTAAAAGAGCCATTCATACGCTTAATTATGCTCTTGATGAGATGGACAGAGCATGGCTTCCGGTTATCAAATCATGGAAACTTAACGAGCGTCACTACGGTGCGCTTCAGGGACTCAATAAATCTGAGACCGCAGAAAAGTACGGAGAAGATCAGGTTAAGATCTGGAGACGTTCTTTTGACGTAAAACCTCCGGAACTATCCGAAGATGATGAAAGAAGCGCTTGCAAGCAACCTATGTACAGAGATGTTGATAAGAGCCTTCTTCCAAAGAATGAGAGTCTTGAAACAACTATAGAGAGAGTCGTTCCTTATTTTGAAGAAACCATAAAGAAGGATATCATGGCCGGAAAAAGAGTTATCATTGCCGCACACGGCAATTCTTTGAGAGCTTTGGTAAAATACTTTGACAATCTTTCAAACGATGAAATAATCGGTGTAAATATTCCTACGGCAGTACCGCTTGTTTATGAGTTCGATGATGATATGAAGGTTATCAGACATTATTATCTTGGTGACGCCGAAGCTTTGAAGGCAAAGATGGAGGCAGTTGCAAATCAGGGAAAGAAGAAAAACTGATAAGATGCAAATTAATGCTAAATCAAATGAGCGTAAAAAGAATATTGTCCTCATTGGCATGCCTGCCTCGGGCAAGAGCACGGTCGGTGTAATTTTGGCAAAGATCCTTGGAATGGATTTTATCGACAGCGATCTTATTATTCAGAAGAATGAAGGCATGTTATTGAGTGCGATCATCGATGATTACGGCGTTGAGGGATTCCTGAAAAAAGAAGAGCAGGCACTGCTTGGATTAAATGTTTCAAACACCGTCATAGCCACAGGTGGAAGCGCGGTTTACAGTGAAGCCGGCATGAATCATTTAAAGCAAAATGCGACGATCGTATACCTTAAAGTCGGACTTGAATCAATTAAGAGCCGTCTTAAGGATATAAAGAGTCGCGGTGTCGTATTGCGCGATAATGAATCTTTTGATGAGATGTATAAAGAAAGAACAGCGTTGTACGAGAAATGCTCCGACGTGGTAACGGATGAGGCGGAACGTTCTATTGAAGATACCGTTTGGGCCGTGATCGAAGCACTCAAATAACTGATAGTTTAAAACTTATATATAAAAATAGAGTTCGTAATGAACTCTATTTTTTATTGATTTCTTTGATTGAATTGTTTTTCACACAATCTTAAAACCGTGATAAGCGGAACAATCAGAATGCCGACGATCAGGTTGCTGGTGCCGTGTACGGCGTCCCAAGGGAGACCGGCGGCTATCCAAGCAAGAGTCTGTTTGAAGTTTAAATGAAACACAAGAGCCTGATATGGTGCATATAAAGTTCCGTAACAATAACCGTGTAATCCCGCAACCGCCATATAAACAAACGGGGCAATCTTCTTATTCATCTTTTTTGGAAGCAACATTGTTGCTGCCCAAAGAACAAGCCATAAATAAAGGTACGGATACCACCATAGTGAGAATCCGTTGAAAAGTCCCGTAAGTAATATGAAGACATATATCGGGAAAAGTGCTTTGAAGCGGTAAACCACAGTCAAAGCAACTGTGAAAACGGCTATCAGATGGACATTTGGAAGAAATTCCATAAGCTGCTTGGAGACGTACATGACGCCTCCGAGCATTCCGAATATCACAATTTCATAAATTGTGAGAAACGGTTTTTTGTTTGTCATTATTTTTCTACCTTGAATTCGTAGGTTGAACCTGCAACAACATCGGTAGAATCAACACCGGTCATAGCATATTCGCCATCGATGTAGAATGCCCAGTATGTCTGGTCAACATCGTAATCAGCGGTGATACCGTTAACCTTCTTTACGTAAAGACCGAAATCGGACTCTTCGCCTTCGATAAGGTTTACAGCAAGTAATGCTTCTCCGACGGTAGCGGCATCTGTCTTGATAACGAAAGCGGTTGTGTTTCCGTCGGCATCAACAACGTTGAAATTGAAGCTTGTAGCGCCTGTACCGAGTTCCTTAACGTCAGAAGCCTCAGCAGCGGTAGCTTCGGTGGCTTTATCTTTGCATCCTGCAAGTGTAAACATGGAACCCGCAAATAACATGCACACAAGGAGAATAGAAAGACGTCTTAAAAATGATCTGTTCTTCATAATAAATCTCCTTAAAGAATTAAATTTTAAAAACCCCTGTCCGGTGCTCGCAGACATTTTGCGGGGTTGTACAGACAAGCTGTACGGCGGTGCCGGGTATTTCGACTCAATGCGTTTTTTCACCTTCTCAGGATTAATCCCAATGGCTCGTCCTTATGTTGCGGCATAAGCAAGAAAAAACTTTTAATGCATTTCACGGCGGCGGGCCCGTACAGGAGTTTCACCTGTTTCCCACGTACACCGACAAATAAGATATCAGTTTTTGGCGATGTTTGCAACCGCTATTATGGTGGTACAAATAAGTCAAAATATGTTATCATATGATTAATAGAAGATTGATAGAATAATAAAAACAATGCAGGAGGGAAGAATATGTACGATTTTTTGGAAGATATCAAGGAAAGAGCTGAGATCTCGATAAGGGAGCTTATTCTTTCTATTGCTTGCGGTGTTTTACTCGGATTTGTAACGGGACTTCTTATAGGCTCAAGAAAAAATCATCCTCCCAAGCCGCCCAGAAGAATCATCATTAAAGAGAATCCCGAAAAGACTGAAGGATTTATTCTTAATCCCGAAGATTACGACTGATAAAAAAGACCATCCTTTCGGATGGTCTTTTTGGTTATAACTGTAATTCTCACTGACCACAGTACTTATCACCTAAATCAGCGATAGTTCCGTCGGAAAGCATCTTTTCGATGGACTTGTTGATCTTGTTGAGAAGTTCGGTGTTACCCTTCTGAACTGCGATAGCATATTCTTCGTTTCCAAAAGCTTCGGAATCTTCAACGATCACAAGACCATCGTTGTCTGCAACATACTTGGCTGCCGTTGCGGAATCGATAACAACAGCATCACACTTGCCGTTAACAAGCTCCATGATACATTCTGTACCTTTTTTGAAGGACTCATATTTGTAACCAAGTTCAATGATACATGTTTCGCCGGTATAACCCTGAACAACAGCTGTGAACTTATCTGCAAGATCGGCTGCGGAGGCGATTCCCGAACCTTCTTTTGTGATGATGACCTGAGTAGCCTGATAGTAAGGAGTTGAGAAATCAACTGATTCGGCACGCTCTTCGGTAACCGTCATACCTGCAATAACTGCGTCAATCTGACCGTTCTGAAGTGCAACGAGAAGAGAGTCGAACTCCATGTTCTCGATAACTGCGGTCTGTCCGATATCTTCGCCAATCTTCTTTGCGATAGCGATATCGATACCGTCGTACTCACCGATGGTTCCGTTTGCTGCGATAAATTCAAAGGGAGGGAATTCGGCGTTGGTACCGAATTTGATCTCTTTAGAAGTGCTTCCGCAACCTGCAAGTGTAGCGATTGCAAGTACCGAAGCGATTACGGTTGCAATAAGTTTTTTTGTTTTCATAATAATTCCTCCTATTATACAGAAGCCTTAGCTTCCAATAATCAATTAAAGTACTTTGCTAAGAAACAACTTTGTACGTTCGTTCTGCGGATTTTCGAACAGTTCTTTCGGTGTTCCGCTTTCCATTATCACACCCTGATCCATGAAAAGGACTCTTGATGAAACTTCTTTTGCAAATCCCATTTCGTGAGTAACGATGACCATGGTCATTCCCGAATCCGCCAGGTCTTTGATTACGTCCAAAACTTCACCGACCATTTCGGGATCCAGAGCGGAAGTGGGTTCGTCGAAGAGCATTATCTCGGGGTCCATGGCAAGTGCTCTTGCAATGGCAACACGTTGCTTTTGGCCACCCGAAAGCGATGCGGGATAAACCTGGGCTTTGTCCGCAAGACCGACTCTTGTCAAAAGTTCCATGGCTCTTTTGTTTGCCTCCTCTTTGCTCATCTTTTTAAGTAAAGTGGGTGCGAGAGTAATGTTGTCTATTATCTTAAGATGAGGGAAGAGGTTAAACTGCTGGAATACCATTCCCATCTTTTGACGTATTTTGTTGATATCCACGCCGGGTGCCGTAATGAGCTCGTCGTCTACGTAAATTTCACCTTCGGTCACATCTTCCAATAAATTGATGCATCTTAAGAACGTGCTTTTACCCGAACCCGAAGGGCCTATAACGGCAACAACTTCACCGGGACGGATATGTTCGTCGACACCTTTTAATACTTCAAGTTTGTCAAAATTTTTTTTAAGATTGTTTATTCTGATCATATCTTAACGCACCTCCGATTCGCGAAGTCGCTTTTCAATATAACGAAGGCCGATATTAAGCGCTTTGATGATAACATAGTAGATTATGGCAGTGGCGATAAGGGGCATAAAGGGAAGGAAAGTGGCGCTTTTGATAAAATCGCCTGCCTTCTGAATGTCCATAAGTCCTACATAACCTACTATAGCGGTTTCCTTTATAAGTACGATAAATTCGTTGCAAAGTGCCGGGAAGATGTTCTTTATCGCCTGAGGGAGCACGATGTGGATCATCGTCTGACTCGCATTAAGACCAAGCGACCTTCCGGCTTCCGTCTGTCCTCTGTCGATGGAAAGAATTCCGGCACGGATTATCTCCGCAACGTAACCACCGGAGTTGATACCGAATGCGATGGCACAGATTATCCATTTATCCCATCTGACAGCGGCGAAAGCCACAAAATAGATGAGCATGAGCTGTGTTACCGAGGGAGTTCCTCGGATGATATCGGTATAAGTAAGTCCGATGGCTCTTAAGATCTTGCTTTTGGAAAGGTTGCAGATCGCAATGAGAAAACCGATGATAACACCGAGAACAACAGCCACCAAAGATACTTTTAATGTAACTCCGATACCGCTGATCATAAGCTTGTAACGGTCTTCACGAATGAAACATTTATAGAATTGTTCGGATAATGTCAAAACCAAAGACATGATTATTCCCCGTTTCACTGATTAATATAGCGATTTTATTATATTAATGCATTGTTTTCAAGTATCAATGTATGTTTATACGACGATCATTTTGCGGGAACAGTCATTTTGAGGTTGTTTTCCTGACTTTGCTGAAAAGATATTGTTGTATAAAGATGCGGCAAAAAGATCTTCATTAAAAATGTTTTTGGTCACATCGTCAAAGAATTCAATTTCCTTGGCCGGATTTGAGATTATCTTTATGTCGGACTTTTCGTTCACGGCTTTAAAGAGAGTCTTTACGTTGTCGTTGTTTTTAAATCCCAGCATTCGTACACAGGAAAGAGTATCTGCCATATTGCGCCTTTGATCGTTGTTTCCTTTTATATTAAGAAGAATGTGAAGAAGCCCTCTCGAAATTCTTGAGTAGGTAAGGTTTTTGCTTTTTAAAGCATCAATGTACGAAGAAAAAGTTACGAATGTCGACAGTTTTTTCTTTATACCGTTTGAAAGATCGGGGGATATTTCGAGATAATCCGCATAATCGTTCTCACTTAGAAGTTTATAGTATAAAGACTGTGAGAAATCATTTAAAAAAACAGGCGTTTCTTTTAAAATACTCATTAAAACGTCGTTTGGAACATATGAATCCAAAGAAGAAACGTCTCCTTCACACAACTTATTTCTGATGGCGGAGGCGGAAGGAAGAAGATCCGTTGATAATGAAAGATCGTTGTAAGGTGTTCCTTCTCTTTTAATAATGTAAGGTTCGATTTTTGAATCAAGAACGTTCAAAGCGTTCAGATATTCAAGGGCAAGAACATTGTTTGAGCCCTTAAGTATATCCTCATATTCGGGTAAAAGAGAAGCCCTTGCGGCGGCAAAGGTCAGTCCCGATCTTAAAAGCTCTTTTATCTTTGGAGAATTAATATCGAGTTCCTTTAACTTGTGAGAAAGCTCTATAAGGCGGGAAGGATCGTCACATTCCGCGCCGAAACAAAGAAAATCTATACAGTTTAACCTGTTAAGTATGCTTACCGCAGAATAAGAAAAAAGATCGGCACTTGCGGTGGACGCAAAAACGGGCAGCATCAATACAACGTCGGCACCGTTGTTAAGTGCGTGGGACGCCCTTGTGAATTTGTCGAAAACAGCAGGTTCTCCGCGCTCAACAAAATCACCGGACATGATACATACGATCAAATCGGCTTTAAGTTCTTTCTTTATTAAATTGATCTGCGTTAAATGTCCGTTGTGAAACGGATTGTATTCGCATATTATCGCTGCAGTTTTCATTGTCAAAAGATTAACACAATTACGGGCTTTTCTCAACCTCGATTGTACTTAAAATAGTACATTTTATCTTATTGTGTAAGCCGTTTCATTAGGATATACTTATATATGTTTCTTATTGAATTTTTGACAATTTAGGAGAACAGGGTATGGCATATATCGATCTTATTAAAGAGAAGGCAAGACAGGACAAGAAAACGATAGTTCTTCCCGAAACAAACGACAAGCGTGTGCTTATCGCCGCTTCACACATATTGCAGGAAGATATCGCAAACATCATCATGATCGGTGACGAAGAAAAGATCATGGATGGTGCCAACTGGCTTGAAGTTGAACTTGACGGGGTTAAGGTCATCAATCCCAAAACATATGAGAAATTTGACGAATACGTAAATCTTCTTTACGAAACTCGTAAAGCAAAAGGAATGACCGAAGAAAAGGCTCGTGAGATACTTCTTAACGATTACCTTACTTTCGGCGTTATCATGGTTAAAGCAAACGATGCGGACGGAATGGTTGCAGGATGCTGTCATGCGACTGCAGATGTGCTTCGTCCTTCCCTTCAGATATTAAGAACCGCTCCCGGCGTTAAACTTGTTTCCGCGTTCTTCATTCTTGATGTACCGGATTGCGAGATGGGAGAGCACGGTACTTTCTTATTTGCGGACTGCGGTCTTAATCAGGATCCCACAGCGGAAGAACTTGCGGCAATAGCCGATACCAGTGCCAAGAGTTTTAAGACGCTTGTCGGTGCAAAGCCCATAATCGCAATGCTTTCACACTCCACAAAAGGAAGTGCAAAGCATGCGCTTGTAGATAAAGTTGTCGAGGCAACAAACATTGCCCACGAACAGTATCCCGGTCTTACCATCGACGGAGAACTTCAGACCGACGCAGCTCTGGTTCCTCAGGTGGCAAAATCAAAGGCGCCGGGCTCCGAAGTGGCAGGACATGCAAATGTTTTGATCTTCCCGAACCTTGATGCGGGAAATATCGGATACAAGCTGGTCCAAAGACTTGGTAAGGCACAGGCTTACGGCCCGATGCTTCAGGGTATCGCAAAGCCCGTAAACGATCTTTCCAGAGGATGTTCATGGGAGGATATCGTAGGCGGTGTAGCCCTTACGGCAGTGCAGTGTCAGTTAAACTGATATATGGCTTTAAGTTAACGTAAAAATCTGTTGACAAAAGAAACCGCCCTTTGTATAATCCATAAAGTGTGGATAGGAGTGGAAGTTTGCTTATCAATCTGACGGACTATTTCAAGAATACCGAGAAATCTGACATTATCGATGTTGAACCCGATGTCGAAAATGTCGATGTGGGATATACAAAGTATCCAGTAAAAGAAAGCGGTATTTACAAATTTGATATCACGAACAACAAAGACGACAGAGTAAAGATCGTTGTTAAAGGCGAAAGCAAGGTTGTAATGCCCTGCGATCGATGCTTAAGCGATGTGATCTGTAAAGTCGATGTTGACAGTGAGTTCGTACTTGATGAGCCCACCGTATACGAAGAAAGCGAAGAAGAAGCCGAAGCATTTATGAACGGCTACGAACTTGACAGCGATCTTTTAATTCACAATGAGTTGACAATGGGTCTGCCAATGAAGGTTCTGTGTAAGGACGACTGCAAGGGACTGTGTCCCGTATGTGGCAGAAATCGTAATGAAGGTGACTGCGGCTGCGATACCTTCGTACCGGATCCCAGAATTGCAGCGATACAAGATATTTTTAACGCGCATAATAAGGAGGTGTAGAGATGTCTATTTGTCCCAAGAATAAATCTTCCAAGGGTAGAAGAGATAAGAGACGTGCAAACTGGAAAATGAGTGCTCCCACTCTTGTAAAATGTTCCAAGTGCGGTGCTTTAATGGTACCTCATCGCGTTTGCAAGGCTTGCGGTTCTTACAATAAAAAGGAAATCGTTTCCGTAGATTAATTTGGAAGTAAAATAATTTTGTGATCACAAAAAAGAACTCATAAAGAGTTCTTTTTTTCTTTCTCCTTGAATAACAAATGAAGAATAAGAGACATTCTTTTTACTTGTATTTTTTTCTGTTTCAAAGTATATTATAAAAGTACGACTTTAACTTGGGATAAGTGTGGATTTTATGCCATCCGCACGAGGTATTCCGGGGTGTCAGTTTATATTTGGGAGAGTATAGATAAATGTCTGAATCAGTTACGGTGTGTGTCGACGCCATGGGCGGAGACAATGCCCCCTTGGAGATCGTCAAGGGTGCTATTGCGGCAGTAAACGAAAACGAAAAAGTAAAAGTCGTTTTCACCGGTCAGGAGGCAGCGATCACTGCCGAACTGGCAAAATATACTTATGATAAAGAACGTGTTGAGATTGTCAACGCCGAAGAGGTGATCGATCCTAACGAACCTCCGGTACTGGCGATCCGTAAAAAGAAAGATTCCTCGATCGTCAAAGGGCTTGAACTTGTAAAGGAAAAGAAGTGCGATGCTTTTCTTTCCGCAGGCAGTTCAGGTGCCGTATTGGCCGGAGGTCAGGTTATAGTGGGAAGAATAAAGGGTGTTGAAAGGCCCCCGCTCGCTCCGCTCATTCCCACAAGAAAAGGCGTATCGCTTTTGATCGACTGCGGTGCGAATGTAGATGCCAGAAGTTCTCATCTTGTACAGTTTGCCAAGATGGGTTCGATATATATGGAAAATGTTATGGGAGTTAAAAATCCCAAGGTTGCGATCGTAAATATCGGAGCCGAAGAAGAAAAAGGCAATGCTCTTGTAAAAGAAACGTTTCCCCTTTTAAAATCCTGCCCCGACATCAATTTTGTCGGAAGTATCGAAGCCAGAGATATCCCTGAGGGGAACGCCGATGTTATCGTCTGCGAAGCATTTACCGGTAATGTTATTTTAAAAATGTACGAAGGTGTTGCTTCCGCTTTGATAGGTATCATCAAAGAAGGGCTTCTTTCTTCGTTTATCAGTAAAATGGGAGCGCTTCTTGTCAAGAAATCTTTAAAGAAAACGCTTAAAGGGTTTTCTCTCGAAGATTACGGCGGAGCTCCGCTTTTGGGACTTAACGGGCTTGTGATCAAAACTCACGGCAGTTCAAAGGCTGTTGAAGTCAAAAATTCCGTGCTTCAGGTCATTACATTTATGGAGCAGGATATTAACGGCAAGATAAAAGATCAATTGAATCCTGCCGATTAAGGAGTAACAAGGTAATGGAACTTGAAATGCTAAGAAAGATCGTTTCGGAAGTGCTTAACGTAGATCCGAGGGAGATCACACCCGAGACGACTTTTGCCGACGATCTCGGTGCAGATTCATTGGATCTTTTACAGATCGTAATGGGAATGGAAGAAGCCTTTAATGTAAAGCTTGAAGAAGAAGAACTTTCTGATATCGTTACAGTGGCCGATGCCGTTTCCAAGATCAGGGAATGTATTAACAGTTGAATTTAAGGGCGGGATTTGGTCCCGCCCTTAGGAATGTATATATGAACAAAGAAGAAGTTATTGCATTTGTACAGGAAAAAACAGGGTATACTTTCAAAAATGAGGAATATCTGCTTGAAGCGCTTACCCATTCTTCCTATACGAACGAGATGAAGATCAACAAAAGAGCCGATTATGAACGTCTGGAATTTTTGGGAGATGCGGTACTCGAGCTTATAACGAGCGAATACCTTTACGACGAATATCCAAAAGTGCCTGAAGGTGGACTTTCCAAGAAACGTGCTTCACTTGTATGTGAACCGAGCCTTGCGATCTGCGCAAAGCGCATGGAACTTGGAAAAGCCATATTCATGGGCAAAGGCGAAGCACTCGGAGGCGGTCGCGAAAGAGATTCGGTTCTTTGCGATATTACCGAATCGGTGCTCGGTGCCATCTACCTTGACGGCGGTCTTGACGAAGCCAAGAAGTATGTTTACAACCATGTTTTGCATGTGTTAAAAGAAAACGAACTTTTCGTCGATTCCAAGTCTTATCTTCAGGAATTGGTTCAGAAATACTATAATGATAAGTCCCTTACTTATGAACTTATAAGTGAATCCGGTCCGGAGCACGACAAAACATTTACCGTCAGCGTAAACCTTTCGGGTGAAGTTCTTGCAACGGCTGAAGGCAAATCCAAGAAGATCGCTCAGCAGACTGCGGCTTCGACTGCGATAAAGATACTCAAAGATAGGATAGGCAATTAATGTATTTAAAAAGTATTGAAGTACACGGATTTAAATCCTTTGCGAATAAAATAGATTTCAAGTTTGAGAACGGTATCACGGGTATAGTAGGCCCTAACGGTTCGGGCAAGAGTAATGTTGCAGACGCTGTCAGATGGGTACTCGGAGAACAGCGTATCAAGCAGCTTCGAGGCGCTTCCATGCAGGATGTCATCTTCTCGGGAACCGAGATGAGAAAACCTTTGAGTTACGCTTCCGTAGCCATAACTCTCGATAACTCCGATCATGTTTTGCCGCTTGATTACGATGAAGTTACCGTAACAAGAAGACTGTATCGTTCCGGAGAGAGTGAATATCTTCTAAACGGTACGGTCTGCAGATTAAAGGATGTTAATGAGCTTTTCTACGATACCGGTATCGGTAAAGAAGGTTATTCGATCATCGGTCAGGGTCAGATCGACAAGATACTTAGCGGCCGTCCCGAAGAACGTCGTGAACTGTTTGACGAGGCCGCAGGTATCGTTAAGTTTAAGAAAAGAAAAGACGCATCGGTTAAGAAGCTTGAATCCGAAGAAGGCAATCTTGTTCGTGTAAAGGATATCCTTTCCGAACTTGAAAAGCAGGTCGGACCGTTGGAAAAACAGGCTGAGGTTGCCAAAGTATACCTTAAAAAGAAGGAAGAACTTAAGTCTTTGGACGTAAATGTTTTCCTGCTTGAAAACGACCGTTTAAAAGGTCAGCTTGAATCGGTCGAGGAAAAACTTACTACAGCGACCGAAGAATTTGATGAGACCAATTCAAAATACGAGCATATAAAAGAAGAATATGCAGAAATAGAAGAAACACTTCAAGGTCTTAACGAAAAGATCGATGAAGCCAAAACAAAACTTTCCGATTCGGGTATTTTGCGCGAAAAGCTTGAGGGTGAGATCCTTGTTTTACGTGAACAGATCAACTCGATAAGAGTGAGCGAGAGCGCTCATAACGATCGTCTTAAATCGATCGAGAGAGATATCGCCAAAAGACAGGAAGACCTTTCGGGAGTAAGCGAAGAAAAGAAAGCAAACGATGAGCAGATGAAGTCTCTTAACGAATCCAAGTCAGAGGCCGTAAAGCTGCTTAATGAAGTGCGCGACAAGATAAAAGATCTCGATGAAAAGATCGAGAACGGGAAAAATACGATAATCAACGAGCTTAACAGGCGTGCCACGATCAAGACGCAGATCGGAAGATACGATACGATGAAAGAGCAGATACTCATTCGCCGTGCCGAACTTACTTCCAAACTTGTTGAGGCAAAGTCCAATGAAGAAAAGCAGGACGAAGAGATCGTTAAATTACAGGAAGACTGCTCCAAGATCGATAAAGAGATCGAAGAGATGAACGATTCTTTGCTTAAGCAGGAAGAAAGTGTTGAAGCCATCAGAGAGCAGCTTGCCGGTAAGGATAAGGATCTGCGTGACGCTCAGGTGCTTTATCATCAGGACAAATCAAAACTCGATGCCCTTTCGGCTCTTACAGAACGCTATGAAGGATACGGAAACAGCGTTCGTAAGGTCATGGAACTTAAGAACAAAGAAAAAGGTATCGTCGGTGTTGTTGCCGATATCTTTACCGTTGATAAAAAGTATGAGACCGCGATAGAGATCGCTCTCGGCGGAAATGCTCAGAATATCGTTACCGAAGATGAACAGACCGCAAAGAAGATGGTCGAATATCTTAAAAAGAACAGCTTCGGACGCGCAACCTTTTTACCGTTAACCACCATTAAAGATCCTCAGACATTTAAGAATCCCGAAGCGCTCAAAGAAGAAGGCGCGATCGGTCTTGC
>JAEEGG010009572.1_pt1 | contig 21681 bp, 20 predicted proteins | sample 9134161 | NCBI WGS metagenome assembly JAEEGG01 (sample SAMN16246543, study PRJNA631951) | gut metagenome | biome: gut microbiome; feature: rumen; material: CR-attached | host: Bos | place: Iran: Karaj | collected 2018-10
CGCGTGGGCGAGCCCGCGATAAGCAAACATAAATCTAATTATAATTATAGAACAAAATGCCGTTCGATGCAAGAAAAAATCGCCTCTCCGGGCGACAAAAAGCGCAGGGCCGCCCTGGATCCCGTACCGGGACCCGGGCGGCCCTGCGTCAGACCGCTGCGAGATATTTCAGTTTTACGCCCTTCCAGTGAACCCGTCGAGCAGGGCCAGCATCTCCTCCTCGCGGGAGCAGTCCAGCCCGGCCTTGAGAAGGCCGGCCCGTCTTTTTCCGAATTGCCGCTTAAGTCTCTCCGCAAGCAGGATAACGTCCTCCCCGCGGGAGGCCATGTTGAGCCTGCCGAGTTCCAGCTCGAGCGGCGATGATGTGCGGACGACGCCGTCGTAGCAGGCCAGTATCACCTGGTACAGCCTCCGGCCGTCCCTGACGACGGTCTCGCCGTCGATCCTGAAGCCCAGGGCGTCAAGGGCGGCCCTGAGCTCGGCGGCCTTTGTCATAGGCTGGAGTATCAGTCTCACATCCGGATCGGCGGCGAGCCTCGACGAAGAGACGATCCCGGCGATAAGCTCCCCGCCCATACCGAGGATGAAGATGTCCTGCGGAGAGAATCTCTCGATCCCGGACAGTCCGTCGGTCCTGAACACGGCGATCCGGTCGGACAGCCCGGCCGCGGCGATGTTGGCCGAGGCCCTCCTCACCGGGCCCTCGTTTATGTCTGATGCGACACCTCCGGGAGAGACCTCGTTCTCGCAGAGCCAGATCGGCAGAAAGGCGTGATCCGTGCCGATGTCGGCAAATCGCCGGCCGGGGACCGCGAACGCAGCCGCGGCGGCGAGACGCCGGTCAAGTCTTGTCATGTTGATCCTCTTCCGGGAACAGACCGTCCCTGAAACAAAAAGTGAAATCCTCGTCGGCGAGCCGGAGCGAGCAGCCCGGACTCAGGGGATACTCCCTGCCCGGCACGAGCCTTCTGCCGTCGAGATACGTATGGTTTGTCGACGAACAGTCCGTCACGGTCCAGCTCCTGCCGGAGCCCTCTATCACCGCGTGTCTTCTGCTGACGGCCCTGTTCCCTTCTACTGTGTAATCCGAGGCCGAGGGATCCTTGCCTATCCTGAAGCGGCAAAGAGTGACAGGTATGACTCCGCCGGACGACCTGACTAGATACGGGATGTCGCCGCTCACTGCCTGAGCGGGCTTTGCCTCCCCGAAAGCGTCGGCCGCTCCGCCTCTTCTGCCTTCGCCGCGGCGCCTTTTTTTGCCGGCGGCGGGGCGGTCCGGGACAGGAAGGCCGCGGGAGAAGAGTCCGCGTCCGGGAGAATCGCCTCCGGGAGGGCCGCCCGGAACGGAGACGTCACCGCGGCCGGGGAAAAAGCCGCGGCCGGATGATCCACAGGGACCCGGTTCATCTTCTGGGCCGCAGGATCCCGCCGCGGAGGGATCACTTCCGTCAGGGCCCGCCCCGGAGGGTCTGAGGGAAGAAACGAAGACCTTGAAGCCGTGGATGGAGAGCGGGCGGCCGGGATCGAGTTCCGCGGCGGACGCCCTTATGAACGCGACAGTCTGTTCCGAATCCGGCCTGGCCGCCTTCAGCACAGACGAGAACGCGCAACCCGCCGAATAGCCCGCGATCCCGCCGCATACCGGCAGACAGATCATCCTGATCTTCCCGGAAACGGGATCGAAATAGATCATTCCCGGGTCGGGGACGAGGCTGTTCTCAGGTATGAGATGATCGGAAGCGGTCAGGTAGGCGTAGCAGATCCGGGCCAGAAAGTCGGTCAGGCGCATGTAGCCGATCTCATGACCAAGGCAGGAGAGAAGCCGGGCGAGCCCGTCCGTAAGGTAGGTCACGGTGACGGTGCCGTCGACGGAGCTGACCGAAGCCGGCACCAGGGTGCTGATATCTGCGTTCGTCATCATGCCCATCGTGACCGTGTCCGGGATGCCGCCGTCTTTTATAGTATACTTCAGAATCTCTTTCCCGTCAAGGTAGCCGGACTCGAGCATAAGCGCATCACCGTTCATAAGCACACAGTTTTATCAGATACCAGAGCCTGTACTTTCTGACTCCGGCGGTTCCGTCACCGGAGAAAACGGTGACATCAGAGTATTCGGACGGGATCCTCAGTTCGTTTTTCATATCGATGTATCCCCAGTTTTCCCCGTCGAACACGGGCGCAAGCCCGCAAGAGAAGGATCCGGCGTCCTCGTAACCGGTGGTGAACAGCAGTTCGCCGCCGGTGGTGACGAAGCTCCAGCCGCCGTAGCCCTCCGGGCGGACGGCGACCGGCCCGTCATACGAGGCGGGCGGCCTTGCCTCTTCGTATCCGGTCTCCGACAGACGGTTCCCGGCCGTATCCATGTAATACCATAGCCCGTCCCTTCGGCCGACCGTGACACCGAAGAAACTGCAGTACCCGTAGTCGTCGGTAAGTATGCACTCGAAGCCGAAGTCGGTGATCATGGACAGATCTCCGCCTATCAGTCCCCATCCCTCTCCGTTGCGGACGGCCGCTACCCCGTCGCAAAAAGGCCCGGCATATTTGAATTCGAACCGGTGTTCTCCTCCCGAGCGGTCAATGTAGCCCCAGATCCCGTTTTTCTCTGCCGGAGCGTAGCCGCTCCCGAAGCTGCCAAGGCCCGAATAGCTCTCGCCGGTAACGAATCTCCTGTTGCCCGAGCCGTCAATAAAAAACCATTCTCCCGAGTTGCTGCATGGCATGAGTCCGCTCTCCGGATCCGGGAAGCCGAGGCTGTCGTACTCGGGCATGATCTTCTTTTTGCCTCCGGAATCGCACAGCCCGGCCCGTCCGTTGACCTCGCAGACCGAATAGTAAGACGAACCTGCCCGTCGGAAGCCGGCGAGCTCCGAGAAACTGACATACTTCTCCGAATAGGTGAACGACAGCTCCTCTGCAAGGGCCTCGGCGCGGCTGTCGGGCGGACAGTTTGCGCGCATGCTGTTCAGCACGGCGATGGCCGAGGCGAATTCGCCGCTGTCGGCGTAGAAGCGGGCCTCGAGATAGTAGGCGTCGCCGGCTCCCGGCCTCATTATGACGGCCTCCTCGCAGGCAGCCAGAAAGCTCCGGCGGTCTCCGAGCTCCCGGTACATCTCGGCTATCTTCAGTCTTACGCCATAGTCTCTCCTCTTCAGTGATGAGGCCTCCATGTATTTTTCAAGAGCGTCGTAATACGCCCCCGCCCGCTCGTATTCCCCGGCCTCTTCCATAAGCCGTCCGAACTTTTCCGCGTTTCCCGCGGCCGAGAGCGCCGGGACGGTCCACGAGAGGAGCATCAGGACTGCCAGCGCCGTCCCTGTAATGACCAGTTTGCGGTTCATGATCCGGCGCTCATATCGGCAAGGCGCGCGAGACCAGGCACAGAAGGATCCCGGCGCAGATGAATGGCGCCAGCGGCATCTCGTCCCTGAGACCCGCCTTCTTGAAGACGATCATGGCAATGCCCGCCGCCGACGCCAGCAGCATCGTCGCGGTCATGACGGTCAGCATGTCGCCGAGGCCCAGGAACAGCCCCGTGGCCCCGAGGTATTTGATGTCGCCGCCGCCGATGCCCCCCTTTGATAAGGCTGAGGCGGCGAACGGGACTCCTCCTCCCACGGCTGCTCCCAGCAGTCTCATGGCAAGACACCGAAGCGGCCTTCCGCCGCCGAGGATCATCTCGGCAGACGTCAGGATCACCGCCCCCGCCAGCACGGCGATCACCGCAGCGTCAGGGATACGCCGCTCGGAAAGATCGGTCAGCGTCACCAGGAACGAGGCGGATATCAGAAGCCCGTAAGGCAGGCATTCGGCGGGCGGCAGTCCGGCCCGCAGTGAAAGAAGCAGCTGTACAGCCAGGCCCGCGGCGGCTCCGGCGCAGACCACGGCGACCGCCGCCCGGAGCTTCTTTCCGGTCAGTTCGGCCCCGCTCCGGAATCTCAGGTATGCAAGGCTTGCCGCCGCGCAAAGCAGCTGCGACAGCGTATACAGCACAGGTTCAATCCAGCGCATTATACTCGTATTCATACTCGACGACGACTCCCGTCTCCTGTAATATCTGTTCCGCGATCCTTGACAGCAGCAGCTCGTAATTCTCCCGGTCGGCCTCGGCCGGAAGGACCATCAGTACGCGGAGCTCCTCAGGCCTTATGAGCTTGTACCTCACTCCGCTCTCCATCTCAAGCAGCCCGCCCTTGCGCTTCGAGACGGCCGAGGCCAGGTCCCTGGCCCAGCCCTTGATCTCGGACTTGAGGCGCCCGTACGTAAGCTTGTAGCTGTCCGCCCCCTTTCCTTCGGTGCTGGCTACGGGGGTATAGACGGAATAGCAGTTGCTGAACACATTCAGGGAATGGACGGCCGTCACGACGCCGTCCGTCGGGTCGTAAAGATCGATCCCTGTCCCCTCTTTCACGGCATGGTAGCGATCGCGGTCCTTGAACTCTCTGACGAAGAACCTTCCACGTTCGAAGGCGGTCTTGCTCCAGACCGTGTTCTCCGGGCCGGCCTCGACGGGATCCTCAGACGCGAGCCAGGCGTGCGTCTCCGCACACTGGCAGACCCTGTACACCGAGTTGAACACCCCAAGTCCGGCAAGTCTGATCCTGTACACGGCCGCGATCCTGACGGTCTTCCCGTCGAACAGTACGGACGACAGCCCGAAGTCAAGGCCCCCGAGTCCCCCCACGACCCCGCAGTTCTCGAGCCACGAGTCGGGATCCTCCGCGATGTATTTCGGCACGGCGATCCTTGCCGCGACGTTCCCGGCGAGCCGTCCCGCCGTCCTCCTGAGCCCGTCTTTCATCAGGTCTCCCGCAAGGAGGGCGACGGCGTCCGATATGCTCCCGTTGCTCTGTTCGAGTGCCTCGGTGATCTGTCCCGCCACTGCCGAGACCGATCTGTAAGTCTCCGCCGCGCTCCCGGCCTTCTGCCCTATCTCCGCGGCAAGATCGGTCCCGCCGCCGGACGTCCCGGACGTGTAGACGAGTTCCGAGAATGACGATGCGGCGTTGATCAGGTCGCCTGCCAGGGTCCCGCGGTCGCCGCCGACTCCCAGGAGCCGGTCGACGGCGTAACAGCAGCGGGCAGTCTCCTTTGCCGCCATGTCCAGGGCGTACTGGACGCGGCTCTCGCAGGTGATCACAGTGACGACGTTTATCAGCGCGACGAAAGCTATAATGAATATCGACAGCGCCAGGGCGGCCTCGACCGTATAAGAGCCTCTCTCGCCGTTCCTGCGCGCTTTTTCGGAACGGGTTCCCACATCAGTAGCCGTCGACGGCGGTGTATGTGAGGACGACTCTGCCCGCGCCGTATGCCGACTGCAGGCCGCCGGAGGCGCCGTTGACTGCGCCTTCGGCGCCCGTAAGAAGCCGCCCGGCGAACAGCGTGCCGACGCCGGCGCAGACAGACACCGTTACGAAGGTCGGAGCCGCAGCTATGTTGAAATCCTCTCCTCCCGGAGCGGAGTTCATGTTGATCTGGATCAGTTCGGCCGTCCTCCTGAGCATGGCGTTCCCGTTGGCTGCGAAGCCGAGCAGAACGAACAGCTTGAGATAGTCGCGGTAGTTCATGCTCATGGCCGCCCCGGCGGTCAAGCCTCCGCCGGCCGTCGATACGTCTTCCGCCCGGTCGGACGTAAGTCCCGATACGAAGCTGCCGATCCGCTTCTTTATCAGGTCCTTTGCGGCGTCCGTTCCCTTCCCGATCTCCTTTACGATCTCTGATCTGAACTGTTCCGAGTATTTGCCGACGGTGCCCGAGATGTAGCTCTTGAGCTTCGTGAACAGGCTCCCGATTATGCCCCCGTCTCCGTTCTTCCCGTACAGGATCTGCTCGAGGGTCTCCTTTGCGCCGCCGGGGGCCCTCAGGCGGGTGTAGATCTCTCGCAGCTGCCTTGCGAGATTCCTGACGTCGCTGCTGATGAGCCTGTCGGCCGCCAGATCGAGGCATTTCCCCGTGAGACCTCCGCAGCTGCCCTTCAGCGCGGCTAAAGACTCCCTGAGAGATGCCTCTATGTCCGCGAGTTTCGGCTCCTGAGTCATAACGGCGATCTTTGAGGCAAGCCTCTCAACCGGTACAGCGACGGCGCTCCGAACGCTCTCGTAGACCCCGTCGATCCCGCCGTCGATGACATCCGTGACCTTGTCGGCAAGTTCTCCGATCCCCGCGGACGCGGCTCCGGAGAGGCTGTCTCCGAGCATCCCGAAAAGCTCGTCCAGGGCCCCGCAGGCGTAATCCGCCGCCGTGTTCACAAGCAGCGTTTTCGCCCCGCCCAGTCCGAGGGTCCATGTCCCCGCCGTCTTGTATATCGGCACGCTATTCCCCTTGCACAGCGAATTCAGGTCCGCCACGCTCTCGGCCATCGACCAGGCCACGAGGATGACGTTCTGAACGATCGGTATGCCGAACCCCGTCCAGCCGGCGATGGCGGCTGCCGCCCCGAGGGCGGCCCCCCGGAGCTCGGCTGAGGTCATGGCGTAGACCGTGTTGAGGGCGAACCTGATCCCGAAGATTACCGTCTTGGTATAGTTGAGGTTCCTGCGGGGACTGTCTGCGCCCCATAGGATGTACTCGATCTCGGAGCCGAAGAACACGTTGCCTGACATCTCGCAGCCCGAGAGCGACAGGACTTTGGCGTCTCTGTCCGCGGCCACGTCCGTGAAGCAACTGAACATGCCCGTGATGTACTCCTCGCAGTACAGGTCCTCTGCCGCTGCCGAAGCAAGTTTTTTCACTCCGTCCAGGAACCCGGAGACCAGCTTCAGATCGGACGCGGCCTTCTCGGCGGTCTTATCGTCGTCCGAGTCTGCCGAGATCCCCCTGTCCAGGGAAAAGGCCTCGGCTATGTTCCCGGCCCCCGAGCTCAGACGCATCAGCTCCTTGCGCAGGTCGTCACCGACGGCCGCCCCGAACGAGGATGGCGTGTCACTGGGGAGATCGGTGCGCTCGCCTCCGTCCGAAGCCATCGATACGAGGGTCTTTTTCAGCTCCGCAGCCTCTTCCGTTCCCACAGACGACTCCGCGCCCTTTGAGGCGCAAAGCTCTTTCAGCGTGAGATACAGCGCCGCCTCGGCCGGGCCTCCGGTCGGTCCGATCGGCACGATCGCCTCGGCAAGCACCTCCCCGGCGGAGGGGAGCGAGCCTGGCGGCACGAGTCCGCCGGCCGCTTCTGCCGGCGAGCCGCCCGAACCCGCCGCCCCCGATACGGCGGCGCGGATCCTCCTGAGGTCAGCGTTGCGCTCGCGGCTCTCCCAGCCGTCTATGTCCGGGTCGTATCCGGCGACTCTCAGCCCGGCCAGCTTCTCCGCGGCGCCTCCGGCATAAATCTCCTGGAGCCTTGCGAACTCCGTCATCCTGTCTATCTCAACGGACGACAGCCCTTCCGCGGAATTCAGATAATCCTCGTAGAGAGAGGCTTTTACGGGGCTCTCGGACAGGTCGTCGACCGCGGATTTGTATTCATTGAGACTCTTTTCCGCGGACGCGGCCCCGGCCTTAAGCTTTTTCAGGGCCTCCCCGGCTGCCGAAGCAGCGTCCCTGACAGCCGCCAGCGGAGTGTACCACGCCCCGTGCATAAGAGCGGCGCCGGAGGCGCTCCAGTCCCCGGCGGCTTTGGAGGCGAGCTCGGTGATCGCCTCCGCTCCGGCCGAGACTTCTTCCCTGAGGCCTTCCGCCGCCGACGCCGCCGATCTCAGCCGGCCGGCGTCGCCCCCGAGAGCCCCGATCTCCTCGGCCAGCGCCTCTCCTCCCTTGTCGAGCAGCCCGGAGAGCGTCTCCCCGGCTGAGGCGTAATGGCCCAGCGATGCCGAGCAGCTTCTCAGGCACTCGAGATAGTCCGTCCACCTGTCCAGCAGGGTCCCGGCCGCGCCCGCGGTCATCCTTGACGGCGCCGCCGACGCGGTGGAGATCTGCGTTGTTCCGCACAGTCGCTTCATCCGGACAATGCCGGCGTCCGAGGCCAGGCGCGAGAGCACCCCGCCGAGGCAGACCGCGGCTGCGGCCTCTCCATCCTGAGACAGGATGCGCCGGTATTCGCTCCTGTCCGCCGCCTCCATTCCGCCGGACGGAACAGTGTCGCCGCGGTACTTCTCGCACAGCAGCGCGTACCCGAACGCAAGTCTGAGACTGACGCCCAGATACTCGAGGTCTGAAGCGAGTTGTGAGGAGATCTCCGCGCTGCTCCGGCCCGCGCAGAGGCGCTCCTCGGCCTCTCTCAGGTCCTCCAGCTTTTCGAAAGCGTATCTGCATACGTCCTCGAGCTCGCCTATCTTATTGTCGCTGACGAGCTTCTTCTCTACCGCCTTCGACTGTTTCGAGCTCTCCCTGAAACACGAGATCTTCGTCATCAGGCCCTTCGACAGCTCGACCGGCGCCCGGTATTTCATGTACTCGCAGATCTGTCGCTTCAGCACGGCAGGGTCGCCGAGGACCGATGAGCCGACTCCGTTCACCGAGAACGACTCGGCCGACAGCTCGAGAGCCCGCCCGTATGACGAGGCCGATCCGACCGCCGAGCCGATCACTCCGTTGATGAACTGGCGAGTGAACGGGTCGCTCATGTCGAGGAACTCGTTCCCCTCCAGCGTCCTTCTGAAATACGCAGCCGCGTTCTCCTGAAGCTCCTTCTCCGAGCCGGATACGGCAAACAGACCGTACATCTCCCGCAGGGTCCTGTCGTAGTACGACAGGGCCGTGTTGGCGGCGAGGTCCGCAGCGCCCGAGATCTCCAGTCTGGCCGCCTCGATCCGGGCAGCGTCGGCAATCATTCCGGCGGAGGCCACGACCGGCAGCAGTATGAGGGCAAGAAAGATGCACACAGATCCGCGGACGGCGTCCGCCGCCCGCCGGCTGATCTTAGGTCCTTTTCCCGAAAATCTCATCAACGGCCCCTTTTATCTTTGAGGTCAGGCTCCTGACCTTGTCAGCCAGGTTCCCGTCTTTTCCCGCAGGTATCATCCCTCCCGCATCTTCGAACACGTCGAAGATCAGGTCGGTGTTTCTTACGAACTCCGCGCCGTCGCAGACCGGAGCCAGAGCATAAGCGCGTATGCTTCTTCCTGCCAGCTTCCCCGCCAGGCTGTCTCCGAGCACCGAGGTCGCCCCCGTAACTCTCACTTCGGCGCACCTTACTCCCGAGCGCACGACGAAGGCCACCGTGCAGTCATAGTTTCCCGGAAGGGCGCAAACGTCGCCGGCCAGTACCGAGAATACCGCCGACAGTTTCTCGCAGGTCTCGGCTTCCCCGGTCAGGTATCTGTACGGCCTTATGTCCGATATCGCCGCGTGAAGTGCGTCCGTCCCGGGCTCGGCCATGGCCAGCCGGCCGAAGCCGAAAGCCGGGCCGATCCCGGTGGACGCGAACAGATCCGGATAGCCCGGGATGACGGACGACCTGGCCGCCAGAAGCGCCATGCGCTCCGCGAGCATCGATACGGCGCACCTCTCGTACACCGTGATCCCGGTGATCACCAGCGCCAGGACCACGGCAACGATCAGAGGCATTATGACGGTCATCTCCAGCACCTGCGCCCCGCCGCGATCCCCTCCGGCGGGGCGCACGCGCGCGGAGGATTCAGAACGAGCTGATCTCGTTGCCGACATTCCGAAGCGCACCCGAAACGATACCCGTAAGCTGTTCCCTGAATATCACAGCGAGCCCTATGACCACTATGATGATCAGGATTATGGCAATTATGTTCGTCTCGCCGTTCTCTTCGCCGAGCCGCCCGAACGCCCGCGCCGCCGCTCTATGGGCGCGTTCCGCCGCCGCCGCGATCTTCTTCTTCATTTTCAGCTGCTCCTTTCTATTATGTTCCTTCCGCCGGACGGCCGGACGGCCGCCGGTCGTCAGTGTGTTTCAGATCCCCGCGAAAAGCGGGATAATGATCATTGCAAGAATGCCCGTGAACATCATCATAAGAGGTATCATGAGCTTCTGGTTGGCGTTCTGGCCGCCGATGACGGCCCTGGCCCGTCGCTGCTCCCAGCTGTCCTCGTTCATTCGCCTGAGGAGCGCCGTCAGTCCGGTGCCGCCTCCGCTGAGGTTGCGGATCAGCATTGACGCGAACTGTCTGACCTCCTTGCTCTGGCAGCGCGATGCGAAGCCGGCAAGAGCCTCTCCGTCAGGTACGCCGTTCCCGGCCCGGTCGGCCGCGGCGCGCATCTCGAGATACAGTTCTCCGTCGGACGATGCTGCAGTCCGGGCCCAGGCCTCTCTCAGGGTGAGTCCGGCCCCCGTCAGCAGAGATAGCCTCGATATGACGTCCGGCAGTTCGCTCTCGAACTCCGCCTTCCGCGCGGAGGCCAGCCTCCGCAGCTCCGCGGCGGGATAGAAAGCCGCGGCGGTTCCGGCACTGACCGCTATCAGAGCCAGGAAAGGCTCGCCGGCGAGCACTGCCGTAAAACAGCCCACAGGCACCGCCGTAAGGATCGACGCTACGGCGTGGGCCGGCACGCAGTAGCCGTAAAAATCCGACTCTGCGTCGCCGTACAGCACGGCCGCGTTGCGTCTGACGCCGGCGGTGAACGCTCCCGCCGAAGCTCCTATCAGCCCGTATGACGCAAACCCGACCGGACTGAGCGCCCTCAGCGGGAACAGTGACGTCTTCATGGCCGGGATCAGATCGGAAAAACGGCCCTTTGAGCGTATGAGCATCAGTATCCATGCGAACGTGCAGACCGTGCCGAGGACGTCGGCCGTGATAATCCATATCTCCATGTCACACCTTTATGTCCGTTATCTTGGCGCCGGTCACGTAAGCTGCGGCGAACAGGGCAAGCGCCCCCGCCCTCACCGCGGTGTTCAGCGGCGTATCAGCACAGACCGCCCCTCCTCCCATCAGCCTCAGCATGAGAGCCACAGCGAACGGCATGGCGCTGAGTATGTTCAGTTCCGTGCGGTTGGACGCCACGCAGACGCGGATCTCCATCTCCGTGTCGATCTTTGCGCACAGGACGTCCCTGCAGTCCGCCGCCGCTTTCTTCATATCCCCTCCGGTCCGGATGCATATTCCGAACGTCTCCGCAAAGCTCTCCACGGCGTCGCTGCCGCAGCGCCCGGCGCATTCGTTAAGCAGTTCCTAGGCCGTAAAGCCGTTTCCAAGCCCGTCGTTGATCCTTCTGACCTCTCTAACGAAGGAGGCTCCCGGGCCGTAGGTGAACGAGAGCTCGCGGTAACTGTCCTCGAGAGCTCCTGTGAGATTGCGGCCCGCCGAAAAGGAGTTGCAGAGCGAGCCAAGAAAATCCCGGAACTGAAGCAGCATGAGTTTCTCCCTCCTGCGTCCGAGCTCGGCGGCCGTTATGAATGGGGCGGCGGCCGCCCCTGCCAGGCCGCAGATCACGGCCGCGGCGGGAAGCCAGAACAGAATATATCCTCCGGCCGCCCCCGCCGCGAAGCCCGCCGCGGCCGCGGCAGCAGTCGCCGCGGGCCGGAGCTGCAACGCGATCTTTCCCTTCCCGGTCTTTTTTGCTTTCTTCATGTTTCAGATCTCGCCGGCAATGCCTGCCGAGCGCAGTTTCCTTACGTTTTTCATACTGTTCGGCGTCCTTTCGAGCCTCCCCTCGATCCTTCCGTCGGGAGCCGTTCCGGTCTCGCGGAATACGAAGAGCGGGTTCAGGACGATCGTGCCGTTTTCGGTGCCGGCGACCTCGCAGATCTCCGCGGTCCTTCTCGAGCAGTCCCTGAAGCGCGCCAGATGAATGATCACGTCTATGGCAGAGGCGATCTGCGACCTTACGGCGGGAAGCGGCAGGCCGGACGCCCCCGTCAGGACCATGGTCTCCAGACGGCTGAGCAGGTCGCGGCAGGAGTTAGCGTGGCCGGTCGATACCGAACCGTCATGGCCGGTGTTCATAGCCTGAAGCATGTCCAGCGCCTCCGCGCCGCGAACCTCGCCGACTATTATGCGCTCCGGTCTCATCCTCAGCGACGCCCTGATGAGATCCCGGACTGTGACGGTCCCCGCGCCGGATGTGTTGGCGTTTCGCGTCTCGAGGCTGACGAGGTTCTCGATGTTCCTTATCTGCAGTTCTGCCGAGTCCTCGATGGTTATGACCCTCTCGGTCGGGGGGATGAAGTCCGACAGGGCGTTGAGGAAGGTCGTTTTCCCGCTTCCGGTCCCTCCGCTGATGAAGATGTTGTATTTTGCGACGACGAGGCTCCTCAGCGCCTCAGCGGCCTTGTCCGTCAGCGAGCCCAGCGACACCAGTCTCTCCATAGTCATGGGATCGCGGGAGAAGCGCCTGACGGTCATGACCGGGCCGCACAGCGAGACCGGAGGCAGAACGACGTTCACCCTGGACCCGTCCGGCAGCCTTGTGTCTACTATGGGATTTGCCCTGTTAACCTCTCTTCCGGCCGTGCCGACGATGCGCTGGATTATGTTCTCCAGCATCTCGTCCGACTCGAAACGCAGCGGGGTCCTGAACAGCCTGCCGCCCTTCTCTACGAAAATGCAGTCGGGGCCGTTGATCATGATCTCGGTCACCGAGTCGTCGGCCAGGATCCCGTCGAGGATGCCGTAGCCCCTCATGGAGCTGAATACTCCCCTGGCGGCCGATATACGCTCCGACATGGGGAGCGTTCCCAGCCGCTCGGCGACGACGCTCTCGATGACGTCCCTGAGTTCGTCGTCGCTCATCCCGGCGACCGGGAAGCCGTCCCTTACGGAGGCCGTAAGGGCTTCGAGATCGAAGGCCGGGCCGCTCACAGAAGCTCCTCCGGCGGAATGAACGACCTGGCGATCTCTCTTGTCACTCCGGCGCGGCTCATGCCCTCGATCAGGGGTACGGCGAAGCCTCTTGCGCCGCCGGCCGCAGGATGAGGAATCTCGCCCGCCGGATGGAGTGCATCAGTCGGCGGATGGAGTACGTCTCCCGCCGGATGGAGTGCACCGGCCCGCGGAGAAAGCACGTCTCCCGGCCGGACGAGATTGCGGACGATACAGAGGCTCCCTGCGCCATCCGAGGCCTTCATCAGAGCCCCGGTCCCGGACAGGGTCTTTTCCATTCTGTCGGGGCCCCCCGGCGACACAGCGAACAGCCTGTCCGCCAGGTCGGCAAGGCCAAGCTTCCACGGCTCGAACCCGAACGGCACGTCGGCCACGACAAGGCCGTACGGACCCGATGCCGAGACCGCCTTCACTATAGCGGCCATGTCCTCCCTTCGAAGCTCCGAAACGTCGAAGGGGCCTTCCGGAGGCCTTACGGCGGCGGTGCCTCCCTGAGTTTTTCCGGTGCATATACCTGCTCTGGATGCCAGGTCCCCGCGGCCGGTCCTGAGCGCGAATATCAGATCGCTCATGCCGCGCCCGCTTCCCTCCGGGTATCCGGAGCGGTCGAAGCTCAGAAGCACCGCAGGCCGGCCCGCGTAGCACGACGACGCGGCATATGCCTCGGCCAGCGTGGAGTTGCCGGCGCCTCCGCACGGCGACATGAACACCGCAAGCTTCGGCCGCTCTCCGCCTCCGGGCTCCGGGGCGGTTCCTGCCCCGCCTCCGGCGCACATTTCGAACAGCCTGGCGACGAGCTCACCCGTGCCGGCAAACCTGCTCACCGAAGGCAGGCCTTCCGGCGTACCGGCTCCGCTGCCGTCTATCACGCAGACCCTGCCGGGGAGCGACGCCATGTCGCCCGGATAGCCCTCAGGGACCAGCGTGACGTCCGCATGCAGACCGGCGGGCAGCGACAGGGCGCTCTCGCCCGTAAAGAGGCTCGTCTCGGTCCTGTCGAAATATGCCGTATTGAGGCTCTCGGCAAGTCTCCTGCCGTAGTTCCCCCCGGGATCCGCTATGGCGATCCTGAGTTTCATTCGAACTCACCCGTGAACCAGTCCGTGTCCGCGGGCCTGTCTGAGGGATCGAGCGACAGCGCCCTGATTATCCCGTCTCCGAGTCTGCGGCCTATTCCCGCCCTCATACGTTCCGGGGCGACGAGGCAGTCCCCCCTGCCGCCTTCGGCATACATCATCCTGATGCCGGCCGCCGCTGGCGGGATGCCGCAAATGATATAGTACAGCGATGCTCCCAGCGCGTAAACGTCAGACGCTGCGGACGGTTCGCCGCCCTTCAGCAGTTCCGGCGCCGAGCAGTACAGGCCGAACGGAAAATTGGTCCTTACGTCCCCGGCCAGGCAGCAGCCCGGCACGAGGGTGACCTCCGATCCGTCGCGGCTGCGGAACGTGTCCGGCGTTATGTTGCCGTGCACGCAGCCCGCCTCCCAAAGGCGGCCAAGGCCGCGCACGGCGGGAACGAGTTTGCGGAAGAACAGTTCCGAATCGGTCCTGTAAGAGCAGACCGGATCCCCGCAGCGCCGGAACACGGCATAAGCCGTGCCTCCCGACATGAACGACGATTCGACCCGCGCGATGCCTTCGATCTCGGGCAGTCTTTCCGCGGCCGCCGCGATACGCATGAAGGCCCCCGCTCCGTCTCGGAGCAGATCGTCCCGCCCCTCGACGGCGGCGACGCAGGTCCCGTCCGCGGCCCTTGAGCATATGCCGCGGGGGAAGAACTCGCACACGTCTGTCTCCCGCTCAAGCATGAGGTCGAAGGCCCTGTAGATTATGCACCGGTCCTGTCTGAACGCGCCTAGGGAGATTAGGTACCTGCCGGCGACGCAGCTTCCCGGGGAGAGCTCCTGCGCGGCGGCGAAGGCCTCCCTCGCTGGGGTATCGCGCTCCTTCCCCGCCTTCGTCCTCTTTCTTTTCAGGCGCTCGGGCCTGTCCGGCCTCTTCAGCCCCATGGCCGACATGAATTCGACTATGCTGCGGAACCGCTCTTCGGGATCGTCAGCCATGGCCTTTCTCAGGGCGGCGGCTGTGCACGCGCCTCCCGGCAGCTCCTTGCCGGTCCTCAGTTCCCGGAGTTTTCCTTCCGACGGCTTTTTCCCCGTCAGCAGGGCGAACAGCGTGGCCGCCGACGAATAGACGTCGTCCGCGGCGCTGGCCGGTCCGTCGCCGTCCGGATGAGGCGCCGAGAAGCCCGGCTTGCCCGAGCGCCTGAATTCCGTATCCGGCTCGCCCTCGCGGAACGCGGAACCGAAATCCAGCAGCTTTATCCCGGTGCGCTCAGAAGGAAGGTCCGACGGGCCGCCGGTGCACAGCCATACATTGTCCGGGGCTATGTCCCCGTGTATGACCGAGCCCGAGTGAAGTCTGGCCACGGCGACGCACAGCTGCGACGCGACGGATGCGAACACTCCCGCGGGCACGCCCGGCGCCGCCAGCGATATGTACCGCTCGAGCGTCATTCCGGTGAGCAGCTCCGTCACCGAATAGACCGTGTTGTTCTCCTCGAAGCAGTCGAAGACGTCCGGGAAGCACGGGCAGTCGGCCACCGACGCGTTCAGCCTTATCTCTGTGATGAAGCGCTTTTTTCTGGATCGGTACTCGCGGCTGTCCTCCTGTCCGCAGAACAGCGTTCCCGTTCCGTCCGGCGCCCTGCCGGACCTGCCCGCGCAGAACAGCTCCTTTACGGCGACCCTTTTTTCCCTCTGAAGGTCGAAGGCGCGGTAGACGACGCCGTTCCCGCCGGTGCCCGCGGCAAAGCCGATGAAATACCTTCCTCCGAGCACCGTCCCCGGCGGCAGCTGCCAGTCCTCGCGCGGCTCGTACACGGCCCCGGCTCCGCAGCCCGGGCAGACCTCAAAGAGCGACGGGAACGCCTCGAAGCAGCATGGACACCTGTACATGACTCAGACGCCTCCGCTACGGCGGCCCCAGGAGAAATCCGGGCCGCACAAGGGATGAAGCGCCAGAACGCAGTCCCCGAAACTGAGTTCGTCACCCGGGGCGAGCTCCTCGGATGCGCGCAGCAGACTGCCGTTCAGGTAAGCGTTAAGCTTCGACTGACCGGGTTCGGCATAAAACGAACCGGTCGACGGGTCGTACACGGCAAACAGTACCGCCGCCGTGCCGGGATGCGGCGCGCAGCGGACGGCTGCCGAGCAGGTCATAGAGGCCCCCACGCTGTTGCGGCCGCAATACAGGCAGAAGGCGCTGCCCCGGTCCGCCCCCTGGAGACAGACGAGCCAGCCCACGACGGGATCGAAGTCACAGCTGTAAGGGCCCGGCTCCCCGCGCACGCCGCCGGCGCAAATTATTTCAGAGCCGCCGGAACCTTTTTTCTCAACGTCACGGAAGCAGGCTTTTTCAGCGCCTCCGGCGCACTCCGCGGCCGAGTCTTCGGTCTCCTTAACAGACCCGGGCTCCGTAACCGGTCCGGGCTCCGTAACCGGTCCGGGCTCCGGGACCGGCCCGGGCTCCGGGACCGGCCCGGGTTCCGTAGCAGGCCCGGGGTCCGTAACAGGCCCGGGCTCAGTAGACAGCCCGGCATCCTCCGCCTGCTCTCCGGCACCGCGGTAAAGCAGCACCGTAGGTTCGCATTCGAAGCGGGGCCGGGTACGTCCGGCCGGGCCCGCAGGGCCATCAGCGAGGCCCGCGGACGGGGACGGACGGACGGGATCGGTAACATCCCCGCTCCCGTCCGGATAATACACGCTGCGTGCGGAGCGGTGATCCGGGTCCGCGCTCTCTTTTTCGCGCCGGCCGCGCCGAAAAAAGCCTAAGACTCCGCCGAAAGGCTTGTCCGACGGGGCGCCATGAGCCGCACGGCTCCCGGCCGCGCCGTCCGATCCGTCTGAGACGCCTCCCGCGGCGTATCCCCTCCGCCCGTTTCCTGCGCCGGCGGATCCCGCGCAGTGCGGGCAGCTTTCGAAGACCTCGCTGTCGTAAAAATGGCCCGCTTCACATCTGACTACTTTCAAAGCGCCTCCGTTAACAGTTTGTTCAGGATTCGGTCATCTTTCCGTAACTTCGCCGACATTATACCAAAACATTTCGGATTTGTCAACGGTTTTTGGCCGGATTCTTTCGGATTTTTTAAAAATCTGTGAACAGGACGGTCTGTGAACGGCTCGCCGCCGCAAACGATGCGTCTGCGGATCTCCGGGGCGCCTCCCCGCCCGCCGTGCGCGGCTTTTTTGCGAAAAACGCTTTACAACTTTAGCGAATTGAAGTATAATATAGCCGCGGTCGCCCCGGCGGGGGCAGCGGACCGCCCGCGAACACAAGTAGGTCACAACACAAGGAGGTTACCTATGGACGACGCCGGAAAGGCCGCCATGAGACAGGATCTCGTCGCCCTGCTTGCCGGGACTGACGATCCCGAGCTCATATCTCTGCTCCTGGACGACCTCTGCACGATCAAGGAGATCGAGCAGATGTCCGAGCGGCTCAGAGCGGCAAAACTGCTGCTCGAGGGAAAGACCTACAACCAGGTCATGGAGGAGACGTCCATCTCCACCGCCACGCTCAGCCGCGTATCGAGGTGCGTACAGTACGGGAAGGGCTATTCGAGCCTTCTGAAAAAAACCAAACGGCCGTGACACTGTCCGGCCGTTTGGTTTTTTTATGTTTCGGTGTCTGATACTGTTGTTCTCAGCCCTCGAGGAACCTCGACAGGAACTCCCGGGTCCTCGGATTGCGCGGACTGCCGAAGAGCTCCGACGGGGTGCCCTCCTCGGCTATGACTCCCTTGTCCATGAAGATGACCCTGTGGGACACGTCCCTGGCGAAGGCCATCTCGTGGGTGACGACGATCATGGTGAACCCCTCCTCGGCCATGCGCTTCATGACCGAGAGCACCTCGCCGACCGTCTCGGGGTCGAGGGCAGACGTGGGCTCGTCGAAGAGGATGACCTCGGGCGACATCGCCAGGGTCCTGGCTATCGCTACGCGCTGCTTCTGGCCGCCGGACAGCTGCGACGGCCTCGCGTTGATGTACTTGTCCATGCCGACCTTGGCAAGGAAGTTGAGCGCGGTCTTTTCCGCCTCGCCGCGCTCGCGCTTCAGCACCTTCATCTGGCCGACGGTGCAGTTCCTCAGGACGTTCATGTTCTCGAACAGGTTGAACGACTGGAAGACCATGCCCACCTTGGCGCGGTAGCGCTGGAGGCCGCCGCCGATGTTGCGAACATCGCAGCCGTGGAAGAGGATCTCGCCGGAGGTCGGCGTCTCGAGAAGGTTGATGCACCTCAGCATGGTGCTCTTTCCCGAGCCCGACGCGCCGATGATGCTCAGCACCTCGCCCTGGCCGACCGAGAGGTTTATGTCCGTAAGGACGCGGTTCTCGCCGAAATCCTTGCGCAGATGTCTTACCTCGAGTATGGTCCCGTTCTCAGCCATTGTGCAGGTCCTCCTTTCTGATCCTCACCTCGGCCTCGGGATCGCTCTGGGAGCCGCAGATGACGTAGCTGTCGCTGCCGTCCATCTTTTTCTCGAGGAAGCGCAGGATGCGAGTTATGGTGAAAGTGAGGACGAAGTAGACCGCGGCGCATATGACGTAGGACGGCACGAACTGCATGTACGCCCCGCCCGCCTGCTTGGCGGCGAACATCAGCTCCGTAATGGATATGACGGAGAGCACCGAGCTGTCCTTTATGTTGACGACAAACTCGTTGCCGATAGACGGCATTATGTTCCTTACGGCCTGGGGCAGGACGACCAGGGTCATGGTCTGCATATGGGTCATGCCGACGGAGGCCGCTCCCTCAGTCTGGCCGCGGCCTATGGATATGATGCCTCCGCGGACGATCTCGGCCATGTAGGCTCCGGTGTTGACGGAGATTATGATCAGCGCCGACGCCATTGACGGCATGCCTATGCGCTGGAACAGGCTGTAATGGATTATCAGCGCCTGGACCATCATGGGCGTGCCGCGGATGACCTCGATGTACACCGTCATGATCACGTTCGCGGTCTTGAGCACCGCCTTCTTAAGCGGACCGTCTCCCGGGGCCACCGGCACGGTGCGCACGATGGCTATGAGCAGCCCTATTATGAACCCCACCGCGGTGCCTACGATGGCCATGACCAGCGTGTTCACCGTTCCGGAGAGGAACTGCCTCCAGTACTCGGAGACCAGCTTTGCTATCCACTGAAAAAAGTTCATGCAATCAAAAGGTCCCGCCCCGGACGAGATAACTCGCCGGGGCCGGGAAAGATGCGGGCGTTATTATTCCGCGGGCTGGCGGGCGATGGCCGCGTTCATCATCTCCTCCCTTGCGGTGGCGGAGATGCTGCCGACGACCTTGTTGACCTCGGCGGTGAGCGAGCTGCCCTTGCGCAGGCCTACGGAGATGGAGGAATCGGCGGGATCGCACTCGAAGCCCTTGCCGGCTGCGAACTCGACGAAGGTGAACGAGGAGTTGGAGGCGGTGGCGGAGACGGCTCCGGGCTTCTCGCAGACGTAGCCGTCGATGGCCCCGGAATCGAGGGCCTGGATGAGGGCGGCGAAGTCCTGAAGCTCGGTCTGCTTGTTGACGCCCGGGATCTGATCGATGACCTTGTAATGGAAGGTGTTGAGCTGGCCGGTGATCTTTGCTCCGGAGAAGCCGGCAAGCTCCGTTGCGCCGGCGTAGGGGCCGTCCTTCTTGACGACGATGACGAGGTTGCTGTCAAAATACGTGTCGGAGAAGTCGATGGAGAGCTTCCTGTCCTCTGTCGGGGACATCCCGGCGATGATCATGTCGATGCTGCCGCTCTGCAGCGATGGGATGAGGCCGTCCCACTCGGTGGGGACGATCTCGAGCTCGACGTTCAGCCACTCGGCGATCTTTCTGGCGATCTGGACGTCGTAGCCGTCGGCATAAGTGTTGTTGGAGAGCTTGACTGTGTATTCGCTGGCCGAGGGCTGGGCCCAGTTATAAGGCGCGTAAGCGCATTCCATGCCGACCACCAGCTTGCCGGCGGCCTTGACCTTCTTGAGGTCGTCGGCGGCGTTCACGCCGCCGCAGGAGGCGAGGGCCAGCACGGAGGACAGCAGCATCAGGGCCGCGAGGATTACGGAGATCAGTTTTTTCATCGGTCTTCCCTTTCTTATATGTTGATTTTTCAGTTCCGGGATATCGAACAAAAAACACACGACGGAGCCGTCGTGTGTCTTTTCCCGGGCAGCCGGGCACACAGGATAGCTCTCCACACCAGGTGTGACAGTCCGCGGCATGTTATGCCGCGTCCCAACCCCGGCGTCCGGCAGCAGACCGGGGTTTCGGCGGAGGGCCCTTTCGCGCGCCGTGACGGTCCTGCCGGACCTGTGACGCGTTAATAATGCCTTCCGCGACCTCTATCTTGAATGTAAGCATTATACACCCGCGCGGCGCGGCTGTCAATACTTTTTTTTCTTTTTCGTCCGGCGCGCGGCCGACAGGCGCTTCAGGGTTGACTGGCAGCCCAAAAAATGGTATCATTATCGTGCGACCGGAAAGGCGGCGCGCAGGCGCGCGGTCTCAGCGCCCGTAAGGATAGAACTCCCGCTTCAGCCTCAGGGTCAGAACGGTGCCGTCGGGGTCGGGTATGACGCCGTCCTCGTCGGCCAGTTCCTCGCCGGCGTAGATCTCCTTGATCCGTGCCTCCGAACCTGGCGGGAACGTCGCTCCTGCTCCGGATCCGTAGTTTTTCGGGGTGAGTATGAGCACGGTCTTGTGGGGATAGCTGTCGAGATCGACGTCGCCGACTTTCATGGTCAATCCTTTCCCGCCGTCCGCGGCCCGTGATCCGGGCCGTCCGCGGCACATCTGCATATGGTTTTACTGAATATCGAAATAATGATCACACCGCCCAGAAGCCGGGCCGGCACGGCCGCCGCACCGATCCGTTGTCCCGTGCGGCCGGCGCTCGGCCGGGGCGGGCGTCGCCCGGAGGAGGACAGGATGCACGACGAACTGACAGAGATAGACATCAGAAAAATGAAGGAGGAGATCGCCGAGCGCAAGGCCCGCATACCCGCACTGCGCGAGGAGGTGCGGCGCACGCGCGAGTACGGCGACCTCAGCGAGAACGACGAATACCGCTCCGCGAAGCGCGAGTACAACGCCAACAACGGGCGCATCCGCTATCTCGAGAACATGATAGCCACGGCGGTCATAATAACGACCGATTCCCGCGAGGACGAGGTGGGCCTGTTCGACGAGGTCGACGTCCTCTATCCCGAGGACGGCGGCACAGACACCGTCAGGATCGTCACGACCCTGCGCAACGACGTCTTCACGAACAACATATCCAAGGAGTCCCCGTTCGGCAGGGCCCTGCTCGGGCGCCGGGCCGGCGAGACGGTCACGGTACGCGTGAACGACCGCAAGAGCTATGCGGTCACGGTGGTGGCCATACGCAAGGGCCGGGACGACGATTCCCTTCCCATAGCCGGATACTGAGCCCGCGCCGCCGCGGCAGCCCTTTCATATGTGATTATACACCGGAACGGAAAAAAAGGCAATACTCATCTGCGCGCCGCCGGGGCGGATCTCATCCGCGCAAGCGGATCAAATCGGGATCAGCCGGTTTATCCCGCCCGCAAGGGGCGGCTTCATTGAAAAATCCTCGTACGAAGACGAGGATTTTTCTGTGGTACTACTCAAAATTGGACCGGGGGTCGTTTGTGAGGGGCAAAAACACGCTTTTTGTTGTACAGAATGGATCGTATTTCCTCGCTACCCGGATCGCTTTTACTTTGCTTCGATGTAATAGTATTTACTCAGCAAGTGTTTCTTGGGAGGCAGATACGGGCATTCTCCTTTTTCTCCGGAATAAAGGAGCGCACCGCCGCCCCAATAAGAGGATAAAACAGTTATGTTCCCACGCTTCCCGATTTTGATGACCTCATCATATATCTCATCCGGATCAGGGTG
>JAEEGG010009575.1_pt1 | contig 21676 bp, 16 predicted proteins | sample 9134161 | NCBI WGS metagenome assembly JAEEGG01 (sample SAMN16246543, study PRJNA631951) | gut metagenome | biome: gut microbiome; feature: rumen; material: CR-attached | host: Bos | place: Iran: Karaj | collected 2018-10
TTGCCACCTTCGAGGCGCAGACCACGCGCCACCGGATAATGGGTATTGTCAATACCGAGGAATCGCAGATAGTCTTCTCGGACACCCCCGGTGTGCTCAAACCCAACTATAAACTCCAGGAATCCATGCTGGCATTCTCGGAATCGGCCCTGGTCGATGCCGATGTCCTGCTCTACATGACCGATGTGGTTGAGAAGGCCGATAAGAATGCCGAGTTCCTTGAGAAGGTAGCCAAGATGAAGGTGCCGGTGCTGGTCATAATCAACAAGATTGACCTGACCGATGAGGAGAACCTGGTGAAACTGGTGGAGTCATGGCATGAAAAACTTCCCAACGCGGAAATAATTCCCATATCGGCCGCAACGGCATTCGGTGTCAAGACCGTTCTGAAGCGTGTCAATGAACTGATTCCGGAGTGTCCTCCCTATTTTGAGAAGGATCAGCTGACCGATAAACCCGCCCGTTTCTTTGTATCGGAGATAGTCCGTGAAAAGATTCTCCTGCATTATGACAAGGAGATTCCCTATTCGGTCGAGGTTGTGGTGGAGCAGTTCCGCGAGAACCATTCACGAATTGTGATAAACGCTGTCATCTATGTGGAGCGTGAATCACAGAAGGGTATCCTTATAGGACATGAGGGACAGGCCTTGAAGCGTGTGGCCATCGAGGCCCGCAAGGATCTGGAGAAATTCTTCGGCAAGAAGATCTTCATGGAACTGTTCGTGAAAGTTGACAAGGACTGGCGCAGTTCAGACCGCGAACTCCGCAACTTCGGTTACGGACAGGATTAATCACATAATCTCACAACAAAAATGAGCAACCTGGTAGCAATAGTAGGCCGCCCGAATGTGGGTAAATCAACTCTTTTCAACCGTCTTACACAGACCCGTCAGGCCATTGTGGATGACGTGGCCGGTACCACCCGTGACCGCCAGTACGGCAAGTGCGAGTGGGGTAACCGCGTATTCTCGGTGGTAGATACCGGCGGATGGGTTGTCAACTCTGATGACGTGTTTGAGGAGGAAATCCGCAAGCAGGTTAAGGTTGCCATTGACGAGGCAGACCTGATACTCTTCCTGGTGGATATCAAGAACGGCGTGACTGACCTGGATGATGAGGTGGCAGGTATCCTGCGCCGCTCCAAGACTCCGGTCATACTGGTAACCAACAAGATGGATACCTTTGATCTTCAGTATGCCGCCGCCGAGTTCTACAGCCTGGGACTGGGTGATCCCGTGAGCATATCGGCCGCAAACGGCAGCGGTACGGGTGAACTTCTGGATGCCGTAGTCTGCAAACTACCCGTTGAGGCCGATGCCCAGACAGACGAGGACATACCCCGTTTTGCCGTAGTGGGCCGTCCTAACGTAGGCAAGAGTTCAATAGTAAACGCATTCATAGGTGAGGACCGCAACATTGTTACAGATATTGCAGGCACCACCCGTGACTCTGTATATACCCGATACACAAAGTTCGGCTTTGACTTCTATCTGGTCGATACCGCAGGTATCCGCAAGAAGAGCAAGGTTGAGGAGGATTTGGAGTTCTACTCGGTGATGCGCTCCATACGCGCCATCGAGAACAGTGATGTCTGCGTGCTCATGCTTGACGCCACTCGCGGCATCGAGAGCCAGGATATGAACATAGTATCACTCATCATCAAGAACCAGAAGGGTCTTGTGGTGGTGGTTAACAAGTGGGACCTGATTGAGGACCGCTCGGCCAAGGTGATGCAGAACTACGAGAATGCCATACGCTCCCGTCTGGCTCCGTTCGTGGATTTCCCGATCGTGTTTACATCGGCTATAGAGAAACAGCGCATACTCAAGGTGCTGGAACTGGCCAAGGATGTTTACAAGCATAAGACCAACCACGTATCTACCGGTAAACTGAATGCCGAGATGCTGCCTCTGATTGAGGCTTATCCGCCTCCATCAACCAAGGGCAAGTACATCAAGATCAAGTACTGCACACAGTTGCAGGGACCGCAGATTCCTACGTTCATCTTCTTTGCAAACCTGCCGCAGTACGTGAAGGATCCCTACAAGCGCTTCCTTGAGAACAAGATCCGTGAGAAATGGGATTTTAGCGGTACTCCGATAAATATCTTTATCCGTCAGAAATAAGAAAAAGTGAGGTCAGAGCCTCACTTTTCTTGTTATGTCGCCGCACTTGACTATCCAGATTCCGCTGCCCGGAAGAGGTATCTTCTGGACCGGTGCGGAGGTGACGGTCCTGGATGCGGGCTTGCCTGATATGTCGTAGATTGAGACTGTGCTTCCCCTGGGTGCCGATACCGTCAACTCACCGTCAGACAAGCTGATTGAGATCTTCTCCTGCTTAGGGCTGCTGATGCGCGTAGGCAGGTCGCTGACAACATCAAAGGAGACAATGTCTCCGTTTCTGGTGATGTTGTAGATGGAGAATGACGGGTAGGATGTGCCGGCTTTGAGTTCGGGCTGTCCCTTTGTGGTAATACTGTCAACTACATGGACTCCGGTACTGTCGGAGTATTGGTAGGGGAACAGGTCTCCTTTATAGGTCTCCCTGCCATAATTGTTGTCTGCCGGAAGGATACGGTAGTGCTTTGGATTGTAATTGTTGGCGTAGTTGCCAACCCAGCCGCCCTGGTTGTAGTCTACGGCAGTCACCATCATTCCTTTACCCCCATTGTACCTGTACCAGCCGCTTCTGTTGCGGTTCTCCAGGATTATGAACTGGCCGTCATCGCCGGTGCTCAGGCGATACGCGGTGTGAATGCCGGCCTGGGGATTGGGAGCCGTGCTTATCAGGTCCAGGTCATAAGAGCCCTGGTATGTAATCTCTTCAAGGTCCAGCCATCCCAACGAATACTTCTCAAATGCGGTATATCCTACCGGCAGGTATCCCATGTTGTTGTAACAGCCGTAATCCATGAGGCTCCAGTATCCCATGGCGGCATTCTCCTCATCGTCTTTGTCTGCTTCGTTGCGATTGTTGTAATCCGTATTGTAGAAATCAGGCAGGCCAAGCGTATGTGAGAACTCATGACAGAAAGTGCCTATTCCATCGGGAATGGAGTCCGTGTCCCAGAAAATCTCGCATGAACATGAATACTTGATACGTCTGATACCGCTTTTGTATACAGTCGTATCCCTGCTCCGAACATATACTATATCGGCATGAGGCCAGATGGTATTCGGGTCAGCCCCATCAAAGTTTTCACCGCTTCCGGCATAAATCAGAGACAACTGGTCAATCATTCCGTTTCTGGCATATCCTGACAGATTGGCCAGATTATTGTTTATGATTGAATCGCATAACTCAAGTACAAGTTTCTGAACGTTGGCGTCATTTCCCTGACCGTAATATGCATATCCCCTGGATGCGGTAATGGGGCCGATGATCTCGAACTTGGGAACATACTGTCCGTAAGACTGGTCACGGAAATAGTCCGATACGCTGGGTGTGGTCCTGTAGTATCTGTTTCCCCTGAATTCAAATCCTACGGTATCGGTACACCCGTTTCCATTGTACAGGTCCTCATAATAACTCATCAGGGATTCCCTGTCATTGAATGAAAACTGAAGGTCCGGGAACTGAACCAGAATCAGGGGATAGGTGAGGTTTCCTTTTCGGGGTGTGTCATTTATCGCGTAGTCACCCGGAGCTGCTCCGCGTGTATAGGCATAACTGCGTTCAGGGGCCCATACTGCGGGATTGTCGCGTTCCGTGCGATAGTAATTATCCGGTAATTTCTGTCCGGGCAGACGGCGGATAGGAACAGCCTGACCTGACGTAGCAAACATAAGACAGGCCAGGAGAGCCGTAATATGTTTCAGAGTCCTCATTTCTGGAAGTTCTTCTTCTTGAGCTCAAAACTCTGGCTAAGGTATTTCTCCCTTACCACGGGGTTGACTGCCAGTTCTTCAGGAGTGCCCTGGAACAGGATGCGTCCCTCAAACAGCAGGTAGGCGCGGTCGGTGATGCTGAGCGTCTCGTGGACGTTATGGTCTGTGATGAGAATTCCTATGTTACGGTCCTTGAGTTTCCATACAATCTGCTGGATATCCTCAACGGCAATGGGATCAACACCTGCAAAAGGCTCGTCAAGCATGATGAACTTGGGTTCTATTGCCAGGCAGCGTGCAATCTCGGTACGGCGGCGCTCACCGCCTGAAAGACGGTCACCCAGATTCTTGCGGACCTTCTGGAGGCGGAACTCGCTGATGAGGCTCTCCAGTTTCTCGCGCTGGTAGTCAAGCGGTCTTCCGGTGAGTTCCAAAACGGATGCTATGTTATCCTCTACACTCATCTTGCGGAACACACTGGCCTCCTGCGCAAGATAGCCTACACCGGCGCGGGCGCGCTTGTATACGGGGTAATCGGTTATATCCTGGTCATCCAGGAATATGTGTCCCTCGTTGGGCGTGATAAGACCGGTGGTCATGTAGAATGAGGTGGTCTTGCCGGCTCCGTTGGGGCCCAGCAAACCTACTATTTCACCTTGCTTTACATCGAACGAAACGTGGTTTACCACGGTACGCTTTCCGTAACGCTTTACAAGATTGTCTGTCCTTAGGACCATCTTGTGGTCTGATGCCGTTTCCTGAATCTCTTCCATAACGTGGCAAAGTTAATCAAATTCGCAAATATCACCAAACTCGCATTGGGGTCAGACCCCTTTGCGTCGCGCTGGGCGTGACGCAAAAGGGTCTGACCCCGAGGGGGTCGCTGACTTTTTCTCACCTTGATTGCTAAAAAACCTCAATTTTTTCACAAATTGAGGTATTTAAAGTACCTTTGCACCCTAATTAAAAAAGGCGAAATAAATCAACACTATAAAGACAGAATGAACGTAAAGTTTGAGAATGTAAGCAAGGTACAGGGCCTGCTTACCGTCAGCATGGAAAAAGCTGATTATCAGGAGAATGTAGACAAGGCGCTCAAGGATGCCAGAAAGAAAGTTCAGATGCCGGGTTTCCGTCCGGGCATGGTTCCCATGAGCCTTGTGCAGAAGATGTACGGAAAGTCAATCAAGGCCGATGAGATCAACAAGCTCCTTCAGGAGAAGGTTTTCGGCTACATCAAGGATAACAAGATCGATATGCTGGGCGAGCCGCTTCCCAATGAGGAGAAGGAGGCCGGAATGAGCCTGGACGATGACAACCAGACATTCTACTTTGACATTGCTCTTGCTCCCCAGTTCGATGCTCAGATCGGTAAGGATGATGCCGTTACCTACTACGAGATCAAGGTTACACCTGAGATGGTAGAAAACCAGGTTAAGGCTTACACTCAGCAGAACGGCCACTACGAGCAGGTTGACGCTTACCAGGACAAGGATGTCGTAAAGGGTCAGCTCGTTGAGTTGAACGCCGACGGCACAGCCAAGGAGGGCGGTATCGTAGTAGAGGGTGCAACCCTGATGCCCGAGTATATCAAGGCTGCTGCTCAGAAGAAACTTTTTGCCAAGGCCAAGAAGGGTGACGTAATCAAGTTCAACCCCTCAAAGGCTTATGAGGGCAACGCAATAGAGATATCTTCACTCCTCAACAAAAAGAAGGAGGAGGTAGAGGGTATCACCGCTGATTTCTCACTCACCATCCAGGATATCACCCGTTTCGTTGAGAGCGAGCTGAACCAGGAGGTGTTTGACCGCGTATTCGGTAAGGATGCCGTTAAGGACGAGGCCGGTTTCCGCGCCAAGGTTGAGGAGACTCTGGCTCAGAGTTTCGTACCCGACAGCGACTACAAGTTCCTGCTTGACGTTCGCGCTTACCTGATGGAGAAGGTTGGCAAACTGGAGTATGCCGAGGATCTTCTGAAGCGTATCATGAAGGCTAACAAGCCCGATGCTCAGGACGATGAGGCTACATTCCAGCGCAGCCTTGAGGAACTCACATGGCACCTCATTCAGGAGAAGCTGGTAGAGAAGTACTCAATCAAGGTTGAGGATGCCGATATCAAGGCAATGGCCCGCGAGGCAACACGCGCCCAGTTCGCCCAGTACGGCATGATGAATATCCCCGACGAGCTGCTTGACAACTACTCAAAGGAGATGCTCAAGAAGCGTGAGACCGTAGACGGCCTTGTAAACCGCGCCATCGAGTCCAAGCTGACCGCTGCTCTCAAGAAAGACGTAAAGCTCAAGAACAAGAAGGTTACCGTTGACGAGTTCAACAAACTCTTTGAGACAGCTACCGAGACTGCTGCCAAAGGAAAGAAAACCAAGAAGTGAGAGTATATAACCACAGAGTCTAACAAAAAACCGAATGACTATGGATGATTTCCGTAAATTCGCTGTCCGCCATCTTGGAATGAACAGCCAGACATTGGATGATGTCATCAATGCAGAGTCCCAGTATCTGAACCCCTATATCCTTGAGGAGCGTCAGTTGAACGTTACCCAGATGGACGTGTTCTCACGTCTCATGATGGACCGCATCATATTCCTGGGCACGGAAATCAGCGACTATACCGCAAATACCATTCAGGCTCAGTTGTTGTATCTGGATTCTGTGGATTCTTCAAAGGAGATCTCTATTTATCTGAATTCCCCCGGCGGAAGCGTAACCGCCGGACTGGGAATTTATGATACAATGCAGTTCATCTCAAGCCCCGTTGCAACCATCTGCACAGGCATGGCCGCCAGCATGGCCGCCGTACTGCTTGTGGCCGGCCAGGAGGGTAAGCGTTCAGCTCTGCCTCACAGCCGCGTCATGATACATCAGCCTCTTGGCGGTGTTCAGGGTCAGGCAAGTGACATTGAGATCACTGCCCGTGAGATCCAGAAGATGAAGAAAGAACTTTACACAATCATATCTGAACATTCACATACTCCGTTTGACAAGGTGTGGGCCGACAGCGACCGTGACTACTGGATGTCAGCCCAGGAGGCCAAGGAGTACGGTATGATTGATCAGGTGTTGGAGAAACGCAAATAACGGATAATGGCAGGCAAGAAGGGACAGTATTGCAGTTTCTGCGGACGTTCAGACAAGGAGGTGGGTTTTCTCATCACCGGTATTGAGGGTTGTATCTGCAACGAGTGCGTGGAGCGTGCTGCTGAGATAGTACGTGATGCCAAGCAGAGTGGCGAGAAGCCTTCATTCACTATGGAATCCGTACCCAAGCCCAAGGAGATCAAGAAATTCCTTGACGACTATGTGATTGGTCAGGATGCCGCCAAGCGCTACCTTTCCGTTGCCGTTTACAACCATTACAAACGTATCACCCAGCCTGATACGGATGACATTGACATAGAGAAGAGCAATATCATCCTGGTAGGCGCCACCGGTACCGGCAAGACACTGCTGGCCAAGACAATAGCGCGCCTGCTCAAAGTTCCTTTTACCATTGTTGATGCAACGGTCCTCACAGAAGCAGGTTATGTGGGTGAGGACGTGGAGAGCATCCTGTCACGTCTGCTTCAGGTGGCCGATTACGATGTGGCCGCCGCAGAACGCGGAATCGTATTCATTGATGAGATAGATAAGATAGCACGCAAGAGCGACAACCCCTCCATAACACGTGACGTGAGCGGAGAAGGCGTACAGCAGGGCCTGCTCAAACTGCTTGAAGGAACCGTGGTCAACGTGCCCCCTCAGGGCGGACGCAAGCACCCCGAGCAGAAGTTCATCCAGGTGGACACCAAGAACATCCTGTTCATCTGCGGAGGTGCATTTGACGGCATAGAGCGCAAGATCGCTAACCGTCTGAACACCCAGGTGGTAGGTTTTGACTCAGTGGAACAGCGCAGCAAGGTTGACCTTAACAACCTGATGAAGTATGTTTCACCTCAGGACCTTAAATCATTCGGTCTCATCCCTGAGATAATAGGCCGTCTGCCGGTTGTAACCAGCCTGCAGCCCCTGGATCGCGAAGCACTGCGCAATATCCTTACAGAACCCAAGAACTCAATAGTCCGCCAGTATATCAAGATTTTCAAACTGGATGGAGTGGATCTTACATTCCAGCCGGAGGTCCTGGATTTCATCGTGGACAAGGCAATAGAATTCAAACTCGGAGCACGAGGCCTCAGGTCAATCGTGGAGACTATAATGATCGATGCCATGTACGAGATTCCGTCTTCGTCAAAAAAGAGTTATACCGTGACACTTGATTATGCCAAGAGTCAGTTGGATAAGGCAGACGGAGCGGTGTTCGAGAAGGTGTGACACGCTGCGGTCAATCTATTAAAAATATTTGAGTTTTTTTTCGTCAAAAAGTTTGCAAGTATGAAATACTTGTACTTAACTTTGTTTTCTATCGCTATAGAAATTTGGATGAATATTTAATGTTTGTATGGCAAAAGATGTGAATCTGCAGGAAATACTGAAAGTCCATTTTGGCTTTGATACTTTCAAGGGAGACCAGGAGGCTATAATCCGTAATCTGCTGGAAGGTAAAGATACGTTTGTGCTTATGCCTACAGGCGGAGGTAAGTCTCTCTGCTATCAACTCCCCGCCCTTGTCATGGACGGAACTGCAATAGTTATCTCCCCGCTCATCGCTCTTATGAAAAACCAGGTTGATGCCATGCGCAACCTCAGTGAGGAGGACGGAATAGCCCATTTTATAAATTCTTCACTCAACAAGACGTCAATAGATCTGGTCAAGGCGGATATTCTGAGCGGTAAGACAAAACTCCTTTATGTGGCTCCCGAGTCACTTACAAAAGAGGAGAACGTGGATTTCCTCAAGAAGGTCAAGATATCTTTCTACGCAATTGATGAGGCTCACTGCATATCGGAGTGGGGCCATGATTTCCGTCCCGAGTACCGCAAGATCAGGGATATCGTCAAGGAGATAGGACTGGCTCCCATCATCGCGTTGACGGCAACCGCAACCAACAAGGTTCGTGATGACATCAAGAAGAACCTGGGCATTCAGGATGCCAAGGATTTCAAGTCGTCATTCAACCGTCCCAACCTCTATTACGAGGTAAGACCCAAGACCAAGAACGTCGATAAGGACATCATAAAGTTCATCAAGTCCAATCCCGGCAAGTCCGGAATAATCTACTGCCTCTCCCGCAAGAAGGTAGAGGAACTGGCCGAGATACTCCAGGCTAATGACATATCGGCCATGGCCTATCATGCAGGCATGGAGGCAGCCGCACGCAGCAAGACGCAGGACGCCTTCATCATGGAGAAGATTGACGTTATCGTGGCTACCATCGCATTCGGAATGGGTATTGACAAACCTGATGTACGCTACGTTATCCACTACGATATTCCCAAGAGCCTTGAGGGCTACTATCAGGAGACCGGACGCGCCGGACGTGACGGCGGTGAAGGCCAGTGCATAGCATTCTACAACAGCAAGGATGTACAGAAACTGGAGAAGTTCCTTGAGGGTAAGCCTCTTGCCGAGCAGGATATAGGCCGTCAGTTGCTGGCTGAGACCACCGCCTACTGCGAGTCATCCGTATGCCGCCGCAAACTGCTGCTCCACTATTTTGGTGAGAACTATGAGGAGGACAACTGCGGCAACTGCGACAACTGTCTGAATCCCAAGAAACAGGTTGAGGCACAGCAGTTGCTGGAAACCGTACTGGAGTGCATACTTGCAGTTAAGGAAAATTTCAAGGCAGACTACATCATCGACATGCTTCTTGGTAAGGAGACATCCGAGATAACAGACCATATGCATGATGACCTTGAGGTGTTCGGCTCAGGCTCCGATGAGGAGGAGAAGACCTGGAACGCCGTTATCCGTCAGGCTCTGATTGCCGGTTACATACGCAAGGATGTTGAGAACTACGGCCTGCTCAAGATAACCGATGATGGCCGTGATTTTCTCAAGAATCCCAAATCATTCATGATTGTCGAGGATAAGGAGTTTGAGGATGACGAGACAGAAGGCCCGATGCGCGGAGGCGGATCGTTCGCAGTAGACCCGGAACTCTATTCGATGCTCAAGGACCTGCGCAAGAAACTCTCCAAGCACCTGCAGCTGCCGCCGTACGTGATCTTCCAGGATCCTTCACTGGAGGCAATGGCTACCACATATCCCGTAACCATCGACGAACTCCAGAACATCCCGGGCGTAGGCGCAGGCAAGGCAAAGCGTTACGGTCAGGAGTTCATAGACCTGATCAAGCGTCACGTCGAGGAGAATGAGATAGAGCGTCCCGAGGATCTGCGTGTCCGCACGGTTGCCAACAAGTCCAAGCTCAAGGTAAGCATTATCCAGAGCATAGACATGAAAGTGGCTCTTGACGACATAGCCATAAGCAAGGGTATCGACTTTGACGAACTCCTCACTGAGATTGAGGCCATCGTCAATTCCGGAACCAAACTGGACATAGACTACTTCATAGAGAGTGTTATGGACGATGACCGTGCCGAGGACATCTACGAATACTTCAGGGAGTCTGAGAGCGATTCCATAGACGACGCGATAGACGAACTGGGTGATGACTACTCGGAAGAGGAGATCCGTCTGGTACGTATCAAGTTCATATCTGAAATGGGTAACTGATTGAAACAACAATAAAAACTATATCAACATGTCATTTTTAGAAGATAGAGTTGCAATGGAAGGACTAACGTTTGATGATGTCCTGCTTATTCCCGCTTATTCAGAGGTTCTGCCGCGTGACATCAATCTTACATCAAGATTCTCACGTAACATCACCCTTAACATCCCGTTCGTGACAGCAGCTATGGATACCGTAACTGAGTCACGCATGGCCATCGCTATCGCCCGCGAGGGAGGTATCGGTGTAATTCACAAGAATATGCCTATAGCAGAGCAGGCCCGTCAGGTGGCTATCGTCAAGCGTGCTGAGAACGGAATGATATACGACCCTGTTACCATTCACCGTCAAAATACCATCAAGGATGCCCTGGCACTTATGGCAGAGTATCATATCGGCGGTATACCCGTTGTCGAGGAGGATGGCAAACTGTGCGGTATCGTCACCAACCGTGACCTCCGTTTCCAGCGTAACTATGACGTCAAGATTGAGGATGTCATGACAAAGGATAACCTGGTTACCACACACCAGCAGGTTGACATGGAGGCTGCTTCACAGATTCTCCAGGAGAACAAGATTGAGAAACTGCCGGTAGTTGACAACAATGGTAAACTGGTAGGACTTATCACATACAAGGATATCACCAAGGCCAAGGACAAACCCATGGCATGCAAGGACAGCAAGGGCCGTCTGCGCGTGGCCGCAGGTGTAGGCGTTACAGCCGATACACTGGACCGTATGTCTGCACTCGTTGAGGCAGGTGCCGATGCCATCGTAATCGATACCGCTCACGGTCACACCAAGAGCGTTATCGCCAAACTCAAGGAGGCCAAGGCAAGCTTCAAGAATATTGATATTGTTGTAGGTAACATTGCAACCGGTGCAGCCGCCAAGATGCTTGTTGAGGCAGGTGCCGATGCAGTAAAGGTAGGTATGGGTCCCGGTTCAATCTGCACCACCCGTATCATTGCCGGTATAGGCGTTCCTCAGGTATCAGCTGTATATGACGTCTATTCAGCCATCAAGGGCTCAGGCGTTCCAATCATTGCTGACGGCGGTCTGCGTTACTCAGGCGATGTTGTCAAGGCTCTTGCAGCCGGCGGTGACAGCGTAATGTTCGGCTCACTTGTAGCCGGTACCGAGGAGTCACCCGGTGAGACCATCATCTTTAACGGACGTAAGTTCAAATCATATCGTGGCATGGGTTCTCTTGAGGCTATGGAGAACGGTTCAAAGGACCGCTACTTCCAGGCCGATACCAAGGATGCCCGCAAACTGGTTCCCGAGGGAATCGCAGCCCGCGTTCCTTACAAGGGAACTCTTTACGAGGTTGTATACCAGTTGGCAGGCGGTCTGCGTTCAGGTATGGGCTATTGCGGCGCTCCCAACATTGACAAGCTGCACGAGGCCAAGTTCGTACGCATCACCAACGCCGGCATGAACGAGAGTCACCCGCATGATGTAGCCATCACAAGCGAGGCTCCCAACTACAGCCGCCACGAATAACCAAAACCAATGCTTATGAGACGAATCCTTTCATGTACTGTTGCCGTTCTGCTTGGCATGCCGTTGCTGGCGCAGGTGGATCCTGTCGTGATGACAGTGAACGGATATGATGTCACACAGTCAGAGTTCGAGTATTTCTTTGAGAAGAACAACATAGAGACTAAAGTCACCAAGAAGACCGTCAGACAATATGCTGACCTGTATCTGAACTTCAAGCTCAAGGTGCAGGCGGCTCTTGACGAGGGTCTTGACAAGTCCGAGTCATTCCTCAGTGAGTACAAGATGTGCCGCGACATGCAGGCCGAGGATTATGTCATTGACTATGACTTCCTTGAGGAAGTTGCCCGCAACTCTTATGAGCAGTCTTTGATTGAGATAGGAGAACCCGGACTCATGCATGTCTTTGTTATGTCTGCCACCCCCGATGCAAACGTGGGCAGGACACTTGATGACTGCTTTGAGCAGATGAAGTCAGTCTATGAGAAACTCCAGGCCGGCGGATCATTCCAGGATCTGGCAAAGGAGTACTCAACCGATAACCTGGCAGCAAGCGGAGGCGAGGCCGGATGGCTGGCTGCAAACCAGATGCCTGATGACATTGCCGATATCATTCTGTCTTTGGAACCGGGCCAGTACAGTGAGCCGTTCGTTTCAAACAGAACAGCTTTCATTGTAATGCTTGACGCACGCCGTGACCTGGGTACTTATGAGGATAACCGTGACGACATCTATGACTGGATGAGGGATAACGGTACATTTGACAAGGCAAAACAGCGCAGGGCAAACGAGTACGCCGCACGTCTGGGCTGGACTGAAAGGGATGATGCCGCAGTGGCACGTCTTGACAGCACACTAGAAGAGGTTGAGCCCGACTTTGGCAATATTTCAAGGGAGTACCATGACGGCCTGCTGGTGTTTGACATCAGCAACCGTGAGATATGGGAGAGGGTGTCAAACCATCCCGAGGAGTTGAACACCTATTTTGAAGCCCACCGCAAGCAGTTCAATTTTGATAAGCCCTGTTTCAAGGGTATGGTTCTGTTCTGCCAGAAGGAGGAGGACTTTAATGAACTGAAAGCGATCCTTGAAAAGCAGGACATGAGTGAGTGGGTCAATTCAATCCTAGCATTCAACAGCAACGGCATCAAGGTCCGTGTTCTCAGAAGCTCATCGGAAACAGATCTGTTCAGACAGGGACAGAACGAATATGTTGACAAGGTCGTATTCGGTCAGGGAGAGTATAAACCCATGAACGGATTCCCCTATGTGAACGTTGTGGGAAGAGTGCTCAAACAGCCTGATTCCATCAGCGATGTGGCTGCCGAGGTTTCTGAGGAGTATCAGAAGTATCTGGAGAACGAGTGGATAAAACGTCTCAAGAGCAAATACAAGTACAAGATCAATAAGAAGGCCCTCAAGAAGGTCAAATAAATGATGAGAACACAAAAGTCACGTAATAGGTTTCATGCAGGGTTGATTGCACTTGTGTCAATCACATTGCTTGTTTCCTGTAAGTGGAACAAGAGCGTGACGGAATATGTATACGGAAAGACTCCTATAGTCGAGATAGGAACCGATGTCCTCTACGTGGAGGATATCAAACAGGTGGTGCCGCTGGGCTTGTCCGAAGCGGACAGCACGCTTTTTGCGCAGCAGTTCATCAAAAACTGGGCACAGGATGTGCTTTTTTACCAGAACGCCATCCGTAACATTCCTGATACCAAGGATATTGACCGCCTGGTTGAGAATTACCGCCGTTCACTTATTGAACATGAATATCAGCGTCGTCTCATAGAGCAGAAATTCTCTTCAGAGACAGCCGAGGAGGATATAGAGCGGTTCTACAATGACAACGAACGCCTGTTCGTGCTTGACGAGTCATTGCTCAGGGGCCTGTTCCTCAAGATATCCAACAAGTCACATGACCTGTCCGACATAAGGAAACTGTATACACGCCAGGATGACGAGTCATTTGAGGAGATAGAGAAATACAGCATCCGCAATGCCGCACGTTGCGAGTTTTTCTATGACAACTGGCGCACGGTGGCTGAGATTGAGGTTCTGCTCCCCCCGTTGGAGAAACCGCTTGAAACAATGCTCAAGGACAACGGCAGTTTTGAATTCAAGGATGAAGAGTACATATACCTGCTTAACGTGAGCGAGTTCGCCCCCAAGGGAGGCATAGAGCCTTTGGATCATGCCCGTTCCAGAATACGCGGCCTGCTCATAAACAGCAATGAGGTGTCATACATGAGAAAGATCAAGGAAGACCTGTATGACGCGGCCATAGAGAAAAACAGAATCATTTTTCATCAATAGACCATACAAATGAAAAAAATCATATTCACTACCGCATGTCTTCTGACGGCACTGTACGGCCAGACAGTCGCCCAGAACAACGTTATTGACGAGATTGTCTGGGTGGTTGGTGACGAGGCTATATACAAGTCAGAAGTGGAGGAGGCACGCAGGGAGGCATTGGAAAACGGTGTCCAGTGGGATGGTGATCCCTATTGCCTGATACCTGAGCAGCTGGCACTGAACAAACTGTTCCTGAACCAGGCTGAACTGGACAGTATCTTTGTTACCGATGACGATGTAGCCTCATCCGTTGAGCAGGAGATGAAAGCAATGATTGAGCATTACACTTCAGTTGAGGTGATGGAGGAGTATAATCATGGTATGACTGTTGATCAGATCCGCAGCCGTCTTTACGAGAGATACCGTCAGGCCTATATAATCAGTGAGGTCCGCAAAAACATCGTATCACGCGTCAAGGTGACTCCGGCTGAGGTAAGACGTTATGTCAAGGATATCCCGGCCAGTGAGATTCCTGACATCCCAACTCAGGTCGAGGTGCAGATTATTACTCTGGAGCCCGTGGTTCCCCAGGAGGAGATAGATGTAGTAAAGGCCGAGTTGCGCAGTTACATAGACAGGGTACAGTCAGGTGAGGTTACCTTCTCAACTCTGGCCCGTCTCTACTCCGAGGATCCCGAATCGGCCCGTAAAGGCGGTGACCTGGGTTTCTTTGGACGCGGTGAGATGGTATCGGAATTCTCGACCGTGGCATTCAATATGACAGACCCCGACAAGATATCCAAGATCGTGGAGACTGAATACGGTTACCATATCCTTCAGTTTGTTGAGAGACTGGGTGACCGTGTGCGTGTACGTCATATTCTCCGTAAGCCGCGTATACCCGTACAGAGCGTTAATGAATGCATTGCCAGACTGGATACCATAGCCAATGATATCCGCACCGGCAACAAGACCTTTGAGAACTGTGTTGCAACCTATTCTCAGGACAAGGATACCCGTAATAACAACGGACTCATGAGCAACTCGCCCGGTGGCAACGTACCCGGTACATCCAGGTTCATGATGGAACAACTTCCGCCCGAGGTGGCAAGAGCAGTTGACAGAATGCATGTGGGCGAGATTTCAGACCCCTTCACCATGCAGCTGCGTAACGGTAAGACCATCTGTGCCGTTGTAAAGCTCAAGAACCGTATAAACGGTCACAAGGCCAATATATCCGAGGACTACGAGACCCTCTATGACATGGTTACTTCAATCCGTCAGGAGGAGGCTCTTGAGAAATGGATCCGTGAGAAGCAGCGTACCACTTACGTCCGCATAAGCGAAGGTTGGAACGACTGTGACTTTGTCTATCCCGGATGGGGTAAGTATTAAACCGTGACTTATACCGTCATGCTCAGTTTCCTCTCTTTTTTTCTGGCGCTTGTGCCGGGTTTCCTGACAGTTGCTGCTCAGGATACTGTCAGCGTGCCTGAAACTGAGGCTGAGCTCCAGGCGGTTGATACAAACTGGGTATATCTGCTCAATGCCGATATAATTCGCTATGAGGAGTATATCAATCCCGATGCACAGCGTCTGATGGGTAATGTGGTGTTCCGTCATGACAGTATGTATATGTACTGTGACAGCGCCCTTTTCTACCAGGACCGCAACTCATTCGATGCATACCATAACGTCAGGGTGGAGCAGGGTGATACCCTTTTCCTTTACGGTGATTCCCTTTTCTATGACGGCAACACAAAACTGCTTCGCGTAAGGGATAACGTGCGTCTGGAGAACAGGACCATGATACTGCTCACAGACAGTCTGAACTATGACCGCAACACCGGACTGGGCTGGTTCTTTGACGGCGGCACCCTGCTTGACGAGGAGAGCACGCTGATATCTGAATACGGTCAGTTTGATACAAACACCAACATGGCTGTCTTCATGGACGGAGTGTCAATGGAGAGTCCCGATTATACCCTTACCACCGATACGCTCCACTACCACACCGACAGTCACACCGCATTCTTCTACAGCCCCGCCACCATCATCAATGAGGATAATGTGATAAATACCAGTCACGGACGTTTCAACACCGACAACAAGAGCGCCGTGCTGCTGGACCGTTCAGTCATTGAGCAGAATGGAGGTGAGAGCCGCATGACAGGAGACAGCATCAATTATGACAGCGAGTCAGGTCAGATGGAAGGATTCGGCAATGTCATAATAAACAACTATAAGGATAAGATTGACGCCCTTGGCGAATATGCCTATTATAACAGCCAAAATGATTCGGCCGTACTTACAGGCAAGGCCCTGCTTATAGAGTATTCGGCAGGTGACAGCCTTTTTGTCCACGCCGATACATTCCGTCTGGCTACATTCTACAATGAGGCCCATGACTCTATCGTAGAGCGTCAGATGAGGGGTTTCTACAAGGTGCGTGCATATAGGCCGGACATGCAGATGGTGGCTGATTCAATGGTGTTCACCACCAAGGATTCAAGTCTGACGCTGTTCAGCGATCCCATACTGTGGAATGAGGAGAGCCAGATACTCGGTGAGAAGATAATCTTCTATATGAACGACAGTACGATAGACTGGGCGCACGTGATAGGCCAGGCTCTTTTCGTACAGATGAATGATGACATCCATTTCAACCAGATAGCAGGCCGTGAAATCAAGGCATACTTCAAGAATAGTGAGATAGATTATGCCGATGTGAACGGAAACGTGCAGGCGGTGTTCTATCCGCTTGATTCCGATTCGGCCATGATAGGAATGAACACTACTGAAGGATCCAGTCTCAGGACGTATTTCAAGGAACGTGCCGTTAATAAGATCGTAATGATAGGTCATTCCAACGGCGTGATGTATCCTATGGAAAAACTGGATGAAAAGAAGATGTATCTGCCCAATTTCAATTGGTTTGAGAGAATCAGACCCCTTGACCGTGATGACGTGTTCTACTGGCGCGGCAAGAGGGCCGAAGAACAGCTTAAGAAGAGCAGTTCAAACAAAGAAGTACCACTACCCACCTTGCAGGGTGACAGAAAACGAAGGAGGAGATAAATATGGGAATGTTCAATGTTAGGGAACCGCGCCGTTTTGAGCATAAGTATATTTATGTCGACGAGCGTAAGGAACGTCTGGCCAAGATAGAAGAGAAGGCCAAACGCGAACTCGGTATGCTTCCTGAGGAGGATTTCAACCCTGAGAGCATCCGCGGTAAGTTTTTGGAGAGCACCACACATCTCAAGCGCCGTAAGCAGAATGGCGGGCCGGCACTGAGCCTGCCCGTTGCCATCGTGCTTGCCGTACTTCTTACGGTACTTCTTATTAATATCCTGAACGGCAATATCTGATATATGGAGTGTAAGGTTAGAGTTCTTTCGCAGCAGGTGGCCAGCCAGATTGCAGCGGGTGAGGTTGTAAACCGCCCTGCATCGGTAGTTAAGGAGTTGGTCGAGAATGCTGTCGATGCAGGTGCAGACAGTATCAAGGTTATCCTGACCGATGCCGGCCGTACCTCTATCCAGGTTATTGATAACGGCTGCGGCATGAATCCCGAGGATGCATGTACTGCATTTGAGCGTCATGCCACATCCAAGATCAAGGACTCTGATGACCTCTACTCCCTTACCACATTCGGATTCCGCGGAGAGGCGTTGCCCTCAATCGCAGCTGTGGCCGAGGTGCAGTTGCGCACCCGTACCGCCGACAGCGACACTGGCACTGAGATAACCATCAAGGCTTCGGAGATAGAGAGCCAGGAGGCATGCGTATGCCCCGTAGGCAGTTCCTTTACCGTCCGTAACCTTTTCTACAATGTTCCGGCCCGCCGCAAGTTCCTTAAGAGCAACCAGACGGAGTTCGGACACATACTGACTGAGATTGAGCGTGTGGCAATAGCACATCCCGAGGTGGCCATTGAACTGACCCATCAGGGTGAACAGATACTGTCACTCCCCGTATCGGCCGTAAAACAGAGAATCGTCAATCTGTTTGGCCGTAAGATGAATGAGGCTCTGCTGCCGGTCGATGTAGAGACATCGGTTGTAAAGGTCAGCGGATTTTGCTCCAACCTGGACAACGTAAAGGGCAAGGGCGCCAAGCAGTTCTTTTTTGTGAACGGCCGATTCATGCGCCATCCCTATTTCCATAAGGCTGTGCTGAGCGCCTACGAGGGTCTTGTGCCCGAGAGTGACCAGCCTTCATATTTTCTTTTCCTGGATGTGCCGCCCCAGACCATTGACGTAAACATCCATCCCACCAAGACTGAGATCAAGTTCCAGGACGAGCAGGTTATATGGAAGATACTCATGGCGGCGGTCAAGGAGTCTGTGGGCCGTTTCGAGGAGATGCCCACCATAGATTTCAATACCACCGACATGCCGGATATCCCCATCTATGACGCATCGCGTCCCGTTACGCCACCCAAGGTGAACTATAACCCGGATTTCAATCCGTTCTCATCTACCCGCGTGGAGACAGGACAGACACGTGCCAACCGTGAGAACTGGAGCAAACTGTACGGCGATGCCATAGAGCGCAAGGTCAATGACGGCGAGATACCCTTCACACCTATGAGTGAAATGCAGGTCAAGCCCGAGGAGGAGACTCTCAAACCGTATCAGTTCGCAGACCGCTTCATACTTGTGCCCTCTGAGCAGGGACTCATGATCATAGACCAGCATCGTGCGCATATAAGAGTCCTATATGACAGGTTCATGGCCAATGCCAAGAGCCATGCGGCAGCATCGCAGGGACTGCTGTTCCCCGAGATGTTCCAGTTGTCGGCCAGTGACGCCGTGGTGTTTGAGGAACTCAAACCCCGTTTTGCCGCCCTTGGTTTTGATTTGTCCGATATGGGACGCGGCGCGATAGCCGTTCAGGGTGTACCTTCAGGTATGGAGGGACAGGATTATGAGCGTCTCATTACCGATATGATTGCCGATATCCGCATCAACCCCACTCATGAGGAAGACCGTCAGTTGGAGAGTCTGGCCCTTGCCATGGCATACAAGGCCGCCATCCCTACCGGACGTCATCTCTCAGAGAATGAGATGCAGGAACTTGTGCGCTCCCTGAAGTCATGCAGCATACCTTCACGCACACCTGATGCCAAGACCGTTTACATAGTAAGGTCCGTTCAGGAAATATCAAAGCTTTTGGATTGATTCCGTTTAAATAACGTGGTGGGAGTGTTTCTTCCACAGGCCGTATACCTCACTTACGTTGCCTGCGGTGATGAAGCCGTGAATGTTGTTCTTCTTCATGAAGTTCATCAGACTTGAGAACTCGTCCTGGGTAAGAAGAGTCTGGATCTCTGTCTGTTCCTTTCCGCTGTAACCTCCAATGAGCTTGTACAGACTGCAGCCGCGGTCCAGGTCGTTGATGATGTATTGGCGTATCACTTCGTAGTCATCGGATATGATGCATACCCTTTTGCGCTTGTTGATGCTGGCGGTAAAGTAATCCACCACTATACCGTTGATCCAGGTTCCTATCAGACCTACCACAACCATGCGGAAGGGGTTGATGGCAAAAGCCGAGCAGCAGATTATGGCTCCGGCAACCGATATGGAGGCGCCAATGTCAAAATGTAGGTACTTGTTCACTATCTTGGCCAGGATGTCCAATCCGCCTGTAGATGCGTTTATATGGAACAGAATAGCCTGTGATGCGCTCAGCAGAAGTACAAAACAGCACAAATCCAGCCAGACGTCACCCATGACCGATGTGCTGCCGTCGGCCAGTATTTCGGAGACAGGAAGCACCTTCTCCCAAAGGTCCATCAGAGGTCCTAGAATAAGTGCCGTATAGACGGTCTTGATGCCGAATTCCTTGTCAATCAGAAGATATGCCATGACAAGCAGGATGGCATTTATTATCAGGATGACGGTCGATACCTTGACAGTCATTCCCATCAGGTCAAAAATTCCGCTGATAACGATAGAAAGACCTGAGATGCTGCCTACAATAAGTTTGCCCGGAACCAGGAAATAGTTCACTGCCAGAGCGGCAATGGCCATACCGAAAGTCATTACAAACAGTTCCTGCCAGAACTTGAGAGTCTTTACGGCATTCAATGCAGTGCCGGCTGCATCTTTGATCTTACCCATATAGTCCTTTATTTTAAGGGGTGATCAATACACCCTGAATCCTATGATCTGACGTACTTCGCGCAGAGTCTTTGAAGCGCTCTCACGAGCCTTTTCGGCACCGGCCAGGGCAATCTTGTCCAGAAGTGCGGTATTGCTTGAGAACTCTTTGATACGCTCGCGGATGGGATCTGTGGCGGCTACAATGTCCTCGGCCAGCTGTTTCTTGAGATCGCCGTAACGCAGGGTGCAGTCATTCCACTTGTCGTTGAAGTAGTTGTAGGTATCCTTTGAAGATACAACTTCAAGCAGGGTGAACAGGTTCTGGATAACATCAGGTTTCTCGCTGTTCATGGCCTGCGGACCTGCATCGGTCACTGCCTTCATCACCTTCTTGCGGATTACCGAGGGCTCGTCGCACAGATATATGCAGTTACCCTCGCTCTTACCCATCTTACCTGATCCGTCCAGGCCGGGAATCTTGATGCCACCCTCCTTGGCCAGCGAGAATGATGCGGGCTCGGGGAAGAACTCCACGCCGTACATCTGGTTGAAACGGCGGGCAAACTTGCGGGCCATCTCCATGTTCTGCTCCTGGTCCTTGCCTACGGGCACCTTGTTGGCCTTGTGGATAATGATGTCCGATGCCATCAGGGTGGGATAGGTAAGCAGACCTGCGTTCACGTTATCGGGCTGCTTGCGGGCCTTCTCCTTGAATGAAGTTACACGCTCCAACTCACCCAGATAAGCGTTCATATTAAGGTAGAGGTAGAGTTCCACTACCTCAGGTACATCGCTCTGTACATAAATGGTGGCTTTCTCGGGGTCCAGACCGCAGGCCAGGTATTCGGCCAGGATGGTGCGGACGCTGTTCTGGATGTTCTCAGGGGTAGGGTGTGTGGTCAGGGAATGCCAGTCTGCTATAAAGAAGAAGCATCTGTACAAATCCTGAAGCTTTATGAAGCTTGTCACTGCACCGTAGTAGTTGCCAAGGTGAAGGTTACCTGTGGGGCGTATGCCGCTGAGAACTGTTTCCATTTTTTTCTTATAAATATGTGTTTTTGCACCGCGAAGATACCATAAAAGAGCCATATCGGAAAAATTTTATGAAAAAAAGGTCCGAAAGTTTTTGACTGTTCACAAAAGTCCTTATCTTTGCACCGCTTTTACGAAAGCACGGGCGTTTAGCTCAGCTGGTTCAGAGCATCTGCCTTACAAGCAGAGGGTCGGCGGTTCGAATCCGTCAACGCCCACAAAAAAAGAGGTTCGCAAATGCGGACCTCTTTTTTTGTGG